>Ga0194047_10000360_pt1 | contig 30770 bp, 27 predicted proteins | sample JunL225m_MetaG_2_FD_160070 | JGI IMG/M metagenome (GOLD analysis project Ga0194047, IMG submission 160070) | Anoxic zone freshwater microbial communities from boreal shield lake in IISD Experimental Lakes Area, Ontario, Canada - Jun2016-L221-5m | ecosystem: Environmental > Aquatic > Freshwater... | reverse complement strand
CAAGAAATACAACCCAATTTTGAAAAAAGTAACAGTTCACAAAGAAATTAAATAATCATGGCAAAAGCAGCTTCTAAAAACGCGAAAGTAAAAGATCTTAAGGCTTCAGCCGAAGCAAAAAACTGGACTAAAGTAATTAAAGCTATCCGTAGCCCTAAAACAGGCGCGTATACTTTTAAAGAGAATATTGTTCATAAAGATCTTGTAAAAGAATTCTTAGCCGCGAAATAGTTTTAAATCTAGTTTAAACTGATTTCATTACGAATCAAAACATTTAAAGTTCAGACCTAGTCTGGACTTTTTCTTTTTACGCTAAATAGCTTTATGATTTAATTGATTAAATTTACACAATGAGTTTTTTAGGAAAATTATTTGGTAAGAAAGAGAAAGAAAGTCTCAATCAAGGTTTGGAAAAAACCAAGCAAGGATTTCTTGAGCGAATTTCGAAAGCCATCATTGGAAAAACTTCAGTGGATGACGAAGTGTTGGATCAATTGGAAGAAGCCCTTATTGGATCCGATGTGGGAGTAGATACTACTTTAGCGATTATTGAGAAAATTCAGGAACGTGTTAAGAAAGAAAAATATGTTTCTACTGTAGAATTGAATAAAATATTGCATGAGGAAATTGTTTCATTATTGATTGATGCACCAACGCAACAATTGGGTTTCAATCCTCCCTCAGCAAACAATCCTTATGTAATTTTAGTGGTGGGTGTGAATGGCGTAGGCAAAACCACCACCATTGGTAAATTGGCGCATCAATACAAAGCTGCAGGCAATGAAGTGATATTAGGTGCAGCAGATACTTTTAGAGCTGCAGCAGTGGATCAGTTAACTATTTGGAGTGAAAGAGTTGGCGTTGGTATTGTAAAACAAAGTATGGGCTCCGATCCCAGTGCAGTGGCATTTGATACCATTCAATCGGCCATGGCAAAAAATGCAAATATTGTTATCATTGATACTGCTGGAAGATTGCATAATAAAGTACACTTAATGGATGAACTCAATAAAATTAAAAGAGTCATCCAAAAACAATTACCAGATGCTCCTCAAGAAGTTTTATTGGTTTTGGATGGCTCCACTGGTCAAAATGCTTTAGAGCAAGCCAAGCAATTTATGGCTGTCACCAATGTAAATGCATTGGCCATCACCAAATTAGATGGAACTGCCAAAGGTGGCGTTGTGCTTGCCATTGCGCATCAATGTAAAATTCCGGTTAAATATATTGGCGTAGGAGAGCAATTGCAAGATTTATTGCTTTTTGATAAAGATGAATTTGTGGATTCTTTGTTTAGCTTAAATAAACTGTAAGCTGTATGATTATACTTAGGTTATTTAAACGTATACCTAATTCCAATTCCCCCTTGATTTTTAAAATAAGTTTGAATCAAACTAAAAGAAGGTTGCCAATCAATACTCAAATTAATTGGGGTATTTTTTAATTTGTAATCTAGACCAAGAATGCCATCTATCCCAACAGAAATATTAGACTTGTCGGTATAATTATTTTTTCTTCTCCATTCTTCACTCCAAATTCCTAAATGACCGCCATATCCATAAAACCAAGTCAATTGGTCATCGTCCTTGATGGGCGTGTATATTTCATTTACAATAGATAACCATAAACCATCTAAAGTGATATAACCTGATGATTCAATGGCTTTGGTGGGATTGTAAAAGCTTTTATAAGTGAGGGATCCTGGATACATTTTTACACCAATGGCCTTGGTATATCCATCTGCATAAAGATGCAAATTTCTATTGATGGCAGTATCGGGGGTAATATTTTGTGCATGGACAATTTGAAAAACACTAATACTTAATAAGATAAAAAATAACTGCTTTTTTGTCATTGGGTTCTTTTTGGGGGTAAGCAAATTTAAGGGTTAAATGTTAAAAAGTGAATGGCAAAAAACTAGATTTTTTTAAAACTTGGTTTATGGACTATAGGGAATCTTGCGAAATATGTTTAGGTTTGTAGTATGCATAGTTTTAAAGATTTAGTAGTAAATTTTAACAAGGGGTTTGATACGAATCATTTCCCAGCTAGTCCTGCTAGCATGTATGAGCCAGGTGAATATTTCCTAAATATTGGAGGTAAAAGAATAAGACCTGTACTATGTTTATTAGGGAATGAACTATTTAATGAAATTAATGAGGATGCTTATCTGTTAGCCAATGCGGTAGAATTGTTTCATAATTTTTCCTTGGTACATGATGATATGATGGATGATGCATCATTAAGAAGAGGAAAAGCAACGGTGCATACAAAATATGATAGTAATACTGCCTTATTAGTAGGTGATGTAATGCTCATTAGAGCGTATGAATATTTGCAAAAAATACAATCGGCACATTTGTCTAAAATTTTGCAATTATTTAATACGACTGCAAAAGAAGTTTGTGAAGGGCAACAATTAGATATGGATTATTCCAAAATGGAAAAAGTGTCCATGGACGAGTATATTTATATGATCACTTTAAAAACATCTGTATTGTTGGCTGCCAGTTTAGAAATGGGCGCAATTATTGGTGGGGCAAGTGCGTCCAATTGTAAACACTTGTATGAATTTGGAAAAAATATTGGCATTGCTTTTCAAGTGCAAGATGATTATTTAGATGCATTTGGCGACGCTGCTATTTTTGGAAAAGAACCAGGAGGCGACATCAAACAAAATAAAAAAACATTTTTATTGATACACGCACTAGAAGTAGCCAATAAAGATCAAAAAAATGATTTGGAAGCATTGTTAAAATCAAATGATGAGGACAAGGTAGAAAAAGTACTTACCATCTTTAAACAATGCGAAGTAGATACCTGGGCAGAAGCACTTAAAGCCAAATATCTAAAACAAGCATTTGAACATTTAGAAACAATAGCCGTTACCAGTGATCGAAAAAAGCCATTGATTGAATTGGCTAATTATTTAATGAATAGAAATCAATAATCCTTTGAAATAATGAATTTATTTAGGAAGAAATCAATTGATAAAATTGTAGAAGATGCTGCATTAGGATTAAGTGATGGACACAGTGGATCTGGGTTGAAAAGAGTATTAGGTGTCAAAGATTTAACATTCATGGGCATTGCCGCTGTAGTGGGCGCCGGTATTTTTTCAACCATTGGTACTGCCGCTTTTCACGGAGGACCAGGTATTTCTTTATTATTTGTTATCACAGCCATAACATGTGGTTTTAGTGCTTTATGCTATGCTGAATTTGCAAGCAGAGTTCCCATTGCAGGAAGTGCTTATACTTATGCGTATGTTACTTTTGGAGAATTAATAGCTTGGATTATTGGTTGGGCATTAATATTAGAATATGCTATTGGGAATATTGTGGTGGCCATTAGTTGGAGTGGTTATTTTGTAAATTTATTAGAAGGGTTCCATATTCATCTTCCTGGGTGGTTGTCTACCAATTACGATCAAGCGCAACAGGGCTATGATGAGGCATTACAGCATTTAGCAGCAGGCGGGAAGGAAGCCACATTTAGCAAGTTAGCGCGTATTGGTTATGATGCGATGCAAAATGCACCTATGATTGGGTCATGGAAAATGATTCTAAATGTCCCAGCTTTTATTATTGTTGCATTAATTACTATGTTGGCATACATTGGTATTAAAGAAAGTAAAAAGAGCACCAACTTTATGGTGATTTTTAAAATCATCGTTATTGTATTTGTAATTATTTTAGGTTTTTATTACGTGGATATAAAAAATTGGGATCCATTTTTACCCAATGGTTTTACGGGTGTATTGGCCGGAGTTTCGGCAGTATTTTATGCCTATATTGGTTTTGATGCCATTTCAACTACTGCTGAAGAATGTAAAAATCCACAAAGAGATTTGCCCAGGGGTATGATTTATTCTTTGATTATTTGTACCGTCTTATATATACTGATTGCCTTGGTACTTACAGGTATGGTACATTATACCGAATTAAAAGTAGATGATCCATTGGCTTTTGTATTTGAAAGATTGGGACTACATAAGATTGGTTACATAATTTCTATAAGTGCCGTAGTGGCTACCACCAGTGTATTGTTGGTGTTTCAATTGGGACAACCACGAATTTGGATGAGTATGAGTAGGGATGGTTTGTTGCCAAAGAAATTTTCTAAGGTACATCCTAAATTTGGTACACCAGGATTTGCAACAATTGTTACAGGATTTTTTGTTGGCATTCCATCTTTATTTATGTCCATTAGTAGAATGACCGATCTAACAAGTATTGGTACTTTATTTGCCTTTGTACTGGTTTGCTTTGGTGTTTTGGCATTACCTAAAATGGCGCCTACCGGAATTAAACAAGCCTTTAGATTGCCTTATATTAATGGTAAATATATTATACCCTTGCTATCTATCGTATTTATTTATTTTGCAAAAAATAGAATACAAGAAGATGTGGTCAATTTTACGATACAAAATTTTCAAGAATTTTTATTTTTAATTTTCATCTTTATATTAATCATTGTATCTGTTTTTACATATTTACATCAATTCTCTATTATCCCTATTATTGGCGCATTGTGTTGTTTGTATTTGATGATTGAAATTCCTCCAGTAAGTTGGTTGTGGTTTTTTTGTTGGATGATTATTGGTTTAATTTTATACAGCTTTTATGGCCGTAAAAACAGTTTGTTGTCAAAGGAAGAAAACGTTTAATACATTTCTGTATGAAGTATCAGGTGGGGGATGAAATTTTAGTATTACACAGCAATGAAGAAGGCAGAATCATAGAAATTATGAATGATACCATGGTGATGATAGAAGTGCGTGGCGTAAAGTTTCCGGCCTATATGGATCAAATTGATTTTCCGTATTTTAAAAGGTTTACAGAAAAGAAATTATTCCCAGAAAAAATAGCTCCACAAAAAATATTTGTGGATCAAATTCCCAAAGAAAAGATTCAAAAAAACAATGCCAAAGAAAATGACGGGGTTTGGATCAATTTAATTCCTAAGTTTAGTTTAGACGATTTTAACGATGAAATTGTAGAAAGTTTAAAAATTTATTTATCCAATCGAACTAGGGTGGGTTATCAGTTCATATATGAGCAAGCTTTTCATAGTCATGTAGATTTTTCCATTGATTCTTCTGTTCCTGCTTTCACCGATTTTTACATACATGATATTCCTTTTGCATCGGTGAATGATGGTTTAAGTATGAGCATAGATTTTTCCTTGACGGAGTCACATAAGCAAAAAGCACCCCATTTTGAGACCCAATTAAAAATTAAAGCAAAGCAGTTATTTCAAAAAATCGAAATCTTGAAAGACAACAATCAAACTACGATCAGTTATCCTTTGTTTGATACCTATCCAGCTAAAGCCGAAGACAATTATATTGCGATGGATGTTTTAAGAAATGCTGGATATAAAATTTATGATGCAAGTAAAATAAAACAAAATATTCCTAAACCACGTTCGGTGGTGGATTTACATATTGAAAAAATAATGGATCAATACAGTCATTTGACCAATGCCGAAATATTGCAATTTCAATTGGAGGAATTTGAAAAGTGGTTTGAATTGGCTCAATTGAATCATTTGCCTTCTATGGTATTTATTCATGGAGTTGGTAAAGGCAAATTAAAAGCCGAAATCCATGATTTATTAAAAGTGAAAAAAGGAGTGAAACAATTCATCAATCAATATTCCGATTTCTATGGATATGGTGCCACAGAAGTCTTTTTTGAATATTCATCCATCTAATTCTTTTTTCTTTTTTGTAGATTTATTCAATTCAACTTACTTATCTATTTGAATATCAGTATACAATAGGCTTAATTAAGCTGTTATTTTTGCCAAATTTTATTTACTTACCTTTGCATTACTACAAACCCGAGCTATCGTGGCAAGCAATTGCCAAGGAAAGTCCGGACAGCATAGGGTAACCCACCGGTGAATAGCCGGCGTCTTGAGCAATCGGGACAGAGAAAGTGCCACAGAAAATAACTACCTCGCAAGAGGAAAAGGTGAAAACGTGTGGTAAGAGCGCACGGATAAGACAAGCAATTGTTTTATAGGGCAAACCTTGGGTGCTGTAATGCCACGTATAGGAGCGCTTAAGAACGACTCGTTCAAGTTCCAGGGTAGGCAGCAAGACCCCACCAGTAATGTTGGGGCTAGATAAATGATAGTTTAGAAACAGAATCCGGCTTACGAGGCTTGTAGTACTTTTTTTATAAATCACATTGCACCCTTTTTAAAGGGGTAATGTTAAACTTGATCATACATGACTATTGAGCAGATAAAGCGTATGAAGGACCAAGTAAGTGTCCTGAGGAGGTTTCTTTGACGTCGATAACCGACTCTATAAAGTAGCTACAGATAAACAATTGTCCTTATCTCCTGGTTTTTGGGATGACAACACACGTGCTACTTTCACAATGAAAGAAATAAAATTGAATGAGTATTGGATCAATATGTTTCAAACTGTTGAATCCAATTTAGCAGACTTTGTAATATTATTTGAATTTTGGAAAGCAGGCGATGCGACAGAATTAGAAACACAGGAGGCTTTTGACACAGCAATACTTTCAATTGAAGAAGCTGAATTTAAAAGTACTTTAAACCAGCCCGAAGACGAACTACCAGCTATTTTACAAATCAATCCAGGTGCAGGCGGAACCGAAAGTCAGGACTGGGCAGAAATGTTATTGCGCATGTATACCATGTATGGAGAAAAACAAGGGTGGACTGTAAGTTCATTAGATTATCAAGAAGGTGATGGAGCAGGTATCAAATCGGCTACTATACAATTTGATGGCCCTTTTGCTTATGGGTTTTTAAAAGCTGAATCGGGTGTGCATCGTTTGGTAAGAATTTCACCATTTGATAGCAATGCGAGACGTCATACTTCTTTTGCATCAGTTTATGTGTATCCTTTGATTGATGATACCATTGAGATTGTAGTGAACCCAGCCGATATTGAATGGGAGTTTTATAGAAGTGGTGGTAAAGGTGGACAGAACGTAAATAAAGTAGAAACTGCAGTAAGATTAAAACATGCATCTGGTATTATTGTAGAATGTCAACAATCCAGAACGCAAGGGGAGAATAGAGAGATTGCCATGAAGATGTTGAAGAGCAGATTGTATGAAGCTGAAATGCGAAAAAAACAAGAAGCTTTAAATGCTTCTAATGCAAATAAGAAAAAAATTGAGTGGGGTAGTCAAATTCGTTCTTATGTTTTCCATCCTTATAAAATGATTAAGGATCACCGTACCGATTATGAAGTGGGTAATATAGGGCCTGTAATGGATGGAGAGATAGATGGATTTATCAAAGCCTATTTAATGATGGAAAAAGAGGGTTAATTGACTGTTTTGCCAATTAATTCAGCTTTGCTTTTTGGCCTTAGATTTTCTTGCCATCTAAATCCTTTAATTTTTAAATCGGCTTTAGGCACTTGGCCAATGGGTGACATATTTCCTACAAGTTGATTCCTAAAAACAACTTTAGCAGGTTCATTATTTTCAAAAGTAATTTCAATGATTTGTGCATTGGAATGATTAACACCTATAAATTTTTTATCATTGTCCAAGGCATAATATATATTTTCTGAATTGCCTTTGGTAATCATTTTTGAAATGGCACCATCTATAAACCAGGCATTGAGTCTATTTCCTTTTAATTGATTAAAAAAATCAGTTGTATCAATTTTATTAATGGTAAATGCATTGTTAAACACATTTAATTGATCGGGTTTCTTATTTTTCACTTGCAAATAAATGGTATCACCCGTGATTTGATTGTTATTGGCCCAAACTATTGGGTTGGTCAACAATCGAATGGTAGAATCACTTAATGAATAAAATAAGCTATCTGCCTTGCCTTGTAAAGAGTCAGAATAAATTCTTACATGATGATAGGCCTCAAAATATTTATCCAAACTGCTATCTTTAATTAAACCAACACTGTCTCTTGCCTTAGGGATGGCTCTGGTTAAGTCTGTTATTTTACCTGTGTGTAGGGTATCTGCAGCGATGTATAAGGTATCCTTTTTTTGTTTGATTAAAAGCAATGGATTTTCAGTGGCAAACAAAATGCTTTTAATTTTATTCGTTTTGATATTGCCAGCCAATAAATCAAAGCCAAGTGTATCCTTAGATCTATAAATAGCATTGCCTTTAAATAAACCAGTACCTACTGAATCATCTACCGCCATTTCGTCTGCTATAAAATGATACGTGCTGTCGTCAATAAAAGACCTATCATACAAATAACCCTGTTTCAAGCCAACATTAAAATTACCATTGCTGGTGGTGATGGTTCTAGACCCAGTAATTATCTTACTAGGACTGATAAAATTAGCCAATTGGGAATAAGTGTTGTATTCTAAAGTATCCGTGATAATTTTATTTTCAGGATCCACCAATTCTACTTTATTTTTTAATATCACATCCCTGGTTTCTCCATAATAGATACCATCATTACTGGTAAGCACTGTTTGATTGCGAACCATCTTACCACCCTTTTTGAAACTTCCAATTTTTGTGGCCACTTCATAGTCCAAGGAATCGGTGGTAAGTATGCCCTTGCCATCAGTCAGTTTTACTTTTTTTCTTAAAAAAGCTTTTTTGGTAGCACCTAAATATTTTAAATAATCAGAATATGTTTGAACACTATCTGCATCATTTATATGAATGTGGCCAAAGCCTTCTAAAGTATTTTTAGTCGTATTTAAAATTAAACTATCTCCATAAAGTAAAGTTTTTCCTTGTCTAATTTTCACATGCCCCACCAAAACTAAAAAATCCATACTATCCATTTTCTTCACGTTGTAGGTTTCGGAAGATAGGAATTCGATAAGTTTGCCGCCATTGGTTATGGGTGATGCTGGGGTAGTATCTTTAAATAGTGTATTAGTGAGCGGCTTAACACCTGATGAGTTTTGTGCACCTACTTGGTAAATGGACAAAGCAAAGCTTAATATAATTAAACCAATTTTATTCATGTGTTAATGAATCGGCCAAGGGTTTGGTCAATGGAGTAGACTTATCTTTTTTTCCGAAAACGGAAATATTGATATAGCGTTTAGGATGCACCTTAACATCATCAATTAAAGTGTTAATGCTTTTTAATGTGCCTTGTAGTTCATTGTAAAAACTGCTGTCGTTCATTAATTTAGCAGCAGTGCCATTGCCATTATTTAATTTTTGTAAACTAATATTTAAACTAGCCACAGCCACTTGAATGGTTTTGATGGTTTTATTTAAGTCGGCATCTTTAACAGCTTTAGAAGCACTATCTAAGTTGGTGATAATATTATTTAACTTTTGATTGTTGTCGTTCAAGTTTTTTGTGAAACTATTTACATTGTCAAAAGTTTGTGCAATAGAGCCATTTTGTTTTTGCAACATAGATTCTATAGAATTGAGGGAACTATTTAAATTTTTTGTGGTGGTGGCTAAATTTTCTAAAATAACTTCTAGGTTGTCTTTGTTTTTATCATCCAAAACTTTATTAATGTTACTTAATACTTTGTCTAAAGATGTAATGGCATTTTTAGTTTGTTCCCCTAATGGTGATAGGGTATTGACAAAGTCGCCTAGTAAGCTATTAGCAGGAGCCGTTTTAATGGTATCTCCAGATTTAAAAATGGTAGCTGCATTTCCCAATACGATACTAATACTGCTAATGCCAAGTGGGTTATCTTGTATGGTTGCAACTGAATTACTTGGAATTTTATAAGGCTCATTTAATTTAACAGAAACAATGATTTGAGATAAATTGTCTTTTTGATTTTCAATTTCATATACCGAACCTACTTGGTATCCATTTACAAATACAGGATTAGATACAATTAAACCTTTTGTATCAGCATATTTAGCATATAAAATATTCCCTGATTTAAACAAGGTTTTACCCTTAAGAAAATCAAATCCTATAATGATAAGCGTTATAGCTATTATGGTTAAAGCACCTACCTTGGTTTCATTGGATACCTTCATCTTATAAATTCTTCTTTGGTGTAAAATTAGCTAAAAAATGGGAGCTAATTGGCATTTGTCTTTTTCTGGTTTTCTAAGGAGTTTTTATATCGTAAGACCGATTTTGTGATGACTTCGCATATCTGGTCTTGTCCGTCTTCGCTATTTAGATAATCCTCATCTTCTGGGTTGGAAATAAAGCCAGTTTCTACCAATACGGCTGGCATTTGAACCGCTGCTAAAACCCATATTCCTTTTTGTCTTTGCTTGGCTTCGCGACTTAATCTTCCCGCAGCTTTAAATTCTTCTTCAATCGTCAAAGCCAAACTTGCTGCTCTTTGAAAATATTGTTGGGTCAATAAACTTACCATCATAGAACGAGTAGGGTCTGCAGCATCTAATTCTTTAATTTGCTTTTCAGACACAGAATCTAATTTTTCCACAACATCGTCTACAGCGTCGTTGGCCATATCTTTTCTTTGGTCAGACTTAACTACATTGTAAATAAAAGTTTCTGTACCCCTTGCTGAGCTTGGTGTATAGGTGGTTTTGTATAAAGGAACTACTCTAGTCACTTTTCTTTTAACGCCTTTCTTTTTTACAGTATAAGTTTTATTGGTATGCCCAATGACTTCTCTATTTCTACTCGGATCGGCCGAATTCGTATGGATACAAATAAATAAATCTCCTTTTGCAGCATTGGCAATATTCGCTTTTTCTACCACAGAATTATAAATATCTGTTGTTCTGGTTAAAACTACTTCAACATCTGGTATCGCATCATGAATGTATTCTTGCAATTTTAATGAAATCGCTAAGGAAACAGCAGCCTCGGTAGAATATTTTCCATTGGCACCCGGATCGGTTCCACCATGACCTGGATCAATGATGATGCGTTTTAGGGTTTTTGATGAATTTTGAGCTATTGAACTTAGGCTCAAAAGGGTAAAAAGGGCAATTGTAGTATAAGTTAATGCTAAAATCAGTCTATTTTGCTTCATAATCAGTGCCTTAATGCCGTTTTAGTTTATTTTTGTTGCCGTGATAGTAACAGGATACAAAAATAACGTAAAAAATAGGCCTTCTATTGTAAATATTGGCATTTTACTAATATTAACAATAGTTTTAATGTGCTTTTATCCTGCAAAGGCACAAGTAGTTGTTGACAGTCTTAAAAAATCCAACAAGGTAGACACTTCAGTTAAAAAGGCAGATACGACTATCTCTTTAAGAATCTCTAAGGACAGTATGGAAAAACCAGTGAATTATGCTGCTGCAGATTCAGGAGTGATGATGATGTCTAGTAAAGAATTTTATTTGTATGGTAAAGCGAAAACGGTTTACAAAACAGCTCAGTTAGAGGCAGCCACCATTGTTTACGATCAACAAACACAAAATATTAAAGCTTTTGGTGCAAAGGATACTTCAAGTGCACCTCAGAGCAATCCCAAGTTTCAAGAAAGCGGTATGGTGTCTTTAAATGATTCTATATTTTTTAATATGAAATCAGGTAAAGGGTTAACTAAAAATACCAATTTTCAACAAGGGGAAATTTATGTAAATGCTTTAACCATGAAAAAAGTGAACAAGGATGAAGCTTTTGCATGGAAGGCTAGATTCACTACTTGTAATTTAGATGAACCCCATTTTGCTTTCAGAACCAATAAGTTAAAAATCATCAATGACAATATTGGTGTATCTGGCCCTGCCTTTCCAGAATTCGAAGGGGTACCTTTTCCTATTGGGATACCTTTTGGAATTTTTCCCTTAACTAAAGGTAGACATTCGGGTATGTTGGCTCCTGCATTTTCTTCAAGTCAAGATTTTGGTTTGGGATTAGAGGGACTAGGTTATTATAAAGTATTAAATGAAAATTTTGATGCAACTGTTAGAAGCAATATTTATTCCTATGGCGGCTGGAGTGCTACTTTAAATAGTAAATATATTTTGAGGTATAAGTATATTGGAAATTTTAATTTAAGCATGCAGAATACCAAAATATTAACTAGAAGTACCAATATCGCAGATGAATTTACCGGGAATAAGACTTTTATGATCAATTGGTCGCATTCATTAGACAGTAGGGCATTACCCGGAACAAATTTTTCTGCGAATGTAAATTTCGGTAGCACCAAATACAATAAGCTTTTATTAAACAATCCTTATCAAAACTATCAAAATCAGATTAGTTCTTCTATCAGTTACAATAAATCATGGGATAACAAGTACAATTTATCTGTGAATTTAAATCACAGTCAAAACAACAACTTAGGATTGGTGAATATGAGTTTGCCCAATATTAATTTTAATGCATTAACCTTATACCCCTTTCAAAAAAAGGATCAAGTTGGAGCTGGTAAATGGTATGAAAAATTGGGGATAGGTTACAATGGATCTTTTCAAAATCAATTTTCATTTTATGACACTGCCTTTAATATGAAGCGCTTATTAGATACCATGCAGTGGGGAGCAACACATAGTATTCCAATTAGTTTATCTTTGCCTTCTTTGGGCCCTGTTACCATCAGCCCTGGTGTTAGCTTTGAAGAAAAGTGGTTTGGGGCTCAGAATACAAAAACCTGGGATAGTAAGTTGAACAAAGTAGATACCTCTTTTAGCAAAGGATTTTACCGAGCACCTCATGTTTCATTTTCTGTGGGCGCTGCAACGAGAATTTTTGGCACGTATAAATTTAATGATGATTATATTCAAGCCATCCGACATGAGATAAGACCTAATATTTCATTTAACTATGTCCCCGATTTAGCTGCTGCTTATCATTATACAACTCAAATTGATTCTACAGGTAGAAAATATCGTTTTTCAAAATACGACGGTGGGGCAATTAGTGGCGGTTATTCAGAAGGAACATTTGGTGGATTGAGTTTTGGTATTGACAACTTACTAGAAATGAAAGTTAAAAACAGTGAAGACAGTACCAGCGAAAACAAGTCTAAAAAGATAAAATTACTAGAAGGGTTTGGGTTTAACTCAAATTTTAATTTCTTAGCCGATAGTTTTTCTTTAGGAAATTTTAATTTTTATGCAAGAACCATATTGTTTAATAAATTTAATATCACTTCCTCTTTTACAGTGGATCCATATGCAAATGACAAACAAGGGTTTAGAATGAATAAATTAGACATTGATCCATCAAAATTAAATTTTGGTCATATTACCAGTGGGGGTGTCTCCATATCTACTTCATTTAAAAGCGAATCAAAAGATAAAAAAGCTTCTAATGCAAAAGAAATACCTATTGATCCTTTCATGACACCCGATGAGCAACAAAGACAATTACAGTATGTTAGAGCCAATCCTGCCGAATACACCGATTTCAATATTCCTTGGTCTTTATCTTTTTCTTACTCTTTTCAATTTTCCAGAACATTAAAACCAGATTATTCTGGGTTTAAATTACAAACTTATTCAAGTTTAAATTTTAATGGAGACTTTAGTTTAACACCCAAATGGAAGATTGGTGGTACTGGCTATATTGACGTTGCCAAAGCCAATATTCAACAACTAAGTATGTTTATTACCAGAGAAATGCATTGCTGGCAAATGGCAATTAATGTAACACCTATTGGCATCTACAGGTCATTCAGTATCACCGTAAATCCTAAATCTGGAATTTTAAGAGATTTAAAAATCAATAGAAGTAGAACTTTCTCTTCAACTACTTTTTAAGCTTTGTCATTATTGGCTAAGTAATAGGCGCTCATCACTTCAAATACATGTTTTCTTAAAGTTTCTTTGGTATACTCTTTTGGATCAATGGCTGGTAAAATGTGCATCTTAATTTTACCAGGCGTAAAATACATACTTGGCTTGGCTGGTAATATTCTTTTTGTATTTAATAAAACTACAGGTACAATTGGTTTTTGGGTATCTATGGCCAATTTAAAAGCACCATCAAAGAATGATTTTAGAGGAGCGGCTGTTCTATTTCTTGTGCCTTCTGGATAGATGAGCATGTCTAGTCCATTGTTCAAAACCTGTTTCATTTTTTCATAACTGGCTCTTCTGCTTTGATCATTTTTACGATCTACCACTACTGTAGCAAATTTATAAACCCATCCAAAAAGAGGAACATAGGTAAAACTTTTTTTTGCAATGGTTTTATTAGCTCTTGGTAAAAATGGGGTACTAATAGGAATGTCAATTAAACTATTGTGATTACAAACTACAATTGCATTTTCCAAACCTTCAAAAACTTCCTTCCCCTTTACTTCAAAACTACAGCCCGATAAAAATAAGAACAATCCCATCCAAATTTGAGAGAGTTTGCGATGGTATCTAGTTTTATAGGGGTCTGGAATAAAAAAACAAAATAAATAAAACCAAATAAATAGCATCATGGTAGAAGCAAAAACCAATAATGCCCAGTAGGCCAATATTCTTGCGATGATTAATTTTCTCATTTTCATAACTATCTAATTAAAGTGCCCAATCAATAGGGTTTATATTTTGCTGTACTAAGTATTCATTGGTGGCACTAAAATGTTTACAACCAAAAAAACCATTATAGGCACTAAATGGAGAGGGGTGGGCGGCTTTTAATATTTTATGCTTTAATGGATTGATTAGTTTTATTTTTTGTTGTGCAAAATTACCCCATAAAATAAAAACAAGTCCTTTTTTTTCTTCAGAAAGCAGATGGATGACATCATCGGTAAAATCCATCCATCCTATTTTAGCATGACTGGCTGGTTCATTGGCTCTTACTGTAAGTACTGCGTTTAACAATAAAACTCCTTGCTTTGCCCAATTCGTTAAATTTCCTGTACTGGGAATGGGCATACCAATGTCTTTATTTAATTCTTTAAAAATATTCACCAAAGATGGGGGAGGTTTTACGCCGTCCGGAACAGAAAAGCTAAGTCCCATGGCTTGATTGGGATTGTGGTAAGGATCTTGACCTAGGATAATCACTTTTACTTGATCAAAGTGGGTTTGTTCAAAAGCGTTGAAGATATAGGTACCTTTCGGAAAAATAGTTTTACGCAATGCCTTTTCTGCTTTTAAATGAGCAGCAATTTGATTGAAATAAGGCTTTTGAAATAGATCTTTTAAAGCATTCTTCCATGAAATTTCGATAGCTACTTCCATTGGGTAATTTACATTCATTTATACCTAAAGATAATTCTAGTTTAACAAAAACCCTAGTTTCCTTTTTAAGTACATTTTTAGTAACTTTCGATAAGATTTAAAAATGAAGGATGCATTAGATTTTTAATTTCTTATATTTAAGTGATAAAACACAAACAACAGTCAATGAAACAGTTAAGCATGAAAAAAATACGATTGTATTTTTTTACAATTGTATTAATAATCTTGTCAACAAATGTAAATGCGCAAGTAACTAAAGCGCCAGCTTATCCTTTAATAACACATAACCCTTATTTTAGTATTTGGTCATTTTCGGACAACTTAAATGAAAGTACTACCCGTCATTGGACTGGTGCCAATCATTCTTTACTAGGTTTAATTAAAGTTGATGGTAAAGTATATCGTTTTTTGGGTAAGGAAGATACTTTAAGTTCAATTGCTATGGATTTGGCCAAACAAGTTTCCATTAATATGACTGCTACACAAACCAATTACATTTTTACATCCGGTGGTGTGCAATTGGGATTGACTTTTACTTCCCCATTATTAATTAACAATTTAGCCATCTTATCTAGGCCTGTTTCCTATATTAGTATGAAAACCAAATCAATCGATGGCAAAATGCATCAGGTACAATTATTTTTAGGTGCTGCATCCGCCATTGCTTCCAATAAAGCAAATGAACTAATGAATGCAAGTGAATACGGCCTTGACAATTTAAATGTGCTTAAAGTTGGAACCCTCTCACAACCAGTTTTACAAAAAAGTGGAGACGATTTAAGAATTGATTGGGGCTATGCCTACATCGCAGCCAATAAATATCATTCTAAACAATCTATTGCTCCAATTGAAACCGCTGTTAAAGATTTTGTTACGAGTGACAATGGAATACAAAAATTAGATGCTAAAGTCTTAAGAAATGGCATTAAAGGGGATCATTTATCATTAAATACCATTTTCAATACAGATCATTTGGGTAGCATAGAACAAGATCATTTTATAATGATAGGTTACGATGAATTAAGTGCCATTACTTATTTTAAAGAAAATTTAAAACCTTGGTGGAAATTAGATCCTACCATGACCATGGACAAATTGTTATCACTTGCTAATAGTCAATATAATGAAGTGATTACAAAATGCAATCAATTAAATAAATTAATATACAATGATGCATTGGCTGCAGGTGGTGAAAATTATGCCAAACTTTGTATCACAGCGTATAGGCAATCCATTGCGGCACATAATTTAGTAAAGAGCACTCAAAATGGAGATTTATTATTTTTGTCCAAAGAAAATTTCAGCAATGGTAGTATTAATACAGTAGATGTGACTTATCCATCTGCACCTTTATTTTTAGCGTACAATCCAGAATTAATGAAAGGGATGCTGAATGGTATTTTTTATTTTAGTGAAAAAAGCGGTCTGTACAATCGTCCCTATGCTGCGCATGATTTAGGTACTTATCCAATTGCCAATGGACAAACATACCCCGAAGGCATGCCCGTAGAAGAGTCGGGGAATATGACCATTTTAGCTGGAGCCATTGTAAAATCAACTGGCAATGCAGATTTTGCTAATAAACATTGGGCTACTTTAACACAGTGGGTGCATTTTTTAGAAAAAGAAGGATTGGATCCGGCCAATCAATTGTGTACGGATGATTTTGCTGGTCATTTGGCGCGCAATGCCAATTTAGCCATTAAGGCCATAGTTGGTATTAGGGCCTATGCAATGATGGCCGAAATGTTAGGTAAAAAGGATACTGCTAATAAATACATTCAAATGGCCAATGCGATGGCAATCAAATGGCAGGATTTAGCGGATGCTGGAGATCATTATGCTTTAACCTACAACGATAAAAATACTTGGAGTCAGAAATACAATATGGTTTGGGACAAATTATTTGGGTTTAATTTATTTCCTCAAGCAGTATATGATAAAGAAGTAGCTTATTATTTAACCAAACAAAATAAATTTGGCCTGCCTTTAGACAGTCGTAAAACTTATACTAAATCTGATTGGATTACCTGGACAGCAACTTTGGCAAAGAATGCAGCTGACTTTGAAAAAATAATCAATCCTGTGTATGAATTTTCTAGCAATACACCTACTAGAGTACCTCTAAGCGATTGGCATGAAACTTTAAATGGAAAACAAATTGGATTTCAAGCAAGAAGTGTAGTAGGTGGCTACTTTATTAAAGTGTTGAATGATAAATGGAATAGCGCCCATGTAACCATTCCTATTAAAGGAAATGGTTATTTTTCGGGTAAAAAAAAAGTCCTATTAAAAGAGGATGAAGATGAAATTGTTCAAAAAGTAATTGAAAACAAGGAGCAGATTTTAAAAATATATTTTTATCCGCAAAAAAAAGGAGAGATAGCAGCTGCTATAATTATTCATCCAATTGCTACTGCTTCTATTTTTAAAATAGCTTTAGATGATAGTGAAAAGCAATTTGAATTAAAAATTCCTGCCAATTCTAGTACTACATTATATCACATAGGACATTTTAAAATAAATGAAAACGGGTATCATTATTTTAAAATCAAAGGAGCGAATACAATTATTAAAGGCCAAACAGCCTCCCTTTATCCAGAAATTACTTCTCTTGTAGTAGAGGCCATTGGTACAAATGAAATCAAATACAACAAAAGTGTTTATTTAGCTGCCCCTTCGACACATTTAAGATATCAAGTGCCCGGAGATTCGGTTGTAAAATGGTTTTATACAGAAGTGATGGTGCCTAAGGAGGTTGAAAATTCTATTCATGCCTATTATGAAACCAATGGATTCCACAGTGGTTATGGAGGTATACAGATTAACAATGAACAAGAAAGAAGATTTATTTTTTCAATTTGGAGTTTATATAAAACAGACAACCCTAAAGAAATTCCTTCTCAATTTGCAGTCAATTTAAAAAGCAAAGGAGAAAAAGTTTCTTCGGGTGATTTTGGCAACGAAGGTTCAGGAGGACACAGTCATTTGGTATACCCATGGAAAGCCAATCAAACCTATCATTTCTTAACAGGAATAAAATCGATAGAAGGGGATAGTGCAACCTATATTGGTTATTATGCTATGCCAGAAGACAATTATACCTGGCATTTATTGTCACAATGGACTCAAAATAAAACAGATACCAAAACAGGGTTTAAAAATTTATACGCATTTGTAGAAAATTTTGGAAACAATGGAGATAATTATTTTAAAGCATATTACGGCAATCAATGGGTGGTTACCCCATCAGGCAATTGGATAGAGTTGAATGAAGCAAGATTTACCACTACAGCACATCCACAAAGACACCAAAGATTTGATTATGGTGCTGGCGTAGAGAACAATTTATTTTATATGTATTCTGGAGGGTTCAAACATCTAAAAAATATAGATGCTGGAGATGTCATCACAAGAAAATTAAATGGGAAACATCCGTTGATTGATTTTACAAAACTATAATTAAGACATAAAAAGAATTTACTTTTTATGTTGCTTGGCAATTGCAATGGGTTCAAACGGCCCATATTTATGTTGTGCAGTTGAAAAAGTATCTGAATAGGGCCCAAAAGGGTAGTCGACAGGTTTGGTGGCTACTATTGGCCAATCTTTGGATTTGTCTTTACTGGGTCTAGGTTGCGCATTAATGTAAGCTGCCACATCCCATGCTTCTTGATTGTTTAATGTGGGTGTATGGTAATTGATTCCATTGGGCATATTGTTTTTAACAAAGCCTGCTAATTTGGATAATTGAAACAAGCCTGCTGCATCGTTATAACTATTTTTACCCCACAAAGGCGGATACCAATACATTTTACCAGTGGAGTCCATAATGCCTTCTCCATTTGCTCCATGACATTTTTGACAATTTTGTAGATATACCATTTTACCTTGATTTGGATTTGCAGCAGTTTTCAAAAAAGGTAAAATTTCAATGCTTGAACCCTTTACTTTTTTTCCTTTTGGCACTTCGTTACCCAGCCAATGGATATATGCATAAATGGATTTCATTTCTTTAGAATTGGTATCTAAAGCTTTACCATTTAAACTACGTTCCATACAATCATTTACTCTTTTATAAATAGTTTCAATACTTCCAGATCTTTCTCTAAATTTTGGATAAGTAGATAAAACAGATCCGTAATTTATGCCCCAGGGTTTGGTACCTGCTTCTAAATGACAATTTTGACAATTCATTCCATTGGTTGAATGTTGTACAATTCCTTTAGGGCCTAAATAATAGGATGTATGTGCAATTAGTTCATAGCCATATTGAATCAATGGGCCATTGGTATCAGTATGAATTGGAATTTGATAATGAGAAGTGCCTACCCAAGCAGATACAGTATCTTTAACCATATTGTTAGATAAGTGTTTCGCTTGACCATCCTTATTTACAAATGACATTCGGAATAAAGAATAGCTTACAAGTAAAATAAATACAACAATGATAAATCGTTTAAACATGCAGTGAAAAAATTATAAACTTAATTAATTCCTGCTTTTAAATAAGACCATCCAGCTTCTTGTTTTAAAATTACTTCGGCCACCCCAGAAGGTACAGTGTTGGCTTCGGTTAATAAATCTGCTTTTTCGATATGGTGTTTACGCATAGAATTTTGACAAGCCGAAAATTGTACATTGGTTTTAGATAATTCGATTACTTCTTTAGCTAAATGCGTTTTTGCTGCAACCAATAAATCTAAAGCCTTACCATGTACCACTACTTCAATCATAACATTATTTGGCCATAAAGTTTGTAGGTTTTTTATATTACCAATTGTGGAGGACCAAGCAGCTGTATCAGCTGTATTTAATTGAATGACTACTTTATGTTTTACTTCGGTATTTTGAGCACTGACACTTGTGCAAGTAAAGACAACTATTAAATTTAGTAGGAATAAGCGCATCATTTTTTTCATAGATATAATTTAAGTGAATTTAGGAAAAAAATAAATCCCAGCACAAACTTACCCAAAGCCTTTTAAAGAATTGGATTACCTCGCTACGCTCGGTGATCCTTGTTCCTCAAACTTACCCAAAGCCTTTTAAAGAATTGGATTACCTCGCTACGCTCGGTGATCCTTGTTCCTCAAACTTACCCAAAGCCTTTTAAAGATCCCGATACTCGGGATCTTTGGCTTTTTTAACACTCGCTTGCTTACAAGAGCAAGCTCTTGACGCAGCTCGCATTAAAAAAGCCTCTCACTTTCGTGAGAGGCTTTGTGATTCGGATTGGATTATTATGTTGATTTCCAGTTATTTGCTAATGACACAATACCATCAATTAAACCTAAATAGATTTATTTTTTCTGTTTTCATCCATCTACATACGTTTAAATCATATAGGGTTGCTGACATTTCTGCTACGAGTTGACTTGTGTTAACGTTTAAACATTGACATTATGGATTTGGCTTCTTTCAAATTTGAAGGAGGTGCAATTCGAATGATTGTTCATTTGTTATTAAACAATTTTTTAGAATATTGTCTAAAACTTACTTCAAAATTATAAATACACTACAATAATTTAGAAATAATACTACTAAAACATCCACAATTAACTATATGAAAGTATAAAGAATTTAAATTAAATTACATGATTGTTTGAATATGTCTAATAGTATATAGATGGATTAGAATAGAATGCTTAAGTTCATTATAATATTCCAAAACAAAAACCAATCATATGATCAAAAACATCAAACCACAATTTTTTATTGGATTGTCATTATTTTTTATTCTTTTAGCTTGTAATAAAAATGAGGTTAACATAACTCCAACTCAAACTTTTGCATCAAAAGTAATTGCTTCTTTAAAAGATAGTGTTTCAACACAGGATTTTACTAGTTTAGATTCAAAGAAAACAATTGTATATAAACTTGACGAAGAACATAAGTTGTTACATATTTCAACTCAAGATTCCAATAGATTTGTACTTGTAGAAACAGATAATACTGGTTCAATTATTAAAGGTAAAATACTGCAATTTACTCCAAATGTTAATGGAGTAAAGTCTAATCAATCAATTTTTAATGGCAAAATTAACGTCTCTTCTTTAAATGGCAATCTAGTAAAACACTCTGTAATTGTAAATAATCAAGTTTCAAAAGATCCAAATAATTCCAGTATTATTTCAAATTATTTTACTGATAAAATAAAGCCATCAGACGATATTCCAGAAGTAACTATAGATGAACTTACAGCAACAGTATTGGGAATACGGCATTTGAATAATGGAGCTTCAGATTTAGCATTTAATTTGTTATTAGTTAGTGGTATTGGTGATCCTAATGAATATGTTCCAATCTATCCTGATTATGGAGATGGTTCAGGTGATATTTTGATTGTAAATATTGATATCCCAGAAGAGAAGAAACCAGTAGACCCTCAAAAGATGATAGATTGTTTTGGTACAATTAGTAGTGTTGGTGCTTCTTATTCAATTTCAATAAATGCTAATCTTCCTGTTGATAATAACCCAGATATTACTGTAAATGGATTTGATGGTGGTCACGCCTTTTTGATTTTAACAAAAAATAATTCTAATGGAGAATCTATAACTCAGGTTATGGGATTTTATCCTACAATTACTTTAATTGCAGCTTTAACTGCACCAGTACCATCTGTGATTGTTAATGATGAGGCTCATAAGTTTGGTGCATCATATACAATAAATGTAAATGCAAATCAATTTCAATCAGCATTAAATCAAATTGTTTCTTTAAGTAGTAATTATTATAGTTTATCAACTTTTAATTGTACTACTTTTGCTTTAAATGTATTGAATTCAGCTGGTACAAGTTTAAATGTAACTCCTTTTGCATATTTGCCTGGTATAAATTATAGTAATTTTTTTGTACCAACTGCTTTACCTGTTTTTACACCTAACAACTTATATAAACAAATTCAAAATTTAAGTAATAGTGGTGATCCAAATGCGAAAATTGGAATAGCTAAAGCCACATCTAGTCACGGACCTTGTTAAAAATCATCAAAATGAAGTTAAAATTACAATTGTCTTCACCATTAATGCAAATTATAAGTTTTTCATTACTATTAGTTGGTAATAATGAATTTGGAGGGCCATTATTTGTATGGTTATTGTTTAATACTATTGGTGATATATATTTCAGTGTCTTTGGTTTTATTTGTATACTATTGCCTTTGACAACTTATTTCATTAAATTTAGATCTAATAATTTTACACAATTACTTACAATAATTTTTATGTTGTTGTTTGTGTTTTATTTCGGCCTTGGGAAATACTTTTATTTGTTTGTGATGCTTAATAAGCTAAGTCTAATAGACATGGTTTTATGTATTTCTTCTTTCTTATTTTTTGTAATTGTTAATGTTTCAGTTATAGTCAAATTATTTAATTTTCGATTAAATAAATCAAAAGGTATTGACTTTGAAAATTAAAAATAATTAAAAAAAGAAGAGGATGAATATTTAAAACCATCCTCTTCTTTTTTATACCAACCTTCTAACGATACCTGAAGAGAACTTGCACCCATTTCGGGTTTTATAACCATTTTGGTTCAGTTGTCTTGATATTTCATTGTAGTTGAGGTAGCCATGTTTCATTTGGAAGTGTTCTATAAACATCTTAGCCATTTTCCAGTTCTCGTTTTCTAATCTGTTTCTTTTGATTGACTGAGCACCTTTTGATCTTGCTTCTTGAGTTAGGTTTTCAGGTTTACCCAATTTCTTATAAAGACGAACTTGACTAAGTGCTGCTTTAGTTCTTGAAGATATCAATTCACGCTCCCATTGTGCAACACTTCCAAAAATTCCAAGCGTTAGAGTGTTTAATTCAGGAAGTTCAATGCAGTGTAGTTTAACTCCTTTATTTCTTAGAGTGAATAAAAATTCCACTTCACGGGACAACCTGTCTAATTTTGTAAATAATAAAGTGTAGCCATGTTTTATGCAGAGGTTGGTAGCATATTCTAATTTAACCCTGTTGTTTTTCTTTCCACTTTCTTGCTCAATGATGATTTCAACTAAGGTATCACCTGAGGATTGGATGAACTGATTTATCCTTGTAGTTTGTTCTTCAAGACCGATGACTTGTTTTCCTGTGCTGGTTCTTACATAACCGATATATTTTTCCATAATTTTTGGTTTTGGCTAAGATAATGAACCGGTTAAAGCAAATTTCAAACGAACGTTTGAAAATTGCGTAATGATTAAATTTTAACGCTTTTCTAGAGGTTTTTAACTTCATTAAAATTTGAAGAAAGTGATAACAAAAAAAATACTGGCAACTGTTATTAAAAGAATACAGATTGCCAGTAAATATTTTTGGACTTGGAAGTGGTGCATTTAACGAAACTTCTTTGGCAAAAGAAAATCTTTGTCTTTTGAATATGAATAGGTATTGTCTTCAACCTCAATTGTTGAAAAAGTATAAAATTCTAGTATTCCACTCAACCACATACATAAATCGTGTTTGGAACCGCCCATGAATACTGTATCGGTGGATACATTTTTTTTACGGAGCATTATTTCCAACATATTTTGGACGTAGTCATAGGTGTCCTTTGTATTTGGGGTATTTCTGTTTTGAGAGTTGGCATCCAATACAAACACTACCTTATCTTGGTACCTTGTTTTGTTATTTCTTCTTCTCATTTTTTGTTCTTTTTATTAGGTAAGTGTTTTTTATTTGTTTTTGTTCTTGGAGTTGGATGACGTTTTCTGCAAGTGAACGGAACTGGGTCTCGGTAACAATCATCTTCAATTTTCTTTTGGGTTTTTCTTCAATTAGAGTTCTTAATTTCATTGATATATCTTTAATGATAAATACCTTCACACTAGATTAGAAAGTTCAACCAGTCGTCTTATTTTGAAAATAAATGGTGGTTACTTCACGAAGAGTATCCTAATTACACAGTAAAGAAATACTAGCAAATACTAGTAAATTTCTTGATTAGAGTAGCAGCAACTAGCATTTAGGAGTTAGTGCTAGTATTTGTAACCAACCAGTTATTCACGACAAAGAAATTTTAGAAATTTATTCAAAATATTTCCATCATTATTTTTTATTACGGGTAAAATTTTGTAAATTATAACAACGACATAACCGACAGAAAAAGGATATATCAGGTGGGGAGCAACTCAGTTGAGCAACAAGAACCACTTTAATTCGTAGGAGTATCTGCACCTTTGGGATAATAAGGAAACATAGCGGAGAAGACAAACGACAGTCGTTAAAAATGGTTGGAAGATAATGTTAGTATGGGGGTTAGGTATCTGGCTAAACAAAATATTTCAACTAAGGATGATTACAAATCATAGATTACCAAGAGACATTGGTATGCCCATTAAGTAATTCTTTACTTGGAACTACTACTGAAAAATTACTATTAGTAATATTATATTGTTTTAAAATATAATTGGTAGCCCACAATGACTTATCATATACAGAAACGTGGTATTCTGTTGGATTTAGTTTTCTTTTATTCATTGAAATAGTCATTAGTTCTTTAATGGTTTCAAGATGTATGATTTCTTTATTTCTATTCAAGAGGATATGGATATGTCTGTGGTTGGATTTATATTTTAATATTCTTTCGTCAACTGGTTCAAAATTATATTCAGTTGAGTATGCAGCCATAACACCATCATTTTCTACATGAGCACCCATTAAATCAATAAATTTTAACATCGTCATATCCCAATAGTCCTGTGTGGTTTTGCTGCTGGTTTGGATTGTGATGAATAAATCCCAATCAATTTCTTTTAATTCTTTTAAAATGAGTTGTCTGTTGTTGTTGCTATTACTAATAAGTTGTTGTTGACTGGTAGAAGATTTAGTGGTAATGATGTAAGGTATTTTAGCTCCAACGATATTTTGTTTTTGATAGGGATGGTAAGAACTTTTGTTACTGGGTCTTAAATTGAACTTATGGAATTTTAAAAATTTTTCCTGAATAAACAACCTGCTATCTGCAAGGAAACTATCATTACTGGTACCATATTTTTTCAAATACTTACGTAGTGTAGGGTCACTGGTATCGTATAATCCCAATATGACGGGTAGTGATAAGTAATAGTGGTTATTGAGTGTTGCTCCAGTTCTAATATATTCGTAATTACCTTCTTTATTTATGGTTAGGATTTGATGGTAAGTGGGGTAGTGATTGTTTTTCATTTTGTAAGTATTACTAGTCCCAAGAGGATATGGAAAATCCTTTAAGGAATAAATCCTTCTTGGTAAAACAATAAATACTTTGGTTCACACCAAAATCCCTATTACAGGTTAAAAATCCCAAAATTTATTTTTTAGTTATTTTAGGTTCGTACAAAAGTTAAGATTCTACTGGAACCAGTAGGTATTGGTTTATGGAATTGAACGGGTAATAAAAACACGCCAATTTCGTTAAATAAGGTAGGAAATCCCGCCAGCACTCCCGGTAGGCATAGTGGGGGGGCGGTTGTTGCTTTTAAACATGTGTTTTAAACCCTATCAAAAATAAAATTTCCTATATATTTGGAATATTGAGCCGAATTATCTTACCTTTGTAAAAAATTTGAAGAAATGTTATCAAACAACCCAACCAATATAACTAACTACGGCTTCACAGCTGTTGAGGATGATGTATTAGCACTACTTGGTAAAGCAGGTGCACTCAAAATGGATATGGTACCTACTTTAATTTTCAAAGAGGTGGGTGATTTTGAGAAGATGGATACAGAGATTGCAAGGTATTTTCTCCAAAATCCTAAGAATTATTCATGGGGTGTGTTACAAGAGATAAGAGATGAGATGATTGAAGAGTTTATATCTAACCAAAATCGTCTTCGTGATTTATATTTAAATCCACTTGAAACGATTGAAGGATATAATGGTAAATTAAAAGCAAAGGACTTGGTAAGTTATATTGAATACTTGAAGGTGCGTCTACGTAGAAGTATGTGTTATATGTTACCTGAATTTACCTTCACCAAATCAACCAATCCATCAACCAGAAAGAAATACGAACTAATCAAAGCATACTGGATTGATGATAACGGTACCAGGTCACGTTCGTTTAATAAGACTATGGGCAATCAGGGTTTAAATATGGAGCTGCTCAATGTGAAAATGTTTGAAACACTTGGATATATAGCCCTATTAGATAAACGTGTAAATGGGGTTCTTGTTGATATTTTATTATCAAAAGGAGAACAGCAATGGGTAGTAGAGGTTAAACATCAAGTAAAGGAAAATTACATTGATGCATTTGCTACCATTGAATTATGGAAACATTATAAAGCTCAATATGGATTGCAGTAGATTTGGATTAAAATGTGGGGTTAGTTTTTTTGAAGAGCAATTTTCAAGCCCCCTTTTTTTGCCCCAAACCGACATATTCCAAGAGTGTTGGAAATTTTTAATTTGTAATTTAAAAACCAATAATATGGCAAGTAAAACAACCGTTGAGAAAATCTCAACAGAACTTTTAGAAGTTCACCCACTGATAAACAATAAGTATGTAGTGGGAAATTTAGTGGCAATGCAGTTCACTATGAAATCTTATGGGCAGAAACAACCCATAACAGTAGTTAAGCGTAAAAGTGTATACCAAATCGTTGATGGTGTGGTAAGATATCTTGTCTCGGGTGAAGCAGGTATTACTGAACTACAATGTACAATAATTGATATTGCAGATGAGGAGGTATTAGATTACCGAATGATGGTAAACCAAACAATTAAACGTTCAATGATTGAAACAGCAGCACTCGTGGAACACTTTTTTGGATTGGTGGGAACTAGTCAAGGTAAGAAGCGTGATTTGTTAGGTTTTAAGGACTTACTTAGTGAGGAAGAGTTTGGTGAGGTTGGAAAGGATAAATTCCTACTTGCTTGTGCAGTACTTGGACTTGATTTGAAACCAGCAAACTTACGTAAGTTGATGTATGTGTATTGGAACGAGAACAACAATCCAAAAGCAACGGGTGTTCTTGAAAAATTAAACGAAGGTGTGATTTCAATTCACAAGGCTTGGGATTTACTTAAAACAAAAGAGGACAAAATCAACAACCAAGAGCGAAGACAATTGGAGATTAAGGAAGGTTCTTCTAATGAGGTTTGGTATCAATTGCATAACCAATCCTCAATGGATATGAGTGTGGTTGAAGATGAGAGTATCAGATTGTGCATTGATTCACATCCGTATTTTCAGTTACGTAAATACAAGAACCAAGACGAATTATGTCACGGGTGGGAGAAAACAGTTGTGGAGTATGTTGAAAATTTCGTTTTGTTCTGCCAAGAGAAAAAACGAAAACTTGTAAAAGGTGGAGTGATGATAACCGTACTAGGTGAAACATACCGTAATGGATATAAAGGAGTTTGCAGTAAGGTTGAATTAGCACTTGAGAAAGATGGGTGGATTATTTTGGATGTAAACATATGGGCTAAGAATAATAGCAAATACGCGCCACATCCAAACAGATTTATCAATTCTTATGAACGTATTATCGTTGCTTGCAAACCTGGTGCGGAACCATATTACCAAGATGTGATGAAAAAATCATCTACCGAAGATTACCAAATCAAAAAAACAAAAAGTGGTGGTTTTTATATGGCTTCACCTGAAAGCTGCATTACCAATGTGATACAAACTGCTACTTACAACCAAAGTGAACGTGAAGCTGTGGATAAGGATTTTCAACATGATGCCCCGTGTCGTGAGGATATATACACTCCTTTTATTCAAGCCTATTCAAGTGTTGGGGACACGATTTTAGATGCATTTGTAGGTACTGGTACGGTGGGTGTAGGTTTATCAATGGGAAGAAACGTAATAGGTTTTGACGTGGACCACGAAAGTATTGAGTTCAGTGAAAAACGTTTTGAGAAGATATTGTCTGAGCGAACTATTGATGTTGAAAGTGATTTACAAATGGCAGCATAAACATAATGGGTGACTGGCTTTTGCTAGTCACCTTATTTTATAATTTTAAAACAATTCAAATGAATAATACACCAATATATTTGATACAAAAAGAGGATTTAAAATCAACCATAAGAGATGTGGTTGCAAGTGAGTTTAAATTACTTGAAGAGCGTTTACTTAAAAGTAGTAACGTGTTAACACGAGAACAGGCTGCTGATTTAATTGGTGTTACTGCTAATACGATTTCAAGGTGGGTAAAGGAAGGTATACTTGTAAATCGTGGTATTGGTAGAAAGATATTAGTTACAGAACATGACCTTACAGTAGCAAAAAATGGTATTCGTTCAAAATACACATCTAAATTTAAGTGGGCGTAAGCTATTACATACGAAAAAGCAGTAATGGAAAAACTGGTACTATAAATGTATCAGTGAACTACTATGGGGTGGATAGATTTACTTATGCGTTGCCCATTGATAAAATACCTTTGAAGGAGTGGGAAAATGGTTGGATTAAAACAGGTAAAGGAAAACAGTGGAATAGCACCATTGAAGGTGAGTTATACACTCTTAAAACGAAATTAAACCAATTCTACTTGGAGTTTCAAAAGGAGCACAAAACTTATCCTACCAAAGATGATATTGTAAAGTTCCTTGAAAGTAAATTAGATGCCAGTGAATACTTTGAAAAAAAGAAAGAGGTGTTTGATTTAATACCAATTATTGAAAGTATTATCCAAAGAAGGATTGATGGTTATGAACTTAATGATGGTGAGATGTACCGTACTGGTACATTAAAAAATCACGCTGGACTTGTAAGTAGATTAGAAGCCTATTGTAAACACCATAAAATAAAGATGACAAATATCTCCGTCCTTGAAAAGAAATTTGTAATAAACTTTCAACAGTTCCTTTTAAAGGTGGAGCAGAAAAAACTAAACTCTGCTAGTGGAAGATTAAAGTGTCTTAAAGCCTATTTTTCAGTATTAGTAGCAGAGGGTATTTTACCATTTAATCCATTTGAAAAATACAATATTACCATACCCGAAGAATCTGCTAATAACATTGCATTAGACGAAGAAGAACTTAAAGAAATGGAGGAATTGGATTTAACTGATAATCCAAGACTTGATAGAATACGCGACCAGTTCCTATTGATGTGTTGGAGTGGCGTTCGTATATCAGACCTAACATCTTTTTGTGATATTGATAAGGATGGATTGGAGGTTGTAGTAATTGTAAATAAGAAGACAGGTAATGAAGCAGTGATACCACTATTTCCACAATCAAAGAAAATATTTGAAAAGTATAATAATGATGTTCCAAGAATATCAGACCAAAAAATTAATGATGGGTTAAAAGAACTTGGTAAGATGATAAAAGGGTTGAATAGAAAAATTCAAATCAAATACAATCGTGGTGGTGAAATCAAAACTGAGATGGTACCACGATATACGATGTTAACCAATCATTGTGGACGTAGAACACTTATAACCACTCTTGTAAATCTTGGGTGTGACTATAAGGACATCATGGTTGTGAGTTCACACGTCACTCTAAAATCTTTTGAAACCTATATCAAGAAAAACAAAGAAGGTGCTGTAAAAAGTATGTTGAAACAGTACCAGCAACGTGTAACCAACCAGTTGCCAAATTCAACTGCAAACACACTTTAATTGAACTTGAAATCAACTATTTTGCTGACGTGTTTGCTACAAGAGGGTAATTAAAAAAAATAACCCATTGAAAAACAATGGGTTAAAATTGAAAATGGTGATTCGGATTGGATTCGAACCAATGGCCCTCATCTTAGAAGGATGACGCTCTATCCAGCTGAGCTACCGAACCTTATCTTTTCTTAGGCTGCAAATTTAATGAAAAATAAGCCTGATTTCAAAGAAAATAGGCCTCTAAATCAATCTATTGCCATTAAATCTCTGATTACAACACTTGCCACAGTACAGCCAAAAATTGCTGGCATATAGCTTAAAGTTCCAATAATCGACTTCTTGGGAAAGGCATTCTCCGTTTCAAAAATACGGGATTGGTCAGGTTTTTCTGGGCTAAAAACTACTTTCAACCCTTTTTTAATACCTACTGCTTGTAAACGCTTACGAACATATCTTGCCAAATTACATTCATAGGTTTTTGATAAATCTGTTATTTTAATTTGAGCAGGATCCATTTTTCCTCCTGCACCCATAGAGCTTATAATGTGAATTTTTCTATCCATACATCCTTTAATCAAATCTACTTTAGCCGATAAAGTATCTATACAATCCACTACATAATCCCATTTTTCTTTTTCTATTAATTGAATCATTGAATCGTCTTCTACAAAAGCTTCTAAAATGGTTAATTCAAGCAAGGGATTGATGTCTAATAATCTTAATGCTAAAACCTGCGCTTTAGATTTTGATAGGGTAGAATGTAGGGCAGGAATTTGACGATTGATATTACTAGCGTCAATGGTATCATTATCTACAATAGTTAATTTCCCTATGCCAGCTCTAACAATCATTTCAGCACAGATTCCACCCACGCCACCGAGTCCAATAACAAGCACATTTTTTTGCATTAATTGTTTAACTGGCCCGTCTCCTAACATTAATTGTGTTCTACTCATCCAATAAGGTATCATATCGTATCTTTAAATCATTAAATAGTTCAACCATGCAAAAATCATTTTTATTTTTATGCTTATTTCTAATAATATTTCAAAATGGCTTTGCGCAAAATTCGGGTAATAATTCCATAAATATACTCACTCAAAAAAAAGGGATTAGTTTAAGAGGATTAAGCATCCCCAATGAAAATACCATTTGGG
>Ga0194047_10000359_pt1 | contig 30817 bp, 23 predicted proteins | sample JunL225m_MetaG_2_FD_160070 | JGI IMG/M metagenome (GOLD analysis project Ga0194047, IMG submission 160070) | Anoxic zone freshwater microbial communities from boreal shield lake in IISD Experimental Lakes Area, Ontario, Canada - Jun2016-L221-5m | ecosystem: Environmental > Aquatic > Freshwater... | reverse complement strand
GAGTTTGTACAAGTAATGATACGGTGAATTATATTGTTTACCCAGGCATTACAGCGCATGCAGGAAACGATACGACAATTTGCGTAGGTGCAACTTATACCCTAAATGCTTCCACAAGTTTGAATGGAACGGGATATAATTGGTATCAACTACCAAGCAATACACTAGTTGGTAATGCAGCCACGGTTTCGGTTACACCGATTTTAGGCATCACATCATATTATGTTGTGGTAGATAATGGAACAATTTGCACGAATACTGATACGGTGAATGTAACAACAATAGCCTTACCTGTAGCCCATGCAGGTAACGATTCAATTCTATGCGTTCCGGGAAGTGTAACACTCAATGTAACAACAAGTATAAATGCTGTAAGCTATGAATGGTTCCAAATACCAACGAACACAAGCCTTGGGACAACGGCTACAATCACCATCAATCCGCCAGTAGGAGTGAATACACAATACTATGTTGTGGTGAGTAATGGAGTTTGTACAAGTAATGATACGGTGAATTATATTGTTTACCCAGGCATTACAGCGCATGCAGGAAACGATACGACAATTTGCGTAGGTGCAACTTATACCCTAAATGCTTCCACAAGTTTGAATGGCATGGGATATAATTGGTATCAACTACCAAGCAATACACTAGTTGGTAATGCAGCCACGGTTTCGGTTACACCGAGTTTAGGCATCACATCATATTATGTTGTGGTAGATAATGGAACAATTTGCACGAATACTGATACGGTGAATGTAACAACAATAGCCTTACCAATAGCCCATGCAGGTAACGATTCAATTCTATGCGTTCCGGGAAGTGTAACACTCAATGCAACAACAAGTTTAAATGCTGTAAGCTATGAATGGTTCCAAATACCAACGAACACAAGCCTTGGGACAACGGCTACAATCACAATCAATCCACCGGTAGGAGTGAATACACAATACTATGTTGTGGTGAGTAATGGAGTTTGTACAAGTAATGATACGGTGAATTATATTGTTTACCCGGGCATTACAGCGCATGCAGGAAACGATACGACAATTTGCGTAGGTGCAACTTATACCCTAAATGCTTCCACAAGTTTGAATGGCACGGGATATAATTGGTATCAACTACCAAGCAATACACTAGTTGGTAATGCAGCCACGGTTTCGGTTACACCGATTTTAGGCATCACCTCTTTTTATGTTGTGGTAGATAATGGAACTATTTGTACGAATACAGATACGGTGAATGTAACCGCAATTGCATTACCTGTAGCTCATGCAGGTAATGATACGACCATCTGCCAAACTCCTAATGTTGTATTGAATGCTAGTTCGAGTTTGAATTCTGTGTCGTATCAATGGTATCAGGTACCTGCTAATTCTTTAGGTACAGGTGTTTCGGTAACGGTGAATCCACCAATTGGTGCTACCACTTCTTATTATGTTGTGGTTGATAATGGACTTGGTTGTCTTGATCAAGACACCATCAATATCACTCTCGACCCTATCATTTCAGCAAATGCTGGAGCAGATACAACCTTCTGTCAACCTGGTTCGGTGATTTTAAATGGTAATGCAAGTACTGGCAACATTGCGACTTATCAATGGTTCCAATTACCTAATTCGAGTATTGCAAATACAGCGACAACGAGTGTGACCCCAACTATTGGAATCAATGGCTATTATTTAGAAGTAAGTAATGCTACAGGTTGTTCTACTCGCGATACGGTGATGGTAACGGCCAATCCATTACCTGTTGTGAATGCAGGCCAAGATGTGGTCATCATACAAGGTGCAAGTACAGTACTTGGTGGTTCACCAACAGGACCTTCGGGTGCAATATATTATTGGAGTCCTTATATAGGTCTTAACGATTCGGCTCTTGCGAACCCAACCGCTACACCAGAACTAACCACTGTTTACACGGTAATGGTGACCTCTGCAGAAGGTTGTGTTGCATCGGATGCTGTTTTGGTAACTGTGTCACCAACGATAGTGTTCGGTAGTGGATTTTCGCCAAACAATGATGGTGCGAATGATTTATGGCAAATCGATTACATCGAACGGTATCCGAACTGTACGGTTGAAGTTTACAATCGTTGGGGAGAATTATTGTTTCAGTCAGTTGGATATCACGATAAGTGGGACGGTACTTTTAAAGGTAAACCATTGCCTGTTGGTACGTATTATTATATTATCAATTTAAACGACCCACTATTCCCTGATGCTTTAACAGGGCCATTGACTATATTGAGGTAACAAAATAAACAGGAAGTAACGAAAAGAAAAATGAAAAGATATTTATCCATCATCTGTATACTAGTTGTTTCGCGAATGGTGGCGCAACAATTACCGCAATACAGCAATTATATGGTAAATGATTTTGCCCTAAATCCTGCTGTGTGTGGTAGTAACACATATTTCGAAGGTAAATCGAACAACAGGTATCAATGGGTTGGTATTACTGATGCTCCAAGAACCTACTTGTTGAGTGTAAATGGTCCTACTAAAAATCAAAAGATGGGATTGGGTGGAATGTTATTTACCGACATTGTTGGCCCTACTCATCGTACTGGATTTTATTTGACCTATGCTTATCATTTGAAAGTGGCCGAAAAGGTAAAAGTATCGCTTGGCTTATCTGCTGGATTATTACAGTTTATGGTTGATGCTTCAAAAATACAATTGCACGACCAAAGCGATTTAGTAATTAGTAACGGAGTTCAATCGGTATTGATGCCCGATTTTGGTGCGGGTATTTATGCCTATTCTACCGATAAGAAATGGTATGCAGGTGCCTCGGTTCCTCAAATATTACAAGAGCAAATAAAATTTTTCAATGCCGAAACTTCCTCGCTAAGCAAGTTGGCCACCCATGTTTACATCACAGGAGGCTATAAATTTACCATCAATGATGACATTAAGTTGGAGCCTTCAACTTGTATTAAATTTGTAAGTCCGGCACCCGTTCAAGTGGATTTGGGTTTACGAGCCATATACCGCGACATGGTTTGGCTGGGAGCTGCTTATCGAACTCATGATGCAGTGTCGGCAATGGTGGGCTATACCTTGATGCAAAATCTCACCTTCGCTTATTCCTATGATTTTACCACCACCAATATCCGAAAATACAGCTCCGGAACGCATGAAATAATGATTGCAATTAAGTTCAACAAAGCTTTGAAACAATAGTTCCCTAATTCATTCGATATTGAATTACTTTCTCAACTCGAATGAAAGACTTTAATTCTTGAAAATAATTCTTCTGTTTATACTCTCACTCGAGAACTAATTTTAATAAGAAAGTTTGATTTGATTGATGGGTTTTTGGCATTTCTTCAAGAGTTGAAAGGAAAAGTTAAAATCACTCAATGATTTGTTAAAATGATTGCATCTCAAGTTAAAATGATGAGAGGAAAAGTTAAAATCATTCAAGGATTTCGTAAAATGGTAGCATCTTAAGTTAAAATCCTTAGAGGAAAAGAAGAAATGATGGAAGTATTTGTTAAAATGAATGGTCCATTTTAACAAATCCTCATAGGAAAAGATGAAATCATTGGTTGATTTTAACAGATCCGTATAAGAAAAGAAGAAATCATCTGAGGATTTTAACAAATCCTTAGAGGAAAAGAAGAAATGATGTCATCTCTTGTTAAAATGCCGATTTCATATCTTTTTTTGGTTAAAGAATATGTTATCAACTAATTATGTTTTTTAGAAAATCGGAAATCGACAAATATTTCACTTAAAAGCAGGAAAATCTTGCTTTCGAAATGCATATAGTTTGGCTTGTTCCCAAATGTAATTCGGTCATACTTTTAGTAACCATAGAAAATGAAAGTCGAGATTAAGTTGGAGTTAAAACAAAAGAAGCGCCTCACAAAATGTGAAGCGCCTCTGTTACTTTTCTAAACAATCGGTTACTTTAATGGAACATAACCCACTTGTTCTACAATTTTTTGGCCTTCGACTGATAATACATAATCCACAAAAGGTTTAACTTTTTTTTCTAAAGAATTTAGGTAGTAATAATATAAAGGGCGAACTACGGGATACGTTTTGTCTTTTGCAGACGCCATTGAAGGAGCGATAAAAGTTTTTCCTGCATCATAAGAAACCTTCAATGATTTCACCGATTTTTCCATATAAGCAATGCCAATGTATCCGATTGCGCCTTTTGTTTGGCTAACCGATTGAACAATGGCTCCAGTTGCAGGCAAACTTAAAACTGATGTAGCATAGTTCTTTTTGTTCAACACATGTTCTTTGAAAAACTCATAAGTGCCTGAACTTGATTCACGTGAGTACACCACAATTTGTAAATCTTCACCACCTACTTCTTTCCAATTTTTTATTTTTCCAGTAAATATACCTTCAAGCTGTTCTCGTGTTAGTTGGGTCACTTTGTTATTATTGTTTACAATTATCGAAAGTGCATCATAGGCAATGGTAATTTCTTTGTATGCTCTTCCAGCATCTTGCAATTTCATTTTTTCATCCATCTTGATTTTGCGAGAAGACATGGCAATATCTGTAGTATTATCAACTAAAGCTGCAAGACCCACTCCGCTACCTCCACCTGTTATAGTAATCTTATTCAATTTATTAGCCTTCATGTACATTTCGGCTTCTTTTTGAGATAATGGCAAAACAGTATCGCTACCTTTGATTTTTTGTGCAAAATTCAATGAGGTATATAAACTTAATGCGATTAAAATTGATCTTCTTTTCATTGTTTCTTTAGGCGATTTATTTGATTACAAATGTAGTTTAGTTCTTTATTATCAATGTTAACTTAAGATTGTGTTTGTGTTAAGTGGGTTATTGAAATTTGTATTGAGCTCTAATAGTAAGCACATTGTCTTTCAGGTCTTTCCAGTATCCTACAGATGAAAGATTGGAGCTTTTTTCATTCGTCACCTTATCATAATACAAAGTAAATTTAAGGTTATAATCAACTTTATAAATATAACCTAGACCTAATGTTGTATATTTCAAATCAGCCGAGTTGGTTGTTTTTATTAGTGTTCCGTTTGTAAAAGCAAATTTTCTTAATCCAATGTCATCACCTTTAACATCCATATTGGCATCGTACCAATCGTATTTGACCACAATTTGATGTTTGGTTTGGAAAATGTTTTGAATAAAATAGAAGCAGGCTCCATTAAATTTTCTCATATATGTATCATCGTTTGGTTGGGTCGAAGGGCTGGTGGTTGAAGAAGAAGTCCCAGGTTGAATTCCAGTAATATATTCAGCTCTTAATGTTGTTATTCCAAAAATAAAATCTAATGATATTTGACCATCAATTCCAAAATACTTACGTTTTGCGATGGCTCCGTATCCACTATTGGTGCTGTCTTTGTTCAAAACAAACGTTTTGATGCCGTTCGAATCAGCTTTCATATAGTAAACTTTACTAGTACCTTGGCGCACTCCTCCATAATAATAAGAAACACCTAAAGCGTACTTCAATTTTTCTGATTTATTGGTGCTTAACCAGTGAATATTTCCAATAAAATCTTTATAATAATCAAAATCGTTTGCTGCGTTTCCAGTACCATTAAAAACTCCTGCTTCTAATTTTAAAGGATGAAATGAAGACGCGTTTGGCATCTGAAAACTAATCATTGCACCACAATCTCGCTCTCCAGGTAATAGCACTTGAATCATTCTTGCTCTTTCAGGTGTCTCTAAAGAGCCGATGTAGTGAGTGTTTTCAAATCCAAATGGACGATTAAAAATACCAGCGGTTAAAGAAAACATTTTTAAACGTTGTTCACTCCATTTACCATAAGCATCTTTTATGGTTATTCCATCTTGCGATATATTGATGTTCCCCACAATCTGCACTTTACCATTATCGTACATCGTTTTAAATTCAGATCTTCGTACTTTAAAACGTTTGTCAACTGATTCTGGGAAATCACCCCCAGCATAAGATTTTTCTCCCATAGAATCGGCTACCTGAAATTGAGCTTGAATGTAGCCAGAAAATTTTATTTTTTTAAGAAACGAAATATCGTCCGCCATCTTGTTCACTTTACTTGCTAGCGTATCTATTGGAGTCTCTAAAGGATTCTGAGCCCTTGCTAATGTTGTAAACGAACATATAGGAAGTATTATTGTAAAGACTAAAGTTAATAAAAGACGTTCAATTATTTTCATTTAAAATCGTTAATAAGTTAATTCATTTTATCAAGTGAAAACACCATTTAAGTTTTAGAAAAGAGTCATAGAAATTAAGCAAATGTAAATATTTAAATGATTATTAAAACGAGAACAATTTCCTATCATCTATCCTCCTTTTGCAATACTTGCACAAACTATGCTAAAATATCAATAGCAAACAAATATTATTTCAAATCTCGTAAACCATAATGAAACAATGTTGAAATGATACCGAAACCCGATAATATTTGCTACTTTTGACGTCTTTATTAATCATAGATTTTAATGAAAAAAATAATTTATTATTCGTTAACCCTTACCTCTTTTTTTGCTTTGCTGCTAATATTCAATAGCTGTAAAAAAACAGATACTACCACGGATAGTGATACGGTAGCTGCTATAGATTGTGTTAATAGCGAAATTTATTTTTGTGACGTCAAAAATATTGTTGATGAAGCAGGCTTCAAATCAGGTGCTTTCAATGGCATACTAAACGATAGTCTGATAGCAGTTACTTACGATACCATTAACCATTCTGATTCGGATACAATTATTATCAATTTCGGAACCAGCAATGTTCAATGTCAAGACGGACGAGTCAGAAAAGGAAAAATTATAACAACTTATAATGGTCGCTATTCCGATACATCTAAGACTCATTTTATCACATTAACAAATTTCGGAATTGATAACAATATACTTAATGGAACTATTAAAGATTCATACAAAGGCTATAATTCTTCCGGGCATCAAAATTTTCACGATACTGTTTCCTTTTCGATTGCCTATTCCTCCAATAAAGTGGTAAGTTGTAGGCTGACTAACAACTTAGTATATACTTCAGGTGACAGTAGTGCAATTTGGAGTGATAGGGTGATGGCCATTTCAGGTAATTCTTCTGGAGTGGCTTCCAATGGAGACGGATTCTCCACACTAATTAGCTCCCCATTAATAAAAAATTTTTCAGCAGGATGTAGACGTTATCTCAACAGAGGTATCATTCAGATTGCGGTATCAAACAAATCGTATAGAGTAGCCGATCTTGGTGATGGCAATTGTGATGATGTGGTTGTTATCACTATTGATGGTAATTCATATCAGGCGCATTCCAATTGATTTTAGAAATCTAATTTTCATTTTTATAAGTTGATTCCTTTTGTTAATCAACCAATTCGACTTACAACAATATTATTTTATATCTTCGAGCGCAGCGTAAATCATAAGTACCCTGTTCATATACAAATTGAAAACATATACAGCATTTATTCGCCTCGTCTCTAAACCATCATTTTTGTTGATCGTTTATTTGGTTATTTCTGTCGGAGCAGGACTGCAAACAGCTTTTGCAGATATGCTTTCACCCTATCGTGACGGATCTTACGATTTTATAAGAAATAGCTCGATGAACAATTACGCTATTTATCAAGGTTCTTTTTTCCATCTTTTGCAGCATAAATTTTTGTACGGTTATCATTGGAGCGAACATTACGATCTTTATCTCTACAGTCCATCATTTCCGTTTGTTATCATGCCTTTCGCTCTGTTACAAAAGTACATCGGTGTGGTTGTTTGGTGTGTCTTTAATGCATTAGCACTTTTCTTTGCTGTACGTTGGTTGAAAATAGATGAAAAGAAAAAGGTCATTATACATTGGTTTATCTTGGTTGAGTTGATAACTGCAATTCAAAATGTTCAGGTCAATCCATTAGTGGCTGCATTATTTGTTTTGACCTTTATTGCATTTGAACGAAAACAAGTTGGATTAGCGGCACTGTTTATAGCTTCTAGTATGTTTATCAAGATATTTGGAATTGTTGGTGCTGCATTTTTTATTCTATATCCAAATCGATTGAAATTTCTTGGTTATCTATTTTTATGGAGCATGATTATTTTCTTATCTCCATTAATTTTTATTTCTTGGGACGAACTTATTAAGCAATATCTTGGGTGGTATACTACAATCATTACACTTCATTCTGAAAATATCGGTGATTTATCAGCCATGCAACTACTTGCCTCTTTATTTCATTTTACATTAAGCGATTTAGGAAGATACGCTATTCAAGCAACTGCTGTCATTCTGTTTTGTTTGAAATACATTCGATACAAATCGTTTACCCATCCTCAATTCAAGTTATTGTTTTTAGCATCCATTCTAGTTTGGACAACCATATTTAACAATGCTGTAGAGTCGCCAAGTTTCATTATTGCGATAACAGGAGTTGCAATTTGGTATATTGCAGATGAAAAAAGCAAATTGAACCTTGGTTTGCTTATCTTTGCACTTGTGTTTACAAGTCTATCTCATTCAGATGTATTCCCGCGATTTATTCGGGATAATTTTATTGATCCTTATGCGCTCAAGTGTTTGCCTTGTTTTATTATTTGGTTGAAGATAGAGTTCGAATTATTATTTAGAAAACGTCCATTAGCGCTACCTCTTCATGTCTGAAAACAAGGACGACATTATTGATTTGGATATTGTGCAGCCTTGTTACAATCCTTTACCAGATTGGGAGAAATCCGTATGGTTGCATTTTAGTGATGTCAAAGCACTGTTACCAGGAGTTAGCATTAATTTAATTATTGTGAATGATGGTTCGAAAAAAAACATTTCGAACGAATCAATTCGGTTTCTTGAACAGCGAATAAATCATTTTCAGTTTATAAGTTACGAGCCTAACAAAGGGAAAGGAAACGCATTAAGGACAGGCATCGGTGCAAGTAAAGGAAGGATACAGATTTATACCGACATTGATTTCCCTTATGAACTTATACACATAAAGGAAATCTATGAAATGTTGGTTGATGGAGCAGATGTAGTGTCAGGAATTCGAAAACAAAATTATTATCAAACGCTATCGCCCATGCGCTGGATAGCTTCGAAGATGTCACAAATATTAAATCGACTTTTTCTACGTTTACCGTTCAATGATACCCAATCAGGAATAAAAGGAATCAATAGAAAAGGAAAAATGGTATTCATGCGCACCACCATTGAAAGGTATTTGGCCGATACAGAGTTTTTGGCATTGGCAGCCAAAACCCGCAAGTTAAAACTTGTGCCACATGAAGTTTCCTTAAGAGAAGGGATAATTTTATCCAAGATGAGTTTCAAAACATTTATAAAAGAATTAGGTAATTTTATAAGGGTTTATTCAATTGTATTTAAAAGAAAGGTGTAAATGTCGCTGAAAGTACTATTAACATTTGATTTAGAAGAATTCGATGTCCCTGAGGAATATGGAACCAAATTAGAATTTGACAAACAAATTGAAGTTACCACCTTAGGTCTCACTAAGCTTATTGATATGCTTGATAGGCATCAAGTGGCTTGTACATTTTTCACAACGGCTACGTTTGCTCAACAAAAACCAGAACTCATAAAAAATATTGCTGAAAAACATGAAATAGCATCACATGGTTTTTATCACTCTTCTTTTCATACAGCTGATTTAATGACTTCGAGAGAAGTTTTGGAAAAAATAATTGATAAACCGATAACCGGTTTTCGAATGGCACGCTTAGCTCCTGTAGATGATTTGGAAGTAGAGAAAGCTGGATATAAATATAATTCTTCTATGAACCCAACCTATGTTCCTGGCAGATATAATAACCTGGATAAACCTAGAACAGCATTCTATTCAGGTTCGTTGTTAAATGTCCCTACCTCAGTTACTCCTTCGTTGCGAGTGCCTTTGTTTTGGTTAAGCTTTAAGAATTTTCCATTATGGTATTTCAAATCAATCATGATGAAAACATTGAAACGAGACAAAGTTGTTTCGCTTTACTTTCATCCGTGGGAGTTTACTGATGTAAGCAATTTTGGTTTGCCAAAATACATCAGCAAGTATAGTGGAGTAAAAATGCTGCAACGGTTAGAAGAGACTATAATGGATTTAAAACCCAAAGCCAAGTTTATTACCATGAATGAATATGTAACAAAATTTAAAAATAAATAAGAGCTTCATAAAATGAAAAAACCCTCTTTTGATGATATTTACATGGACTTGGCGGATAATTTGGCCAAACGTTCGCACTGTGTTAAAGCCAAAGTTGGTGCAGTACTAACAAAAGATACAAGAATCATTTCTGTTGGATATAACGGACCTCCTGCTGGAACACATAACTGCGATCAGGAATTTCCCGAAGAAGGTTGTCCTAGAGATAGTAAGGGTAGTTGTTCGCTTGCATTACATGCTGAACAGAACGCAATCCTTTATGCTTCTAAAAACAATGTTTCCATTGAAGGATGTACACTCTATGTTACACTTTCGCCATGTATCGCTTGTGCAAGAGTAATCTTTACAATTGGGATAAAGAAGGTATTCTATATGAATTCGTATGCTGATTTTAAGAAATTACCTTCTGATGAAGGTGTGGATTTTTTAAGAAAATTTGGAGTAGAAGTTGTTCAATACAAAAAGGAATATAGTCATTAAAGAATCAACAACGTTTATTCCAAATCAAATAGACTTCCTTTTTGTGCACGTGGAATTTTACCAAGATGTTTGTAAGCAAGCTCTGTAGCTTCCCTACCACGAGGAGTGCGCACTAGATATCCCTCTTGAATTAAAAAAGGTTCATAAACCTCTTCTATGGTACCAGCTTCTTCGCCAACAGCTGTCGAAATGGTAGTTAATCCTACAGGTCCTCCTTTGAATTTTTCAATCAAAGCGGATAAAATTCGAATATCCATTTCATCCAATCCATTCTTATCAACATTGAGTGCCGAAAGCCCTATATGAGCAATTTCAATATCTATTGAACCATTGCCTTTAATTTGTGCAAAATCTCTGATGCGCCTTAGTAAAGCATTCGCAATACGAGGTGTGCCACGACTTCTTCGAGCGATTTCAATGGCTGCATCTTCGGCAATTGGAACATTAAGTATACCTGCGGCACGTACGATTATTTTCTTCAACAGAGCCGAATCGTAATAATTTAATCGAGAATTGATTCCAAATCGAGCACGCAGAGGAGAAGTTAATAAACCAGATCGTGTGGTTGCTCCCACCAATGTAAATGGATTTAGTTTGATTTGAACACTGCGGGCATTAGGGCCGCTGTCAATCATGATATCAATTTTGTAGTCCTCCATGGCAGAATATAAGTATTCCTCCACTATTGGACTGAGGCGGTGGATTTCGTCAATAAATAAGACATCAAATTCTTCTAAGTTTGTTAGTAACCCAGCAAGATCGCCTGGTTTATCGAGTACTGGACCAGAAGTGATTTTAATATTTACACCTAGTTCAGATGCTATGATATTTGCAAGTGTTGTTTTTCCAAGCCCTGGAGGTCCATGTAATAAAACATGGTCTAATGCTTCACTACGTTGTTTTGCAGCTTGCACAAATATTTTTAAATTTTCTACTACTTCGAATTGTCCAGTAAAGTCTGAAAATTCGGCTGGACGCAATACCTTTTCAAACTCCTTTTCTGCTGGGTCAAGGTTTTCACCATCTGGGTTTATATTAGGGTTCACGTTATTGTAATTCTAAAAGAATATTATTCCCATCTTCGTAATAGGAATTCTCTTGGTTTATTTTAAAGTTATACTAGTGTTGCCAACTACCACGTCATCACAAATGATGTCAATTAAATATTTCCCTGCGATAAAAGGATTTGGATTCGAACAAAACACATTCACAGAAGTATCTTCGTTGTTGTAAGAAATATCTTGTTTTGCTGCATAGAAACCTTTCCCACCATTAAATTTAACCATGTTGTCTTCATCTGGTGATTTGCATAATTCTTTACCATCAGGAGTAGTGATTCGAATATACACTGTTCGGGCACCTTTTTTAGCAATTTTGTTTTCACCCAAAATAAAGGAAACTTTTATTTTTTCAACACGCGAAGCTTTTGTGGTTTCCACTTCCTTATTGCCTCCTGACTTGAATTTAACCCCTATTGCAGTTGGGTTTTCTGCTTTTAATACCGAACCTAAACTTATTGTGTTTTGCAACGCTTCTTTATCTTTCGAAAGTTTATTCGATTTATCTTTTTCAGAATGAAGGTCGGCACTCACTTTTTCTTTTTCGGCAATAATTGTTTTGTTAGCTGTATTTAATGAATCAATTTGAATCACGAAATGTTGCATGATTTTACGAAGTGTTTCACTTTCTTTTTTTAATTTCGAAATGATGTATGAATCATTTTTGTGTTTCTCGGCTTGTTCCAGAAGTTCGGCTATTTGGGTACGTTTGGCATCTAAGTCGGCTTGCAATGATTTGTCATTGGTTTGCAGGGTAGCATATTGTTGTTGTAAATCCAATAAGTCAGCTTTCACATTGTCGCGCTCGATAATTACATTTTGTTTTTCAACAACTACCGTATTTGCTCGGCCACGTTCTTGCAGCCATAACCAGAAAAATATCCCATTCCCGATTAATAACAAAGCAAGCAGCATAATAAATAACTTATTGTTTGATTTTTTTTCTTCCGGTTGGTTTTCCATATCGCTAAGTTTGTTAATTTTAATGTCGCAAAAGTAATATATTTTTAGCCTTATAGAACATACTCTATGATAAAAGACTTTTTAGCCCTTATTTTTCCACATGTTTGTGTTGCTTGTGGTAAGCCATTGTACAAAACCGAAAATTGTATTTGTATGCTTTGCATATATCATTTGCCTAAAACAAATTTCCATCTAGACAAAGAAAACCCCATAGCGAAAATTTTTTGGGGAAGGGTTGAAATTGTTGCAGCTGCATCCTATTATAGTTTTACGAAAGGTGGAAAAGTGCAGCATCTTATTCATCAATTGAAATATGAAGGACAAAAAGAAATAGGTGTCACACTAGGGCGATTATATGGAATTGAATTAAAGGAATCTGCCAATTTTAAAAATGTAGATTTAATAATACCTGTGCCTTTACATAAAAACAAACTGCGAAAGAGGGGTTACAATCAGAGCGAATCTATTGCCGTAGGATTATCAAAAGGTATGGACATTCCTACTAATTTCAAATCGTTGGTTAGAGCAGTAGCTTCCGAATCGCAAACACGTAAGTCGAGATTCAATAGATGGAAAAATGTTGAATCGGTATTTCAAGTAAAAGATGAAAATCCTTTAATTGGCAAACATATATTATTGGTGGATGACGTAATTACAACAGGATCTACTTTGGAAGCCTGCGCACAAACGCTAATCAAAATTCCAGGTGTTTCGATTAGTGTTGTCACTTTAGCTCATGCATCGGTATTGTAATATTAATCAAACCTCAATAAATAAACCTATTTTTGCACCACAAAAAACAGAAATGTCAGAATCAATAATTGTTTCAGGAGCCACAAAAGCAGAGAAGTATCAGAGTTTGATTCCTCAACTGCAAGCCTTGGTAGCAAATGAAGAAGACCGAATTGCTAATTTAGCCAATTTGGTTGCGGCATTAAAACATGGATTTGATTTTTTTTGGATTGGAATTTATTTCGTGAAAGAAACAAAAGAAAATCGGAGAGAACTTGTACTCGGACCATTTCAAGGTCCTGTTGCTTGCACTCGAATAGCATATAGTAAAGGTGTTTGTGGTAAAAGTTGGGAAACAAAACAAACCATCATGGTGGATGATGTGGATGCTTTTCCCGGTCATATTGCATGTAGCAGTCAATCGAAATCGGAAATAGTGATTCCTGCTTTTAATAAATTAGGTGAAGTAGAATTGGTGATGGATGTGGATAGCGAATACCTCGCTAATTTTGACGAAGTGGATAAAAAATATTTAGAAGAAGTAATCACAATCATTGAAAACCTTTAAACTTATCGTGTACAAGCATTGCAATTCGAGCTACCGAGCTAATCGGTCTTTTCTTTTCGGCATTGCTGCATTCATTACTTTGTTTTATTCTTGCGCACAAGTAGTCACGCCAGGGGGAGGGAAGAAAGACATTATACCTCCAAGAGTGACCAAGTATCAGCCGGATAGTGCTCAATTGAATTTTAATTCAAAAACCATTCAAATTAATTTTGATGAATATGTTCAACTTAAGGATTTAAATAATCAACTGATCATATCGCCACCACTTAAAACCACACCCGATATTTCAATTAAAAACAAAACACTAACACTAGTGTTTGATAAGAAGGATACGCTAAAACCCAATACTACATACGGTATCAGTTTTGGCAATTCGGTGCAAGATATTACCGAAAACAATCCGATTGATAATTTCAAATATTTATTTTCTACTGGCAGTTATATCGATTCTTGTTCTTTAAAAGGGAAGGTCGAATTGGGATTTAATCATTCCGTTGAGAAGGGTGTAATGGTGATGTTGTATAGTCATTTTGATGACAGCATTGTGTATAAGCAACTGCCTGATTACTTTGCAAAAACCAAAGATGATGGTTCGTTTCAGATAAGCAATGTGAAAAATGGGAAATATAAACTCGTAGTTTTAAAAGATGCCAATTCGAATTACAAGTACGATGGTGAATCGGAAAGCATTGGATTTATTGACGAAGCTATTGATATAACCAAAAACGAAAAGGTGTTGGTTGAACTTTTTCAAGAAATTCCAAAGAAATTGTTTTTGAAAAAAAATATGTATGATTCGTACGGAAAGATTTTGTTTGTTTTTAATAAGGCTGCCGATAGTATTCAAATTAATCCAATTGATTTTACTTTTAAAGATAATGATGTACTTCTTCAATACTCTCGAAATAAAGACTCTTTGACCTATTGGTTCAGAGGGATTGATAAAGAGGTTTTGAAACTACAATTGAAAAACGGGAACAAAATACTTGATACGTTAGAGTACAAACTGATTACCAAGGAAGACGCATTAAAATCGAAAAGAAATAAATTAGGACTTTATTTAACCAACAATTTTAGTGGTAATCAAGCGTTGGATTTAAATACCGTATTTAATTTTCAGTTGAGTCAACCCATACAAAAGGTTGGCGAATATCTTTTTTTAAGGGCCGATACCTCGTTGGTTAAATCGAAAATAGAAACCTCTTCTTCCATCACCGGCAGGGATAATTTTTTTAAGCCTTACGATGTAAAACTAAAAGAATCGACCAAATATCATTTCCTAATTCCTGCGGGCACGTTTACCGATTTCTTCGGATTGACGAACGATTCTATAAAAATTGATTTTAAAACCCAAGAGGAAAAATACTATGGCACGGTTAAATTGAAATTAAATGTTCCAAGCGAAAAAGGGCAATATATTTTGCAACTACTGGATGATAAAGAAAACATTGTACGCCAAACCATTATAGATGCCACACAAACCATTCTCTTTGATTATTTACATCCTCAGCAATACAAATTGAAAATAATTGTGGATGACAATAAAAATGGAAAGTGGGACACGGGCAATTATTTGAAAAAACAACAACCTGAAAAAGTAATTTACTATACTGGAAACATTACCATTCGCTCGAACTGGGATTTGGATTTAGAATGGAAATTAAGTGCCGAAAAATAGACTGCTTTTGGCGAGTCCTTGGTAAAAAATGCCTAAAACCACCATTTAAATGAATAAAACTTTTTTTAGTTTGATTAAAGTGAATAATGAAACATAAAAAACTTTTTTACAACCCTAAAAAAGATTTTTAGAACCCCAAAAAACTTTTTTCAGTTTGAATGAAGTGATTAATGAAACGAAAAAAACTTTTTTACAAACCTAAAAAACTTTTTTCGGTTTAAATGATCCGATCATTCAAACGAATGGAGTGATCATTCAATTGAATTATTGTTTTAGGAGGTTTTTGAAGGCTGAAAAGAAGAGTAGGAAAACAAAAAACGAGAACAATGGCATGAAAACTAATAGATTATATCTATAGGGTTCAATACGCTATTCCCTAGTCTGCATCGTTCAAAACCGGAAATTCTGTTCGAAATTCCTTCAAATTGGCGTAATTTAATGTTAAAGTTTCAATCGATTCTACATGAGGAGGGGTGGTACTCATCACTTCGCCCTTGTAATTAATAACAGCCGAATCGCCCGAATAAATGACCTGATGCACATCGGTGCCCACCCTATTTAGTCCAACAACATACGCTTGGTTTTCGATGGCGCGAGCAAGTAATAATGTTTTCCAGGGGTGTTGCCTTCTTTCGGGCCAGTTAGCTACATAGATTAACAAGTCGTAAGGATTTTCTTTTGTATTTCTACTCCATACTGGGAAACGTAAATCGTAACAAATAAATGGACAAATGTTCCAGCCTTTGAGTGTAACCCTCAGTTTGGTGTCGCCATTCGAATAATGCTCATGTTCTGCAGCCATGCTGAAGAGGTGTCTTTTATCATAACTATAGCAGCTACCATGTTCATCCACCAAAACCAATCGGTTGAAAAACTTTCCATTTTCTTCGCAAATAAAACTACCTGTTATAGCACAGCCTTTCCTAGCCGCATGAAGTTTCATCCAATTCACAGTTTCTCCTTCCATGGTTTCGGCAAGTGCAGCCGCGTTCATACTAAACCCGGTAGTGAACATTTCAGGAAGAATTATTAAATCAGTGCTTTCGGTAATGCTCGAAAGTTTATCCGTAAATTGGTTGAGGTTGGCTTTTTTGTCTTCCCAATATAGGTTCGATTGAACAATGGTAAGTTTTAAATCAGTCATGAGTTACAATTAAATCTTATTCAAAATCTCAGCAGCTTTTTCGAGTGTTTCCTCTTTTTTTGCAAAGCAAAAACGCAAGACATGATTATCTATTGTTTCATGATAAAAAACCGAAATAGGAACGGATGCAATGCCAAACTCTTTGGTAAGGCGAATGGCATATTCAGTATCTTTTTCTTTGCTCATCTTTTTATAACTCAGCAATTGAAAATAAGTGCCACCACACGGTGTAAATTCGAACCGCGAATTTTTTATTTGTTTCACAAATAAATCTCTTTTGTTTTGATAAAAAGAATTTAAGCCGATGTAATTTTTTTTCTGTTTCAGGTAGTCGGCAAGTGCATATTGTATGGGCGAATTGACACAGAACACCAAAAACTGATGCACTTTGCGAAACTCAGCCATAAGGTTTTTGGGTGCCACACAATATCCCGTTTTCCATCCGGTGGTATGAAACGTTTTACCAAACGAAGAAATAATGAAACTCCTTTCGGCAAGTTTTGGAAAGCGCGAAACACTTTGATGTTCTTGGTTATCGAATATGATGTGTTCGTAAACCTCATCACTAATGATAACAATATCGGTATTGTTGGTAATTTTTTCCAACATCCTCATATCATCACTCGTCATGATGCTACCCGTAGGGTTATGCGGAGTGTTGATGATAATCATTCGCGTACGGTGGGTAATCACCTTTTTTACTTCATTCCAATCGATGGTGTAGCTAGGTGCTTTTAGCTGAAGATAAATGGTTGTTCCTCCATTCATCTCGATAGCTGGTTGATAACAATCGTAAGCAGGTTCGAAAATAATTACTTCATCACCATCGCGGATGATTGCCGAAATGGCCGTATAGATGGCTTGTGTGCCTCCGGCAGTTATTGTTATTTCAGTTTCTGGGTCGTATTTAGTTCCATGTATCGATTCTATTTTATCGGCTATCACTTCGCGCAAAGGCATCAATCCTGCCATGGGTGCATATTGATTTTTGCCTTCCATCATATACTTGTTTACTAACTCTATTAATTCCTCATCGCAATTAAAATCGGGGAAGCCTTGCGAGAGGTTAATGGCATTGTGGTCGGCAGCAAGTTTGCTCATCACAGTGAAAATGGTGGTGCCTACATTGGGTAGTTTACTGCTTATCAAATTGGGGTATTGCATAGGTATTGTATTCGTTTGTTAAAAAAATCAATGGTAGTTATCATTTTATTTCAGCCTTAAAAGTACATGTAAATTTGCACCGTTCTGTCAATTTGAAAATAAATCGTTTTTTTATTCACCAATAAGTCTATTTTGATAATTTTGCCAGCTATTTATTAATTTAAAAATTTATCAAAGATGAAAATCGAAAACAATTCAGTAGTTTCGGTAAACTACACGCTAACAGAAAAAGTAAGCGGAAAACAGGTAGAACAAACAAGTAAGGAACACCCATTTCAGTTTATTTTTGGAACAGGCGGTTTGTTAGAAGATTTTGAAAACAACCTTCGTGGAAAAAAGGCAGGCGATACATTCGATTTTTTTATTGAATCGAGTAAAGGATATGGCCAACGTGACGAACAACATGTGGTAAGCATTCCTAAAGAAGCTTTTCATAACGAAGATGGACAATTCGACCACGAAAATGTGAAAATAGATGTAACATTACCAATGCAAGATAACGAAGGAAATCGATTACATGGTAAGGTAGTTGATATTACTGACGAACATGTACGCATGGATTTTAATCATCCTTTGGCTGGTTTCGATTTACATTTCACAGGCGAAGTACTCGAAGTGCGTCCGGCTACTGCCGATGAACTAGCACATGGGCATGTGCATGGCGAGCATGGTCACCACCATTAATCAATAAAAAAGTCTCGCATTTCTTCGGGACTTTTTTCTTTTATCAATTTCTGGGTATAGTAGTAGGCGATGGATGCCCGTTGCTTACTATATGGGAACACCTAAAGGAGTTATACAGCTTTTTCTATTTAGGTATATTGTTACAACCATTAGTTCCTAAAAAAATTATCTTTGCCTACACCAAAACAACTCATTCTTGAAAACAATTTGAAGCAAATATGAAACCATCTCTTTTAATAATAATTACCTTATTCATTGGTTTTAATCATCCACTACTTTCGCAAGTAGATTTAAAATGGGCACATAAAATAAGCGGTACCGACCAAGTGGAGCAAGCGAATGCCATTGTGGTAGATGGTGCAGGCAATGTGTATGTGGCAGGCGAATTCAATAGAACTACCGATTTCGACCCAAGTGCAGGCACTGCTATTCTTACAGGAATAGGTACTGGCTCTTTGTATCTTGCCAAATACGATTCGCTTGGGAATTATAAATGGGTAATACAACTCGGAGACAATGGTGTAGCCCTCGATTTAAAATTGGATGTGCATGGTGATTTAATTCTTTCTGGACGATTTTCAGGCACTGTTGATTTCGACCCAGGGCCTAGTGTTTCCAATCTTACTATAAGTAATACTGCCGATGGTGGTTTCTTTGCAAAGTACGATACTGCTGGTAATTATATCTGGGCAAAAAATATTTATAGTGATTGGTCTACTGGCTCTGACCCAACAAGGATAGCTACTGATACCGCTGGTAATATTTACATTACAGGTACATTTACTGCTACCAAAGATTTTGACCCAGGAATAGGTGTTGCCAACCTCACTGCCAACACATATAATTACCTTGCATCCGAAACATTTTTTGCAAAGTATACTACTAATGGAGATTATGTATGGGCAAAAACAATAGAAGGGCAGGCAACAGGTGTAAGTATTTCAGCCGATAAATATGGTAATGTGTTCTTGACAGGAAGTTATTATGGTACGGTTGATTTTGATCCTAATGCAGGCATCAGCAACCTTAGCTCTGTACCCGGCTCACAATCGTATTATGGGGATGCTTATTTTGCAAAGTATGACATCAATGGAAATTATCTTTGGGCAAAGAGTATTGGTGGTGCAACTATGGATGGAGGATTGGACATTGTAAATGATACTGTAGGCAATGTTTATATTACAGGTTTCTTTACTGGAGTAGCCGATTTTAATCCCGATTCGGTGGCTGTAAATAATTTATCATCTTGGAGCAATAGTACCTACAATGCTTATTATGCAAAATACGATAACAATGGGCAATACTTATGGGCACAATCCTACCTCAGCAACAATTCGAGCAGAGGAGCTAAAATAGCTTTTGATAAAAATGGTGATTTATATATTATAGGTACTGTATATGCTGGTGCTGCACGATACCAAGTATTGTTAACCAAATACACGGCTGATGGAACAAGCATTTGGGCAACAGGATTTGGTTCAATATATGATGAATTTGGCAAATGCCTTGCCATTGATACGATTGGCAATATCCATCTTTCGGGTGAGTTTGCAGGCACTGTAAACTTTGGTGTCTATTCGGTGGTGAATCTTACTAGCGATGGTACTTATGGCACAGGAGTTCCCGATGCTTTTTTTGCTAAATACAAACAACTACCTCCCAATTATGCAGGAGTTATTTCGGGCACTTCTTCTATCTGTGCAGGGCAAACCAATGTGGTGTTTTCTGTTCCTGTTATTTACGGTGCCACTTCTTACAATTGGGTATTGCCCAATGGAGCCACTATTGTATCGGGAAACAATTCTCAAACCATAACTGTTAATTTCAGTGCGAATGCAACCAGTGGAATCATTACTGTAAATGGTTATAACATTGCCGGTGCAGGTTATCCATCTAGCTTTCCTATTACCATTCATCCGCTGCCAATAATAAATGTATCCTATAGCGACACCACACTTTGTAGCAACACTTCTTCTATACTTTCAGCTTCGGGGGCTACCACGTATACTTGGTTGCCTGTAACGGGTTTAAGCAATGCAAGTATTGCTAATCCGCTAGCATCACCACTCCTCACTACTACTTACACCGTTACAGGAACTACAAATGGTTGTGCGAACACCAACACAGTTCATATTTCAATACCTGCGTTGACCATTTCGGGTACGTCTATTATTTGCAATGGAAGCAATACTTCACTTATGGCTACAGGTATCGATTCGGTGGAATGGATAAATGGGCCAACATCTCAACAATACATTGTTGCACCTACAACAACTACTACTTATTATGCTATAGGTACAAGCCCTGAAGGTTGCAAAGACACTGCGATGCAAACTGTCAATGTACTGCCCGTATATCACGACACTGTTATTTCTGAAACTTGCACTGGTACTACTTATTTATTCGGTACACAAAACATTACTTCCTCTGGTAATTATGCTCAGCAGCTTGTTTCTGTAAACGGTTGCGACAGTATTATTTATTTAAACATCACTTTTAATCCAGTGTTTACTATTGCCAATCCACAATGGATATGCGATGGAAACACCTATAGTATTAATGGAAACAGCTACATCAGCACAGGTAATTATTACGATACACTTGCTACATCGCATGGTTGCGATAGTATTATTCTTACACAACTTACGGTGACTACCATTGATACTTCGGTTGCGGTAATGGGTGCTACCATCATCAGCAACGCCATAGCTATGGATTATCAATGGATGGATTGTACAACAGGAAATACCATTATTACCAATGCCATTAATCAAAGTTATACACCATCGGCAAATGGTGCATATTCGGTTATGATTACTGTGAATGGATGTGTGGATACTTCTGCTTGTGTGAATATCATGACGGTGGGTAATATAGAAGCAACAACGGATAATGAAGAATGGTGGATTCAACCAAATCCTTCGAATGGTGTTTTCCACATTAGTGCTAAACATCCATTATCTGCAAACATTATTATCTTTAATGTAATTGGCGAAACAGTTTATCAGTCTCTCATTACGGCTAAAGAATCGACTATTGACTTAACAAATGTAAAGAAAGGAATCTATTTTGTGAAACTAATGCCTGAAAATAAAAGAGAGGTGTATAAAAAATTAGTGATAGAATAAACCAACATCTAAACAAAAAAAACTCTTAACAGAAAAGTTCGAGGTATAATTTACCGCGAAGGCACCAAGGGGCGAAGAACACCTCCTGCGATATAGCGGAGGACATAATAGTTTTTAGTAGCATGTCCTGCGATATATCGAAGGGCATAAAACTATTTTTTTGACCTGCCTGCGATATATAGCAGGCAGAGAAAACAAAAAACGCAGAGAGCGACTCTCTGCGTTTTATAGCTATTTGGTTAGGCTGCGGTGAAGCGAACATCCATCCACAATAAATATTTACTTTTTATTCTACCGTAACCGATTTAGCAAGGTTACGAGGTTGGTCCACATTGCAACCACGCATCACCGCAATATGATACGACAATAATTGAAGTGGCACCACCGAAACCAATGGAACCAATATTTCATCCGTTTCGGGAATTTGAATGGTGTAGTCGGCCATTTCGGTTACTTGTGTATCGCCTTCGGTAACAATGGCAATAATTTTTCCTTTTCGTGCTTTTACCTCTTGTATGTTGCTCACCACTTTTTCGTACGATGCTCCTTTGGTAGCAATCACTATCACTGGCATTTCTTCGTCAATCAAAGCGATAGGGCCGTGTTTCATTTCGGCAGCCGGATATCCTTCGGCATGTATGTACGATATTTCTTTAAGTTTCAAAGCGCCTTCTAATGCCACCGGAAAGCTATATCCTCGACCCAGATAAAGGGCATTGGTAGCATTTTTATATACATCGGCTATGAATTTTATTTTATCGTTTTTCAACAATACACGTTCCACTTTCTCAGGTATAGCTTCTAGTTCGGTCAACAATTGATGAAAACGAGAAGAAGAAATACTGCCTTTGCAAAATGCAATGCGAAGCGCCATTAAAGTAAGCACTGTAACTTGTGCAGTGAATGCTTTGGTAGATGCTACTCCTATTTCGGGGCCAGCATGGGTATACGACCCTGCATGGGTAGCCCTTGCAATGGACGAACCTACCACATTGCAAACGCCAATGATGGTGGCTCCTTTCGATTTTGCCAATTCGATGGCAGCAAGTGTATCGGCTGTTTCGCCCGATTGCGAAATGGCAATCACCACATCGTCTTCGTAAACAATTGGGTTGCGGTATCTGAATTCGGAAGCGTATTCCACCTCCACAGGTATACGAGCCAAATCTTCGAAAAGGTACTCGCCCACCAAACCAGCATGCCACGAGGTGCCACAGGCAATAAAGATGATGCGTTTGGCATTCACAAACTTTTGTTCGTATTCGGTTATTCCTCCCAAGTTCACAATGTCGTTTTCGGCACTCAACCTTCCGCGCATGCTATCTTTTATCGAACGTGGTTGTTCGTATATTTCTTTGAGCATGAAGTGGTCGTAACCGCCTTTCTCCAGCGCTTCAAGTTTCATTTCCAACTCCTGCACATAAGGAGTTTTGGCTTTGTTTTTAATGGTTTTTATTTTGAGTTCTTTCCCTCTTTCTATGAAAGCAATTTCTTCGTCTTCCATGTACACCACGTTTTTGGTATATTCCACAATGGGTGTAGCATCCGAAGCAATAAAAAACTCATCCACCCCAATACCAATCACCATAGGGCTTCCTTTTTTGGCAGCAAATAGTTCGTTAGGGTTTTCTTTCGAAAGAATAACGATGGAATAAGCTCCCACCACTTGATTCAAGGCAATACGAACAGCCTCGCCCAAACGTACTTGTTCTTTTTGAAATATATCTTCAATTAAATGAATCAACACTTCGGTATCGGTATCGCTCATAAACACATGTCCACGCTTTTTCAATTCTTCCTTTAAAGGGCCATAGTTTTCAATGATTCCGTTGTGAATCATCACCATGTTTTTCGAAGCGGAATATTGAGGGTGAGCATTTACATCATTCGGCACACCGTGTGTAGCCCAACGTGTATGCCCTATTCCAATGGTTCCTTGCGTATTCTTGTCGCCAATGAAATTGGTAAGGTCTTGCACCTTGCCCTTGCATTTGTACACATTCATTTCATCGTTGTACAGCATGGCCACTCCGGCACTGTCGTATCCACGATATTCGAGGCGATGTAAGCCTTTTATCAATATAGGGTATGCTTGTTTATTTCCTAGATAAGCTACTATTCCACACATAACTAATGTAATTTAGTGTAACTAATATTTAATTTCATTTGGTAAAGGTTGTTTCCACTCGAGTTGTCGGCACCACCTATCACTACCCTCGAACCAGATGTAACGGAAGTGATGTGAGGCACGAGCAGATAAACCCCATTATTATGTAATTTTTTGGTGAGCACCTGCTGAATATATCGAGTGATGTTCAGTCGGTATTCGTTGGTGGTAGCATTAAAGGTACCATCGTAATAAAAAGGAGCCGATAAGAAATCGGGCAACACGTAACTTGTTTTATCGTCATTAATACCAAACACCAATAAGGTGGATGGAGGCGCATAAGTGTTTCCATTGTCGTTAAGCGTAGCTGGATCAACCTTTACCACAAGCTCAGCTTTGTTTATTGCAATTGGGCCATTATCGTTCAACGACATTAAATAGGGAGTTGATATTTTAGTTTTTACACCTGCCAAAGATTGAATATAAGTGGTGGCAAAGTTCGAGGTAGATGTTGAGCTAGTAAGTTGTGTGTTTAGATTGCTACCTGTAGGAGCTGTAGTTTCTAGATGAGCAAAACGGGCTCCAAGTGTCAAACTAAGATCGAAGGAAGTATGGCGCACCGAGTCCACTTGGCCATTCCAATTTAAGCCCGTATATTTATAGTATAATCGGATGGCACTAACGCTACTATTGGAATAATACGAAATAATTCTCCCTTCCCCTTTATTCAGTCCTGTGGTGTTTTCAGCTGTAATGTAAAGTCCTTTCAAGAAAGTTTCGAAAGTAGAATTGCTAGTCATCATTCCGGTAAGACGGTTATTCAACAAAGTCTGCCCAAAATTCACTTGCAGCGGAATTCTTAATTGCGGAGCTACGCGATGCAATGGATGAGCAGCAGTTCCTTCGGCATACACACTGTCGATATCTGGAACAAACGAATAACCATTGGCCAAATCGTTGTGAGTTTCTCTAGTCAAAGTAGTATCAGAATAATATGAAGATACCGTAGAAATATCTTGAAGCACCTGATATACATTGATGGTTTGTTTTTTAGGAGGAGTTCGTCCGCTGTTTTCTCCATAGTACACACCGTTGTAGGCCAAGGACAATACAATGGAATCGCAAGTCGGATTGGTTCCCAAGGTAGTAGGATAAATGGCACTATTGAGTAATACTTGCGAATAAATAGAAGCTTTGGCTTCACCAAAAATAGGGTCGTTGTATTTTCCAAGCAATACAATGCCATTGGTAATCAACCCTTGGTCGCTACGAATAGAATCTTCCTTAACGGTTCGGGTCAATAGGGTTACGGTGTCTTGAAACCCAACGTTCAACAAATCGTTTTTTGGTTGAACATCCAATCCAACAGAGCTAGCTTTGTCGCAAGAAGTAAACGGTAAACAAAAAATAGCAACTATTACAATCAAAAAAAACTTTGCTCCGGTTGCTCGGAGCAAAGTTTTAATTCCACCTATTTTCAAAATCATAAATTTATTAGTCAACCAATTCAGCTACTTCTTCCATCACCGCATCATAAAACTCGGAATAAGCGTCAACATAATCATCACCACTGATGTGTTCTAATGTTAATTTTCCTGATTTTTTAATGTACTTTTCAAGTTCTGGATTCAATTTAGCCGAGCCTTTGATGATGCCATCAGCCAAATCAATTGCTTGTTTCGAAAGGTTGATATATGAAGGCGTTTTGTAATTATCCAAATCAGCTTTTACTAATCCTTCGTGCATCAATTTTCTTGAAAAATCTTTGCTCAATGGAGTATCGAATTCATCATCATAAACCGAATAAATGATTTTTGATTCGGCAAATAATGGATTGTCTTTAAATGATTTTTTAAGATACAAAGCCACCAAGCCAGTCATCCATCCTTGAAGGTGAACAACGTGAGGTGCCCAACCTAGTTTTTTCACGGTCTCGATAACACCTCTGCAAAAGAAGATGGCCCGCTCGTCATTATCAGCAAAATGGTCGCCCTTTTTATCTGTTAACGTAAATTTACGTTCGAAATATTCTTGATTGTCGATGAAATAAACCTGCATTCTAGCTGATTGAATGGAGGCTACTTTAATAATAAGTGGATGGTCGTTTCCTTCGATAATCAAATTCATCCCCGATAGGCGAATCACCTCATGTAGTTGGTTTCTTCTTTCGTTGATGATACCGAACTTAGGCATAAACGTTCTGATTTCTCTTCCTCGTTCTTGTATTCCTTGTGGTAAGTGTCGACCTATTGAACTCATAGGTGTAGGGTCTAAGTACGGTGCTATTTCCTGTGACACAAACAAAACTCTTGCTCTTTCTTTTTTCTTCATTGTTCAATCAATATTTAGATAAGGTTAATAAAAAAGTATGCAAAAGTAAACAATTTTTGTCGGATTTTCAAAGTAATAATATTAGTTTTGCCTAATATTATTCGAAAACTAGCCTCATTATCGCGGTTTTACTAGCATTTCGAATGTTTGCTTAACTAATGATTGTATTTAACACGGCAGAACAACTCAAAAATCATCTAAATGATTTAAGAGCGCAAAACAAAACCATCGGTTTTGCTCCCACCATGGGGGCATTGCACCAAGGTCATATTTCACTAATCAGCATTGCACATCAACATTGCGATGTGGTGGTATGTAGTGTTTTTGTAAACCCTACTCAATTTAACGATCTCAAGGACTTGGACAAATATCCACGTACCATTTTGGCTGACACTTCACTACTAAAGACATCCAATTGCGATATCCTTTTTGCTCCCGAAGTGAGCGAAATATATACCGAAGAGGAGTTGGAAATGAAACGCAATAACCAAGAAGACAGAACTTGGATGGAAGGCAAATCGGTTGATTTTGGTTTGCTCGACAAGGTGATGGAAGGTGCACAACGGCCAGGGCATTTTAACGGGGTGGCACAAGTGGTGAGTAAATTATTCCGATTGGTGAATCCTGATAAAGCCTTCTTTGGCCAAAAAGATTTTCAACAATTATCGATCATCAAATCGATGGTGACACAGTTGGGAATGCCCATAGAAATAGTGGCTTGCCCTATTGTTAGAGAAGAAGATGGATTGGCCATGAGTTCGCGCAATAGGCGCTTAACACCCGAAGAACGAAAAGAAGTTCCCTCGATATCGAAATTGCTATTTTTTATCAATGATATTTACAAAACTCATCCCATAAAACGATTGAAAGAAGTGGTAGAAAACTACTATGCTTTGGAGAAACTCATTCAACTCGAATACTTCGAAATAGTTGATTCGGAAACCTTGCAACCCATCACCAATTTTAACAATTCCAAATCGGCTGTTGCTTGCATTGCGGTGAAGTTAGAATCGGTACGATTGATTGATAACGTAATATTGTATTAAGCTCTACTTAACGCTTTGTTTACTCAGTAAGTTCAAAGCTCTGTCTTCTTGCTCGGTCATTTCTAGTTTCGCGGCTTTTGTTTTGTCGGCATAGCCAAGTAGGTGCAAGGTGCCATGTATGATGACCCGATGCAATTCGTTTTCGAACGATTTATTAAATTTAATAGCATTCTCACGAACCCGATCGATACTTATGTAAATGTCTCCAGAGATGGGAAGTTGGTTGTCGTCTTTGGAATAATCGAAGGTGATGATGTCCGTTAAGGTATCGTGATTGAGGTATTCTTTATTCAATCGCAATAAGAAATCGTCAGAGCAAAACACAAAACCTAAATCACCAACTTTTCTTTTTTTGCCTTTGGCTACCGAAGTAATCCACTGCTTTATTTCAGTTTTGTTTTTGAATGCAAATTTTATGTCTTCGGTATGGAAATGTATCATTTTATTCCTTTGCGTTCTCTCCAGATTTGATTAAAGGATTTCTGAGCGATGGTTGGTAATTCTCTGCGTTCTCCCCAACTCTTTTTAAAGAACTGTTTCAGCATAAAGTTCTTCACTTTTGCTCCTCCTTTATCCATCTTGCTACGTTTCAGCATGGCTCCTTTCCAAAAAAACCAAACCCAGTTTTCGGCCTTGGTAGAAAGTCCTTTCTCGATGGATTGTTTTCGGTTGAGCAATAGTAGTTTTGGAATATCAATTTTTACTGGACAAACCTCTTTACACTCGCCACACAAAGTGGAAGCAAAGCTAAGGTGTTTGAACTCTTCCATTCCTTTGAAATGAGGAGTGATGATTGAACCTATTGGTCCGCCATAAGTGGTTCCATAGGCATGTCCACCGATGGTTTTATAAATAGGACAGGCATTGGAACATGCTCCGCAACGAATGCACGATAATGCTCTGCGTTGCTCTGGGCCTTCTAATAATGTAGAGCGACCATTGTCGAGCAAGATGACATACATTTCTTCGGGACCATCGGTTTCGCCTATTTGTTTGGGTCCGGTATAGATGGTGTTATACACTGTTAAATGTTGGCCTGTGCCGTAAGTAGCGAGTAATGGCCAAAACAAATCTAAATCGGAAAGGGTAGGCAACATTTTTTCGATGCCCACAATGGCGATTTGTATTTTCGGAAAAGCCATCGACATGAGTCCATTGCCTTCGTTTTCGGTAACTGCTATGGCGCCAATATCGGCAATTAAAAAGTTACCTCCACTCACTCCTACATCGGCTTTGCTGTATCGGCTACGCAATTCTTCGCGAACAAAATTGGTTATTTGTTCGGGAGAGTAGTCGATAGGAGTTCCTTTTTTCTCATTGAATGTTTTCGCCACATCTTCTTTCGAAAGATGCATGGCAGGTGTAACAATATGGTAAGGCGGTTCGCCACGAAGCTGAACAATGTATTCGCCCAAATCGGTTTCGATGCTTTCTATTCCGTTTTTCTCTAATTCTTTGTTGAAGTTCACCTCTTCGGTGGCCATCGATTTTGATTTCACCACCGATTTGGCATTTGCCTTTTTCATTATCTGAAGCGCTTCTCGCATGGCCTCTTCGCCATCTTGTGCCCAGATAACTTTGCCACCTCGTTTAATAAAATTGGCTTCAAATTCGATGAGGTATTTTTCCAGATTGTCAATTGATTTTTGTTTGGTGGCAGCAGCACGTGTTTTGGCGAGTTCCAAATCGGAAAACTGAAGTTTGCCATCCATCACTTTCTTGTCGTACTGAGCAATGTTGTAACGAAGTGTTTTGCGATGAGCCGCGTCAAAGCCTTTGCTTTCCGATGCTTCTAAAAATAAATCTCCTTCTTTCGACATATTAATTATTTATAAGACATAAATACAGTAAGACCTATATTCATTGTACTTTATTTTGAGACCTCACCCTCGTTCCCTCTCCAAAGGAGAGGGATGACGGAGCCTGACGAACTTAGTTTTATAATTACTTCATTTACCTCCCCCTCTCCTTCGGAGAGGGGATTAAGGGGTGAGGTCATAATAAAATCAATTCTACTATTCCTTTTATTTATCTACTATTTATTACCTCCACAAAAATTCAAATATAAACTATTTCTTATCCGAATCGACAATGATACGTTCGGTTCGGTTGGCTAAATCCCAAGCTGTAAAAAAAACAAGTCGGGTAATTTTCTCCATTTTATCAAAGTTTATTTTTTCTACTTCGTCTGTTTCCTTGTGATAGTCGGCATGTACTCCATTGAAATAAAAAATAACTGGTATTCCATTTTTGGCAAAGTTATAATGATCTGAGCGATAATAAAAGCGATTTTTATCATTTACATCGTTAAAGGTATAATCCATTTCCAAGTTTTCATAGGTCTTATTGGCATTTTCGCTGATGGTATGCAACTGCGAACTTAGTTTATCATCACCTATAATATATATGTAGTTGGGGTTATCCTTATGTTTTTCATCTTGTCGGCCAATCATGTCCATGTTCAAATCGCACACTGTATTGGCCAAGGGAAATTCGGGATGCTGAACGTAATAAGAAGAACCAAGCAATCCTTTTTCTTCGCCTGCCACTGTCATAAAGAGCATACTTCTGCGAGGGCCATTCCCTTCTTTTTTTGCTTTAGCAAATGTTTGTGCCAACTCTATCACGCCTACTGTGCCCGAGCCATCGTCATCGGCTCCGTTGAAAACAACATCATCGGTTTTGCCGAGGTGGTCGTAATGTGCGGTTACCACCACCAATTCGTTTTTCAAATCGCTTCCTTCGATGTACCCCAAAACGTTTTCGGAACTTACTTTCTCTATCTTGTTTTTTATATCTATTTCTATTTTTGTTTTTGCCAATACATTAATCGGTTGACCATTGTTCTGAATTTTCTCTTTCAGCTTTTCTATTTTTTGTTTTTTCAGAATGCTGTTTGCCATTTCTTTCGAAATATAGATAACGGGCATTTCCACAGGGTTTGCATCCAATCGCATCGATTCGGCTTCTAACCGATGTTTGTTGTTGGCTACATCTTTCTCCACATTATCAACCACTATGAGCAATGCTGCAATGCCTTTTTCTTTGGCTTTGTCGGGTTTGGTTTTGTAATACGACCATTTGCTATGTTCTTTTGTTCCGGTGAGGTAATTGGTAGAATCTTTGCGTGTGGGTTCGCCTGCAAGTATCATCACCACTTTACCTTTCACGCCCACTCCTTTATAATCGCTGTAATTTTTTTCATCATCTATACCAAAACCTAGAAACAGCACCGACATGGCTTTGAGGTGTTGCTCGCTAAGGCCCGGGAAATTGTAATAATCTTTGTAAGCAATGCTTTGTTTTTTGTTGAGCCAAATATCGGCTGGCATGGGCTTGATGATGTTTAATGGGAAAGATTGATAATACGTATCGCCTTTGTAAGGCGGTATTCCTGCTTGCTTAAACTGATTAGAAATGTATTCGGCAGCCATGCGCTGCCCTTTCTTTCCGGTTTCGCGACCTTCGTATTCGTCAGAAGCAAGCACATGCAAGTTCTTGCTCAGGTCGGCTGCTGTTATGGCTTGTGCGTAACGCATGGCCACCTCGTCTTTGGGCAATGCAAACAGAAAAGAAGCAACAACTGCAAATAAAACGATGAAAAA
>Ga0194047_10000358_pt1 | contig 30829 bp, 37 predicted proteins | sample JunL225m_MetaG_2_FD_160070 | JGI IMG/M metagenome (GOLD analysis project Ga0194047, IMG submission 160070) | Anoxic zone freshwater microbial communities from boreal shield lake in IISD Experimental Lakes Area, Ontario, Canada - Jun2016-L221-5m | ecosystem: Environmental > Aquatic > Freshwater... | reverse complement strand
GCCCGTTCCCCTCTTCTTGCTGCTGCTAACATGGTTGTTCCCTGTCCTTTTTCGTTCAATGTTCGCAGCTTTCTTCTGTTTGTCATCTAACGAATAACTTGCAACTTCTCAAAATGTTCATTTGCGAGGACTGACCCCAGGCATAAAATTCAAAATTCAAAATCCCGCTTCCCCACTCCATGTCTTCCCTTCTCGATCAACATCTCCCCGGAATTCAAAGGCTGTGTCGCGACCATCATGTCAAAACCCTACACGCTTTTGGTTCGGTGCTTCGATCGGACTTCAACCCGGACAGCGACATCGATTTGCTCGTCGTGTTCGATCGTTCCAACGGGAAAAGCGCGTTCGTGCAGTACTTCGAGTTCAAGGAGGAACTGGAATCCATGCTAGGGCGCAATGTGGATCTCATCTCATACGATTCCATCCAAAATCCCTTCTTCAAACGGCAAATTGAAGAAACCAAGCAAGCAGTTTATGCCGCATAAGATCGAGTCTCTTCGTCACGACATTCTCACCGCGATCGTTGAAATCGATGGCTTTGTGGTCGCCAAGACACTGGCGGATCTTCTCAGTGACAGATCCTTGCAACTCGTTCTTGAGCGGGAATTTGAGATCATCGGCGAGGCGCTTTACCGACTGCGCAATCTCGCCCCGGACTCGTTCGCCAAGATCCCTTCTGGCAATCGCATCATTGCAATGCGCAATATTCTCGCTCACGGCTACGACCGCGTGGACTACGAAATCCTCTGGGACGCAGCGACTCAAGAACTCACCACTATTCGCCAGATCGTCGATTCGCTCCTTGATGTCGGCTGATCATGATCACAAGGGCATCCCCTCTTCAACAGACAAAAAATGATGCCACGCAGCAGCGCATGGCACCGCGAAGCGAGGCTATTGGATATTCAGGTGTAACGGCCACAACTGATACGTAAGAGTTGTCCGTGATCCCTTGTCCGTCCCGCTGGCTCACCGCGCAACGCTCTCTTCACCTTGGACATTGGATATTGGGCCTTGGTTATTGGATATTCAGATGTAACGGCCACAACTGATACGTAAGAGTTGTCCCTTGTCCGTGATCCGTCCCGCTGGCTCACCGCGCAACGCTCTCTTCCACAGACAACCACCTCAGCCAGGAGAGAGCGCCGCTGAATTGGCCGGCCTATGCCGGCAGGATTTTCTCGTTGCCATAGCCCCTGCATCGCAGTGCTCTGCAGAGGGGCACGGGCAGCCTGCCCGTGTTCTTTTTCCACCAAAACGGGCGGGCCGCCCGTTCCCCTCTTCTTGCTGCTGCTAACATGGTTGTTCCCTGTCCTTTTTCGTTCAATGTTCGCAGCTTTCTTCTGTTTGTCATCTAACGAATAACTTGCAACTTCTCAAAATGTTCATTTGCGACACTCATGAGATACCGCGTCGAGTTGAAGCCTAAGGCTGAGAAGGATTTGAAAGGGTTGGCACCTGCAGTACGCGGGAGAGTTGTGGAACGCTTGCTATGGCTTGAGGATGATTTGCATGGAGATGTGAAGCGGTTGAGCAACCACTTTCCAGAATATCGGATGCGGGCGGGTGACTATCGTACGCTTTTCGAAGTTGCAGGCGAGCAAATCATCGTGTATCGAATCCTACACCGCAGTGCCGCTTACCGCTGACTTTCAGTATGACAACCATGAGCATCCACCCACAAATCATCGAGAAGGATGGCAACAAGGAATTTGTGGTCCTTCCATACGCGGAGTATTTGTTTCTCCAGGAAGAACTCGAGGACTACCATGACCTCCGGACACTCCGCGAGGCGACCGCGTCGTCCCGCATGGAACCAACTCGATCACTTCATGAGATTCTCCGCGAGATTCATGATTAATTCGAAGTGATACCTGCCCATCGGCGCTGCGCGCAATTTTTAATTTTAAATGGCAAATAGCTTGCAAAGCCCCAGCCCTGGTCCGGATTGCCCTCCTGAAGCAGGTTCACTACACCCTCGTCTCATTTCAATACGTGGCAGCCATGCCAAGTATCGTGACGACCACAGTCATACCGTCATCGTTCCACATCCCCGCAAGGACATCCCCATCGGTACCATCCGCTCGATGATCCGACAATGTGGCCTGCCCAAAGAACGCTTCGCATAGGCCCTGCATCGCAGTGCTCTGCAGAGGGGCACGGGCAGCCTGCCCGTGTTCTTTTTCCACCAAAACGGGCGGGCCGCCCGTTCCCCTCTTCTTGCCGCTGCTAACATGGTTGTTCCCTGTCCTTTTTCGTTCAATGTTCGCAGCTTTCTTCTGTTTGTCATCTAACGAATAACTTGCAACTTCTTAAAATGTTCATTTGCGAGGACTGACCCCAGGCATGCGCAAGACCGAGATCAAGGCCAAATTCGATGAGATCGTCGACTTCTCCGGCTGCGAGCGCTACATCGACAGCCCGGTCAAACGCTATCCATGTTGCCCTTGCATTCGAGCGGGATTGGAGTAGTCTTGCGCCATGCCTGCAACTGCATCCACCATCACGATTGATTGCCCCAGCGAGGTTTTGCTGGAACTGCATGTGAGCGAGGAGGAGCTTGCAACGCTCTTGAAAGAGACCGTGGCGATTGAGCTTTTCCGCAAAGGACGGCTTTCCTCGGGTCTGGCAGCCAGGTGGGCAGGGCAGCAGAGAATGCCTTTCCTCATGAAGGCGATGGAGCAGGGAGCGGCACTGCTGGACCAAGGCGAGACTGACTTCCGTCGCGAGACTTCGCTGGCCTAACCGAGTCGCCGTGATTTTCTCCAACACCACTCCATTGTTTGCTTTCGCGGCGCTCAGCCGCTTTGATCTGCTTGAAAAGGTGCATGGGCAAATCCATATCGTCGAGACCGTCGTGGGGGAATGCGAGGTTGGAGGACCGATCATCGTGCCTGACTTGCGTGCCTTGCCGTGGATTCACATAGTCCCTGCGCCATTCCGTACGGACGAGCGTTTCTGCATGCTCGATGCTGGAGAGAGGGATACGCTCTCCGTTGCCCTTGAAGCGGGTGCCTCCAGGGTGTTGATCGACGAAAGGCTTGGTAGAAATCTCGCTGAATACCATGGGTTAGCCGTCGTTGGCACCTTGGGCACATTATTGAAAGCCCGCCAGCTTGAGCTGATTCCGAAATTTCTGCCCATGGTCCGCCTTCTGCAGCAAGCGGGCTTTCGCTACCACGAACCGTTGGTCATGCGGCTTGCTGGATTGGTGAACGAGGCTCTTTGAAGAAAAAGCTGCAAATCTGAAATGCTGAAACGCTGAAATCAGAGGCGCTTGCGGCATCCTCCATTTTCTCGTTCGACTTCACCTCTTCTTATTCCTCGTCTTCCTCTTTGTATTCCTTTCAGCTTTTCAGCCTTTCAGCCTTTCAGCTTTTAAAAGCATGAGCACCGTAATCAAAGTCGAGAATGTATCCAAGCTTTCTGAAGAAAAAGCTGAAACGCTGAAATGCTGAAACGCTGAAATTAGAAGCGCTCGCGGCGCTCTGAAGTTCCTTGCTCAGCGTTTCAGATACGTGCGCGTCGCACTATTCATCCCACCCCAGCGGCCTCCCATTCTCCGTCATTGATTCCACACGGAAAATACGTTACATCACGCCATGACAACACACCACCAACTCCACGAGATGCGGAGCCTGCGGATGCATCGCATGGTGTTGGAACGGTATAGGGAGACCACGGAGGATGTCATCCGTTTCGGTTTGGAGAATCTCAAACGTTGGCAGCAGAGCGGGGTAAACTGCGATGATTTTTTGATTTGGGAGAAAATTCTCCGCTCCGACCCGCAACGTCTTCCTGAAATTCTCTGCGGTTCCGGCGAGGAAGCCATCCGGCTGCGCCAGTCATCACCCTTCGCCGGTCTCATCCCGGAAGAATCCCGACGCCAAATCCTCGCCACCACGGAATGAATTCAGAGCAACTGCGGCATATTTTGCGTGCGGCTGCCGCCGTCACGGGTGAGAAGGTTTTCGTCGTGATCGGCAGCCAGCCCATTCTTGGGTCTCATCCTGACGCTCCCCGAAGCCTTCGAAAATCCGTCGAAGGAGACACCTACCCGAAAAATCATCCGGAGAAAGCCATCGAAGTTGATGGCGCTATCGGTGAACTCTCGCCCTTTCACCAACAGTTTGGTTACTATGCCCACGGTATCGCTCCCGATACCGCCACGCTGCCCGACGGGTGGGCGCAACGTCTGGTTGAGTTCCAAGTCAACGATTCAGCCGGCACCGTCGGGCTGTGCCTCGAAATGCACGACCTGACCTTCAGCAAGCTCGCGGCAGGCCGCGATAAGGACATCAAGTTCATCCGCGAGTTGCTCAAACACCGCCTCATCAGTCGCGGCAAACTCCTCCGTCTTATCGACACTGTAAAACACGAAGAACTCAAACAGGACCTACTCCGCAACTGGACCATTGCAACCTCAAAGAAATCGCATTGAGCTGCGCTGCCTTCTCTTCATCATATTCTGTAGCGCCATCTAAGGCAATGTTAAACTCTGGAACATTCAACGCCGAACATCTAACCGAAGAGGCGAAAGCAACAGACACAAGGCATCACCTTTCCCTCTTCCGTTCAACGTTGGAAGTTCGGCGTTCGATGTTCGATGTTCGAATTTCTCTCTTCTCTTCCGTTCAACGTTGGATGTTCGACGTTCAATGTTCGATGTTCGCCTTTCCTCTTCTCTTCCGTTCAATGTTCGCTTTTCCTCTTCCGTTCGCTTTTCCTCTTCCATCTTTTCTCCTACCATTCCTACTGCGGATTATGGGCTAATAGCTTGCAAAGCCCAAGCCCCTGGTCCAGATTGCCCTCATGAAGCAGGTTCACTACACCCTCTACCGCGAAGGCTGTGATTTCGTCGCCCAATGTTTGGACTTCGACGTATCCAGCTTCGGGGCGTCCCGGCAGGAAGCCCTGGCGATGCTTAAGGAAGCCATCGAACTCTACCTTGAGGATGACGATACCAACGAATCCTTCCCCCAGATCTCAGATGTCACCGTGGGTGAACTTGCCATTGCCTGATCCTCCCGGATAACATGCCCAAACGCTTGTCATCTCATGCTTTCATCGACATCCTCACTTCCAACGGCTTCCGTCTCATTTCAATACGTGGCAGCCATGCCAAGTATCGTGACGACCACAGTCATACCGTCATCGTTCCACATCCCCGCAAGGACATCCCCATCGGTACCATCCGCTCGATGATCCGGCAATGTGGCCTGCCCAAAGAACGCTTCGAATAGGCCCTGCATCGCAGTCCAATGGCAACCGAAGAGGGATACGAACATCGAGCCGAAGATTGATACGAACATCGAACATTCAACATTGAACTTCGAACATCGAACCGAAGAGGCGAAAGCAACAGACACCAGACCCCTTCTTTCTCTCTTCCGTTCAACGTTGGATGTTCGGCGTTGGATGTTCGATGTTCGAATTCCTCTTCTTCCGTTCGGCGTTGGATGTTCGGCGTTGGATGTTCGATGTTCGCATTCCTCTTCTTCCGTTCGGCGTTGGATGTTCGGCGTTGGATGTTCGATGTTCGCATTCCTCTTCTTCCGTTCAACGTTGGATGTTCGGCGTTCAATGTTCGATGTTCGCATTTCTCTTCCGTTCAACGTTGGATGTTCAATGTTCGATGTTCGATGTTCGCATTTCTCTTCCGTTCAACGTTGGATGTTCGGCGTTCAATGTTCGATGTTCGCATTTCTCTTCCGTTCAACGTTGGATGTTCAATGTTCGATGTTCGCCTTTTTCTTCCGTTAATCCATCTTCTCTTCCGTTCAACGTTGGAAGTTCGATGTTCAATGTTCGATTTTTTCTCTCTTCTCTTCCATCGCAAGAGTGATCCGTTGTCCGTGGTCCGTTGTCCGTCGCGCTTGCGCACCGCGCCTTAGCACTCTCTTCCACAGACAACGGACCACCGACAACTCTTCCTCTCCCCCCCTCCCCATGAGCGATTTAGCGCAAACTGTCGCATCACTGGCATGTCTGGCCAAGCATGAGGAGTTGGAGCTCGCCATACTGTTTGGCTCTTGCGCGCGGGGTCGCGCCCATCGTGACAGCGATCTGGATATCGCTGTATTCCCCCGCAACCCGCTCAATTCCGCCGCTCTTCAATCCCTCTCCGATGAGCTCGCCATGGTCTCGGGCCGCCCCATCGACATCGTCGATTTGTCTTACACTAACGGCACCCTGCTCCGCCAGATCCTGCTCTATGGCAAAGTGCTTTTCTCCAAGCGTCCTGCCATCCTCGGCTACCTGAATGAACGACTGCTCGATTGGCAAGCCGACTTCGAACCGGCCCAGCGGGCCATCGTCACCGCACAGCGCAACCGCTTTCTCGCACATGGATCGTAACGTCATCAACCGCAAGCTCAACTCACTGGCCCGCTGCGTTCAGAGGATCGAGACCAAGCGCCCGCAAACCCCGGAGCAATTGGTTTCCGACATCGACCTTCAGGATATACTCAGTCTTAACATCGAGCGGGCCGTCCAGTTGTGTGTGGATATCGGGGCGCACCTCTTGGCTGACCTCGAACTGCCACCTCCTGAAACCATGAGTGAGGTTTTCCAGCGCCTCGCCGAACATGATATCATCCCCAACGCCGGCGCGGAGGCTCTCCGCAAAGCCGTGGGTTTCCGCAACCTGTCCGTCCATGCCTATGATCGAGTGGACTGGGAACGCGTCTTCGACATCACTCATCACCGTATGGATGATTTCAGAAACTTTGCCACTCAAGTCATCAGGTGGGCCGATACGCAACAACCTTAGACCTATTACCATTCGGTGGCAACGGAAGACAAACATCGAACCGAAGATTGATACGAACATCGAGCCGAAGATTGATACGAACATCGAGCCGAAGATTGATACGAACATCGAACATTCAACATTGAACTTCGAACATCGAACCGAAGATTGATACGAACATCGAGCCGAAGATTGATACGAACATCGAACATTCAACATTGAACTTCGAACATCGAACCGAAGAGGCGAAAGCAACAGACACCAGACCCCTTCTTTCTCTCTTCCGTTCAACGTTGGATGTTCGGCGTTGGATGTTCGATGTTCGCATTCCTCTTCTTCCGTTCGGCGTTGGATGTTCGATGTTCAATGTTCGATGTTCGCCTTTCTCTTCCGTTCAACGTTGGATGTTCGGCGTTCGATGTTCGATGTTCGCCTTTCTCTTCCGTTCAACGTTGGATGTTCGATGTTCAATGTTCGATGTTCGCCTTTCTCTTCTCTTCGGTTCGCCGTTCTCTCCTCTTCGTTTCGAATTTCATGCTTTGAATTTAGTGCTTTCTCTCCCTCCCTCTGCTCTCTTCCCATTCCGGCGTCTCCCTCCATGACTTCCCCGTCCCCTGATCCCAGTCCCCTGTCCCCTGATCTTTCCTCCGACCACTGGGACCTCTACATCAAGCCACACACGCGGCTGTTCGACCTGCATCTCGCCGATGTCTGGCGCTACCGCGACCTGCTGTGGTTGTTTGTCCGGCGCGACTTCGTGGCGGTATACAAACAGACCATCCTCGGGCCACTGTGGTTTTTCATCCAGCCGCTGTTCACCACCATCGTCTTCACCCTCATCTTCAGCGGCGTGGCCAAGATTCCCACCGACGGCTATCCGGCGATGTTGTTCTATCTGGCGGGTACCACGCCGTGGAATTATTTTGCCACGTGCCTGACTAAAACCTCGAACACGTTTGTCCAGAACGCCGGCATCTTCGGCAAGGTCTATTTCCCGCGGCTCGTCGTGCCGCTCTCCATCGTCGTCTCCAACATCATCCAGTTCGCCATCCAATTCCTCCTCTTCCTGGGTTTCCTCATATATTACCTTGCACAAGGCTCGGCCATCGCGCCGCACTGGGGCCTGCTCATCGTGCTCACTCCCGCCCTCATCCTGCTCATGGCCGCCCTCGGCCTCGGCGCCGGCATCGTCGTCTCCTCCCTCACCACCAAATACCGCGACTTCACCTTTCTCGTTGCCTTCGGCATCCAGCTCATGATGTATGGCACCCCCATCATCTATCCGCTCAGCGCCATCCCCGAAAAATGGCGCTGGCTCGTCGAGCTCAACCCGATGACCGCCCCCATCGAGGCATTCCGCGCCCTCTTCCTCGGCGGTCCCATCCCCTGGTCCGCCCTCGCCACCTCCACCGCCATCACCGCCGCTCTGCTCGCCATCGGGGTGGTCATCTTCAATCGCGTGGAAAAGACGTTTATGGATACCGTGTAAGAAAAAGCTGAAATGCTGAAAAGCTGAAATGCTGAAATTGGAGAGTCGCTTGCGGCGCTCTCAAATTCACAGCTTAACATATCAGATCATCACGCTTCGCTCTCTTCATCTTCATTTCAGTTTTTCAGCATTTCAGGTTTTCACGCTTCGCTTTCTTCATCTTCATTTCAGCTTTTCAGTTTTTCAGCATTTCAGCTTTTCCCTTATGCGTCTCAGCCCGGAACTGCGTAACCGCACGAAAGCATTTGCTTCGTTGATCGTCCGCACTTTCATCCAACTCCCCAGGAAACGGGAAGAGGTTGCCGTGTTGGGAAAGCAAATGCTCCGCGCCGGAACGTCTGTCGCGGCTCACGCCCGCGAAGCATCTCGGGCTCGATCCGATGCCGAACTTTGTTCCAAGCTCGATGGACTTCTCCAGGAAGCCGACGAGTCGCAGTTGTGGATGGAGCTCCTCATCGAGGACTGCTGCATTCAGGAACAAAGTCTCAAGTCTCTCCACGACGAAGCCGATCAACTAATGGCGATCTTCACCACTATCGTGGCCAAAGTCCGCAAAGGAGTGTGAAGAAAAAGCTGAAACGCTGAAACGCTGAAAATCTGAAATTAGAGCCGCTTCGCCTGGGAAGAAAAAGCTGAAATGCTGAAACCCTGAAAATCTGAAATTTGAGAAGCGCTTGCGCACTCCGTCTCCGCCAGTTTACCCCTTCAGATATTCAATCCTGCGCTTCGCTCTCTTCATCTTCCTTTCAGCTTTTCAGCTTTTCAGACTTTCAGCATTTATTCCAATCCTGCGCTTCGCTCTCTTCATCTTCCTTTCAGCTTTTCAGCTTTTCAGACTTTCAGCATTTATTCCAATCCTGCGCTTCGCTCTCTTCATCTCCCTTTCAGCTTTTCAGACTTTCAGCATTTATTCCAAACCTGCGCTTCGCCCTCTTCCTCTTCATTTTCTTCTACCTCTTCCTTTCAGCTTTTCAGCCTTTCGGATTTTCAGCATTTATTCCAAAGAGCCGCTTCCGCACTCCGTCTCCGCCAGTTTATCCCTTCAGATTTCCAATCCTGCGCTTCGCCCTCTTCCTCTTCATTTTCTTCTACCTCTTCCTTTCAGCTTTTCAGCATTTCAGATTTTCAGCATTTAAAAGAATGAGCATCGTAATTAAAGTCGAGAATGTCAGCAAGCTCTACCGCCTCGGCGAGGTCGGCACCGGCTCGCTCGCCCACGACGTCAATCGCTGGTGGCACAAGATCCGCGGCAATGAAGACCCGTATCTGAAGATTGGGCAAGTCAATGAGAGAGATAAAAAAGCTGAAAAGCTGAAAACTGAAAAGCTGAAACAAGACAAAGACGCTGCGGCTTCTCAGGACCCTTCGGACTCTTCATCTTCTCCACTTTCAGCGTCTCAGCCTTTCAGCGTTTCAGCTTTTTCTTCCGACCAAGCCCCTTCGGACTCTTCATCTTCTCCAATTTCAGCTTTTCAGCCTTTCAGCGTTTCAGCTTTTTCTTCCGACTACGTCTACGCCCTCAAAGACATCAACTTCGAAGTCAAACAAGGCGAAGTCCTCGGCATCATCGGCCGTAACGGAGCCGGGAAGAGCACACTCTTAAAAATCCTCTCCCGCGTCACCACCCCCACCACCGGCCAAATCAAGGTCAAGGGCCGCATCGCGTCGCTGCTCGAAGTCGGCACCGGCTTCCACCCGGAACTCACCGGCCGCGAAAACATTTTTCTCAATGGCGCCATCCTCGGCATGCGCAAAGCCGAAATTAGGGCAAAATTCGACGAAATCGTCGATTTCTCCGGCTGCGAGCGCTACATCGATACCCCGGTGAAGAGATACAGCTCCGGCATGTACGTCCGACTCGCCTTCGCCGTCGCCGCCCACCTCGAACCGGAGATTTTGATCGTCGATGAAGTCCTCGCCGTCGGCGACGCCGAGTTCCAAAAAAAATGCCTCGGCAAAATGAAGGATGTCGCAGGGCAGGGCAGAACGGTCTTGTTTGTCAGCCACAACATGACTGCCGTGCAGTCACTTTGCGGGCAAGCGTTGGTTCTCGGACATGGCCGTCTGGTGGAAAGCGGCCCGGTGGGTAATATGGTCATGAGGTACTTGAAGGAAGCGCAGGGGCCGAGCGAGGAACGCCAATGGTCCGATCCACAGACCGCTCCGGGCAACGACATCATCCGCATCAAACGTGTCCGTGTTTTGCCAGACGACGAATCCACCGATGGCTTGCTCACCATGCAGACGCCGCTCCGAATCGAGACCGAGTATTGGGTGATCCAGAGCGGTGCGCGGACGCATCTCACCTACCATTTGCTCAACGATCAGGGCATTACCGTGTTGACCAGCGGTTGTGGTTCGTCAGTCCGTGCCCCTGGCATTTACCGTGCAATCTGTATACTTCCGGCTAATCTTCTCAACAGCGGCGGCTATTCACTCAAACTCCTCATCGTTGAAAACGAAAACAAGGTGACCTTCGAAAATGACGGCATCACCTCATTTGAAGTGCAGGATACGGCGGAACGAAACCACGCATGCATGGGCCGGGAACCGGGGGTGGTCCAGCCGCCACTGCAGTGGACTATCAGCCACGACACTCGAACTCCTTGTACATAGAACCAGTCTCTACACATTGGCAATGTTGATACGCACCCACCCGATTAATTACAACCACTTTTTCATTGGCATTCCCTTCTCGATTCCTATCCTCGATTTCTTCTATAACCACACAAATAGGACACACAAATAGCACACATAAACCATGATCACACCAGAACAACTCCACCGCGACCTCGAATCCATCCTTGAACTGGATCCTGATAACATCAAAGGAACCGAAACCCTCGATGAAATTGCCTGGGACTCCATGGCAGTCGTAATGTTCATCGCAATGGCCGACCAGAATTACTCGGTTGCTGTAGCGCCTAGCAAACTTGCGAACGCCAAGACGGTCAACGACCTCTATGCGCTTGTCACATCAGCACCCTAAAATGCCTACACTCCATTTTGAACACAGTAGAGTTGCGGGAATTACATGCACTCTGCCTCGCAACGAGGTGTCCACTGCGGAGATTGCTGCGCGCTTGGGAGCGGATCCCAAGCGCGTGTTGGCGATGACCGGCATAGAAAGCAGGAGGATCGCTCCGCCTCATCTGTGCGCGAGCGATTTGTGCGCCGATGCTGCGTCACGTCTACTAGACGAACTAGGATGGAAACGCGAAAGCATCGACGCACTGATTTTTGTCACGCAAACGCCGGATTACTTCATTCCGGCGACAGCCTGTGTGCTGCAACAACGCTTGGACCTATCAAATAACTGCGCCTGTTTTGACATCAACATGGGCTGTAGTGGCTATATCTATGGCCTTTCCGTTGCTTCGTCTTTAGTAGAAAGTGGTCTCGTGCGGGTTCTCCTGCTTGTAGGAGATACGTCAAACCGTATGCTCTCCGAACAGGATCGCTCCGTTGCCTTTCTTTTTGGCGACAGCGGCAGCGCAACGGCTCTCGAGCGTAAGGAAGCACGCACAACCTTCGTGCTAGGCACAGATGGCAGTGGGGCAGAGCAACTCATCATCCGTGCAGGGCAATCACGCCAACGAACCACGCCTGAACTCTGTGCCAGAGTGGAAATGGAAGGTGGCAACATCCGCAGCCCTCAAGAGCTCTACATGAATGGATCGGAGGTCATGGCCTTCACCCTTAGAGAAGTCCCTCCTCTTTTTGATCAACTGCTTACGGAGAGTTCAACAAAACGGGAGGAAATCGACGCGGTGGTAATGCATCAGGCAAATAAGTTTCTGCTCGACAACCTCGGAAGAAAAATAGGAATCGAAAACGACCGAGTGCCTTCCAGCGTGCTAAAGTTTGGTAATACGTCATGTGCGTCCATCCCAGTCACAATAACCACTTGTCTCAAGGATGCTATTTCCAAATCGACCCTTCGTCTTGCGATGATGGGTTTTGGCGTGGGTTGGTCCTGGGGTGCATGCATCGGTGATTATGGGCCTATCGTTGTCCCCTCAGCAAATCACATAGACTAATCCAAATGAACTCCTGCGAAAACAATCCATTCTCGCTTGCTGGCAAAAGAATCCTTATCACAGGGGCCTCGTCAGGAATCGGTCGCTGCTGCGCCATCGTGTTGAGTAAACTTGGAGCTGAGGTTATTCTAGTCGCTCGTCGCCCAGACCAACTGAATGAAACTCTCAACTTAATGTCCGGGAGTGAGCACCATGTGGTCCCCTTCGACCTGACCTGCGCAGAGGGAATCGTCACTTGGATGAAGAGTCTGTGTGTAAAGATCGGTCCAATTGACGGATTACTTCATTCCGCTGGTATTTCAACTACAATGCCAATTCGAGCGACCACCCGTGAAATGTTTGGAAATATTATCAGCATCAATCTTGAATCCGGATATTTCCTTGCGAAGGCATTCCGTCAAAAGGGAGTCCGAGCATCCATGGGATCAATTGTCCTGATCGGATCGGTTATGAGTCTTGTTGGCCAACCCGGTCTTACAGCCTACAGTGCATCGAAGGGGGCTTTGATTACTCTCGCAAAATCACTTGCGCTTGAATTCGCGGCAGAAGGAATCCGCGTAAATGTTGTGGCACCTGGTCACGTTGAAACCCCAATGGCAAAAATGGTTGAAATAAGTCTACCTGATGAAGCTCTAAAAGTTATTAAAGCAAACCATCCGTTAGGTCCAGGAACGCCCGATGATGTCGCCTATGCTTGCGGATATCTTCTATCTGATGCCTCCCGTTGGGTTACCGGTACGACCCTCGTTGTCGATGGTGGCTACACCGCAGCTTAAAATCTTCATGTACCACGCATCCATCACAGCTGTAGAGTATCACCTCCCAGCGCGAATACTCTCGAACAAGGAACTCGAACAGTGTTTCCCGGAGTGGCCAGCAAGGAAGATCGAGGAAAAACTTGGCATTTCCAGTCGATTCATCGCGGCTGACAGCGAATGTTCATCAGATATGGCGGTCGCCGCCGCACATAAGTTATTTGAGGTCGGCTCATGCAAACCCTCAGAGATCGATTTCGTCTTGTTCTGCACTCAAACACCTGACTACCTGCTTCCGACAAGCGCATGCCTAATTCAGGATCGCCTTGGCATTCCAAAATCTGCAGGAGCCTTGGACTTCAATCTGGGGTGCTCTGGATATGTTTACGGATTAGGTTTGGCCAAGGGTCTGATCGAAACCGGACAGGCCACAAACCTCTTACTACTTACAGGAGAGACCTACAGCAAACTCCTCATACCGGATGACAAAGCAACCAGAACCCTCTTCGGTGATGCCGGATCAGCCACTCTAGTTTCATCCACTGAAAATGAGACCGTGCAGCTAGGCCCCTTCATTTACGGCACGGATGGGAGTGGAGCAAAACATCTGATTGTGCGGCAGGGCGGGATGCGCGAACCCGGACCGCCACTCAGTGACTCCAACGGGCTGTATATGAATGGCGGTGAGATTTTCGCATTTGGAGTCCGGGAGATTTCAACTGCGGTTGACGCGTTAATGGCGAAATCTGAAACCTCAATGGGATCCATCGATCTATTCGTATTCCATCAAGCCAATTCTTATATGCTAGATTTCCTGCGCCTAAAATGTGGAATACCAGCCGATAAATTTTATATGCACTATTCAACAACTGGAAATACTGTGTCAAATACGATACCGATCGCCCTTCACCATGCGATTAGAGACGGGAAAATCCGTCAAGGAGACACTGTCATGCTCGTTGGGTTCGGCGTGGGACTCTCTTGGGGTGCGTGTCTTGCGAGATTTTGATAGGTTCGTTCATGTGGTCTGTCTATTACTAACATCGTAATATTCCGGTTTTCTTTAGTGATCGCGCACCATGCCCGCGTTCTCAGATCCGAAGGAGGATCATACTGCCTTAGTTAAAACAAACCATACCATGAAGCAACGCTTATTGATTGTTGGTGCCAATGATTTCGGCCGTGAGGTGCTATGCTGGGCGCTTCAAATTCCGGAAGATGTCCGACCATGGACGATCGGCGGATTCCTCGATAATCGACCTGAAATTCTTGAAGGATACAACATGCCCTACAGCATCATAGGTGCGCCGGAGTCATATGAATTTCAAGAACAAGACCGGATGGTTGTGGCCGTTGGAAACCCCGCTCAACGAAAAAAATACGTTGAGATGATTGCTTCCCGTGGCGGACAATTTACTTCGGTCATTCATCCTTCTGTCATTATGGGATTAAGTAATCGTTGGGGTGAAGGCTGTATCTTTTGTCCAGGCGTGATTATAACTACAAACGCTGTAATCGGTGACCACGTTGTCTTTAACTGCCGGTCCGGTGCAGGACACGACGCCGTCATTGGAAGTTATTGCACACTGAGCGGCGCAGTGGATATCACAGGCCATGTTAAGCTCGGTGAGGGAGTGATGCTAGGCTCCCATGCTTCGGTCACGCCTTACTCCATAGTCGGCGACTATGCCGTGATTGGCGCCGGAAGCGTGGTTCTCAGAAAAGTACTTCCGTATACCACGGTCATGGGAGTACCTGCGAGAGAGGTATGGAAAGCGAATCCTCCTCCGTTGCCGTAGGGACGAATAGCGATCTAAGCGGACCCACCAAACACCTGGATCGTCAAGTCCTCTGTCGATGCAGTAACCTGTGTCTCGCCGAGTTGATAATGACTCATTCTCGATAACCTGGCCTGAGAGTAAGCATTCATAAAAGAATGGCCAGTTTGGATCCGCATTATGAAGGATCTCACCCTTACCCACTCCCTGTGCCATAGCTTAATTTAGCCGCAGCGCGGCCCGACTTCTGGATCACACCTCAGTAATCGGGAATCGAACATTAAATTCATTTCGTTGTATGATAGCCCCAAGCACTAAAGAACGACCACCGATTTTCACAGGACCCCTCCACGTTGGGCGTCCGAACATTGCCAACCGCGAGCGCCTTCTGGAGCGTATTGGCGAGATGCTAGACCGTCACTGGCTGTCCAACAACGGGCCACTAGTGCAGGAGTTCGAGCGAAGCATCGAGAAGTTTCTAGGTGTCAAGCACTGCATCTGTGTCTGCAATGCCACCATCGGACTTGAAATCGCGATCCGTGCGGCCAACTTAACGGGCGAGGTTATTGTTCCATCCTACACATTCATCGCCACCGCGCATGCGCTCCAGTGGCAGGAGATCACGCCGGTCTTTGCGGACATTGACCGGACGACGCACACCCTCGACCCGGAGCAAATCAAGCGTCACATCACTCCCCGAACCACTGCCATCCTCGCCACCCATGTCTGGGGGCGGCCCTGCGCAGTGGAGACCTTGGCAGTGATTGCGGAGCGACACGGACTCAAGCTTCTGTTCGACGCTGCGCACGCATTCGGCTGTTCGCACCAGGGTCGGATGATAGGCGGCTTTGGCTTGGCAGAGGTCTTCAGTTTCCATGCCACCAAGTTTCTCAATTCATTCGAGGGCGGGGCGATTACCACCAACGATGACACTCTGGCTCAGAAAATCCGCCTGATGACCAATTTTGGATTCTCGGGCTTTGACAACGTGATCCACCTTGGCACCAATGGCAAGATGACCGAAGTTTGCGCGGCCATGGGGCTAACTTCACTGGAAGCGATTGATGATCTAATTGCGATCAACCGTCGCAACTATGAGGCTTATTGTCTGCAACTGAACAGCCTGCCCGGTATTTCCGTCATTCATTACGACCCGGCAGAGCGTAGCAATTACCAATATGTCGTCGTGGAAGTGGACCCGGCAGAATCATTTAAAAACCGTGACGAACTGGTAGCAATATTGCATAGCGAAAATGTGCTAGCACGCAAATACTTCTGGCCGGGCTGTCACCGCATGGAGCCCTATCGCTCACTACAGCCCAACGCCTCGCTATTGCTACCAGAAACCGAACGCATTGCGCCCAGCGTACTGCTTCTTCCTACCGGGCAAGCAGTGGATGTTGCAACCGTGGATACTATTTGTAGAATCATCCGCACAGCCGCGTCTCAGTCCCAACTCTGATTATCGATCTCTGGCATCCGAACACTGACCCTTCGTATTCTTCATGCCACGCGTCTCTAATCAATCTCTCTGCGACAAGGCAAAGGTCAGCGTCGCGATGATTACATACAATCATGAGAACTTTATTGCTCAGGCGATTGAGAGCGTACTAATGCAGGAAACAGACTTCCAGGTGGAGCTAATCCTTGGCGAGGATTGTTCCACCGACGGCAGTCGCCGCATCGTGCGGGAATATGCAGACAAATATCCCCATGTTATCCGAGCGCTACTGCCTGAGCACAACTTGGGCATGCAGAAGAATGGTGCCGCTGTGTTTGACGCTTGCAAAGGTGAGTATATTGCATGCCTCGAGGGGGACGACTACTGGACATGCCCGGACAAATTGCAAAAACAGGTAGAAATCTTGGAAAATAATCAAGAATACGGATTGGTCTATACTGATGTCGATTTCTATTATCAAGATACAGGGCGTCACGTACCTGCACTTTTTCGAAACGGGCATCATCGGTCGAGCGATTTCATAGACCACTTGGTTACCAAGGGATTTCTCGCGCCTATGACTTGGATGTTTAGAAGAGATTGTAGTCCGAACAGCTCTGTCTACGAGGCAAAAGACTACACTGATGTATCATTCGCATTTTTATTGGATGTTTTTGCAACGTCTAAAGTATTCTATTTGGATATCGTTACAGCGGTTAGAAGAGTTGTTCCTGGCAGTGCGAGTTATCAAACAGACAAAATCAAGAAGTTTAAGTATATCAAAGGAATTTTTGATATTCAAAAACAATACATTGCAAAATACAATGTCTCAAATGATCTCAAGAATCAAATTTATCACCAGAATTACCTCTTGTTACTGAAGGGCGCAATTATTGTTCAAGATCTCGAATTCATTAATGAAACACGGATCTATTTTGACAACCTAGAGAATCAATTCGCATTTTTAGAGGATTGCATCCAGAGTTTTATCACTATCGAGCAAACACTAACTTCTGAAATCGATCAACTCCGCGTGTCAAAATCCTACCGTTTAGGAAGGTTGCTACTTACACCATGTTATTTTATGAGAGGATTGATTAAAAGCATTCGAAATGCTGTTTCCTCGTCCTACCGTATATTTAACTTGCTAACGAAATAATGGACGCACACATAAGTAACGATTTGGTTCCGCAGAGCGTACTCGTTGTCACCGGTGTTTCGGTCAACGCGAATTGTGTTCGCTACAGATGTTATCATCTCCAAGAGCAGTTAAGATTGTCCGATATATTATGTGATGTGGTTTCAATTTTGAGTCCAGTCATTAATTTGAATTACGATATTATTATTCTGCACCGAGTTCGTTATGATGATCATGCGGCTAGGCTTATTACCCGTGCCAAGTGTCTAAAAAGGATCTTGGTCTATGAAACGGATGATCTGCTTTTCGACGCGGACTGTGCCCGATATTTCGGATACCAACTTGGAGGAGCGAGTGACACTATCGAATCTTGGCAGTTGAATTGGCAGGCAAGTCACCTGCGGGCCCTTACTGAGTGCGATTGTTGCATTGTTGCTACGGAGTTTCTTGCAGGCAGGGTGCGAGCACATGGATTGGATGCCTTTGTTGTTCGTAATGCCTACAATGAATCCGAATATTCGCTTGCCGCAGCGACATTACGTCACGATGCCGCTGCGGGTGGCAAAGTCGTTTTTGGCTATATGAGTGGTTCCAGCACCCACAATTGGGATTTTGCCGAATGCAGCGCCGCACTCTACAGAGTCATGCGTATGTATCCAGAAGTTGTTTTACAGATCACGGGTCCGTTGACGCTTCCCAATGTATTCGCGGAATTCGGGCACCGGGTCAGACACGTGCCTCTGGTGCCGTTGGAGTATTGCTTTCATATTTACGCTAGTTTGGATGTCAATCTTGCCCCGCTCCAAATTCGCGAGCCATTCTGTCAGGCAAAGAGTGAGATAAAATTTGTTGAGGCAGGATTGGTCGGAGTTCCAACAATTGCTAGTGCCACGGATTCCTACAAGTATGCTATCACCCATGGTGAGAACGGCCTATTGGCTGTTAGCGAGAATGATTGGTTCTTGGCGATGGAATCCTTGGTGGGCGCCCCTAATGAGATTTTGCGACTTGGAAACAACGCCGAAAGGTATGTTCTAGACTACTGTGGTCCCGGGATTCGTCGAGTGGATTCGTTGCGTGTTGTCCGCGAGATCTATAAGAATTTTTCGAAAGATCCGCATGTGGTGCGTTCTGAAAATGGAGGGAATTCAAAACGTCACTTGGTGTATCGAAGCGATCTGGGATTCCCTGCTGATATGCGTCCCGGATTATTTCCGCCAAATCGGAAGACGATTGCGTTTATGTTCGAATTCGTCAAACGGGGAATGGAGTGTAAGGGCTTGTTTGGATTCTCGTTCTTCTTGGCTTTTCATATACCGGTTCTCTGGTTCAGGAGAATTCTGAAGGGATGATGCTGTAATTCAATCTTCAGCTTACTACTTTTCGCATTTTCGTCATGCCTGCCCCCATCCAAATTGCTTTTGCCTGTGACGATGGATATGCGCGCCATGTGGCGGTTGTCATGCGCTCGATCTTTACCCATGCGCATCCGGATGACCGTCATGAATTCCATGTCCTGACCATGGGTTTGACGACTGAGACGGAATCCCGGCTGTATGAGGTGGCCAATGATGGCGGGGCATCGCTCGAGATTCATCACGTCGATCGCAGCCGCTTGGAGGGATTTCCTGAGAAGTCGCATACGCTCAACACCTACCTGCGGATTTTGTTACCCGAATTGTTGCCCGTAACTCCCAGGATTCTGTATTTGGATGCCGATCTTCTCGTCTTCTCTTCACTCGCTGAGCTATGGCAGTTGGATCTCTCTGGTGCCATCATGGCGGCGGCCACCGATGCGTCCTACTTGTTTGGCGGCATCTCGCTTGCTCATTTCCAACGACTGGGACTTCATCCTTCCAACCGCTACTTCAGCGCGGGTGTACTGCTCATGAATTTGAATAAGTGGAGTGAGGGCGATGCTACTTCTCTGATTCGCTCATGGGCATCGGAGTATTCCCAGCTCATGACACATTCCGACCAAGATGCTCTCAATGTCATTCTGGCCGGTCAGGTGATGCCGCTGCATCTCCGGTGGAACCTGCAGGTGCCCCTGATCGAACCGGTCAAATACGGCTGGAACTGCACCCGCGAAATGGCCGAGGCCGTGGCCCAGCCGGGCATCGTCCACTACACAGGCAGTGCCAAACCATGGCACCGCGAGTATCCCGCGCCCTATCAGAATCTCTATTTCCACTACCTCGCGGAGACTCCATGGAAAGGCCAACTTCCGCCTCCAATGACTATTGCCCAGCGCTTGCGCCGGACGGGCAGGCTGGCGAAGGCCTGCTACATGTGGGCACGCTCGGAAGCCAGGCGCTGGCTCGGACGCCATCCCGCACCAACCGAGGAAATCATCCGCTAAACATGTCTGAGAATTTACATGATATCCCGATTCTGTTGCTCCTCTTCACTCCTGAATTTCCCCTACCATGAAGATTTTCTCATACCGCCCCGGCTGTGCCAAGCGTCGCACTGTTTTCGAGAACCAGTTGCTGTTGTATGCGGCCCTTCAAAGTAGCCATGGCTACAAATTCAAGATTGCCGTTGATAAGGAAAGTCACGAGCCGGATGACCGTTTCGAATGGCTCTTGTTGAATCATGAGAATTGGGCCTCATGGCGCGGGCGGCATTGGCATTTGAACCGGAAAAGCAAGATCGATGCCCTCGTGCAAGCCGCGCGAGGCTCTGACGGCATCCTGACCATTGACCCGGTGGTCTATCCGCAGGCCCTGTTGGCCTTTGAAGCCGCTGCCAAACTGGATATCCCCGTGTGGTTTGATGCGACCATCACCCTGCTGTCAGAGACTTTGAACACGCGTTGGTATTCCATAAAATACCGACTGCTGAAGAGACTGCTCAGTCAAACGCAGCGCATTTTAATTCCCTCTCCCAAGGTCATGGAGAGGTTTCATCACTTGGAGTTGCTGGATGATTCCATCATGGATCGCTTCCAGATTTTGGGACATCCGATTGATGTGAGGCATTTTCAGCCGCGGGCTGCTGCAACAGTTCCGGGCAGAATCCTATGCGTTTCAAGACTCGTACCCGAGAAAGGCATCGCCTACATCCTCGAGGCCTTCGCCATCGTTTCCCGTTCCAATCCGGACGCCCATTTGCACTTCATCGGAAAAGGCCCCATGGAGAACTGGATACGGCAGCGCTCGCTCGAGTTGGGCGTGGACAAACAAGTCAGCATCATCCCCCCTGTCCGTCATGGTGATCTGCCCGCCTTGTTACAGACAGGAGCCTGCGCGGTGAATCATTCCCTCTCGATGCAGGGCTGGGAAGAATATTTCGGCGTGGCGAATCTGGAGGCCATGGCCTGCGGGCTTCCCGTGATTTCCACCACAGCCGGCGGCATCCCGTTCGCGCTGCGCCCGCCGGCTATTTTCCGACCCGTGGCGGAGAGAGACATCACCGGCTTGGCGGATGCCATGCTGGAGATCCTGACCCAGGATGAGGGCACCCGCATGCACACCGTCCGCCAGAACCGCTTGTATGTGGAGCAGACCTATACTCCGCAAGCCATGAGCGCCGTGTTTCATCGCGCTATTGGACAACAATTGGACAAGACACACCCGCCCGCCATCCAATCGGATTCAAGTCCAACTCCGATTCCATCCATTGAATCCAGCAAGTCATGAATATCTATAACAAGTGTCGGCATTTCCTGCGTTACGCCTGTGCGCATTATTAAGGAAGGTTTCACTTCAGTGCATCCGTTTGCCCGCTCCATTGAAAAGCAATTCGCGGAATACAGAGCCCGGCTGTTTCTTGACCATCGGATCCTTCCCGAATTTGAATTGCGCGCTATCCCGGAAGTCCAGAGCCTGCTTGAAATCCCGCATGGCTTTGCTAACTGGTTTGATGCGCTTCAATCCATGCAGGAGGACGTCGAAACACAGCCCTTCGACGTCGCGATTATCGGGGCGGGCACCTATGGATTGTCATTGGCCGTGCATGCGAAACATCTGGGCGGCGTGGCCATTCACATGGCGGGCGCCACCCAGATCCTGTTCGGGATTCGTGGAAGTCGGTGGGACACCCATTCGGAGATTTCGCGCTTGATGAATGACTTATGGATCCGTCCCGGGCTTGACGAGACGCCCCAACACGCCCGCAGGGTGGAAGGGGGATGCTACTGGTGAAAGAGTGTGGTATGTATACAAATTGCAAAAGTGCGATCAAAGGGCTTCTCGACAGATACGGTCTATCCGTGTCATGGCTTCTTTCCGCACCAAAATGGCAGACACTGCGTTTGCAGATGCGCCACAAGTGCTATTTCCAATTCTTCCTCTGCCGGAATTGCAAGGCCTCAGTAGCCAGACTTGCACGCATTTCATTGACACAAAATGCCTCAATCTACTACAATCAGGCGATTCCAGGCGCGGCACCCCTTCCCGGTTCTTTACTGATGCGGGGCAATGCCCAACTTCTCTGTACCGGGCAGGCAATTATCTCAGACGGCGTATTTATCGATATCCATGACGGTGGCTGCTTGGAAATTGGCGAGATATATGTGAATCGAAACCTTGAACTGGAATGCCGCCATCACATCAAGATCGGAAACGGTGTGGCAATTGGGCCGGACGTCATCATCCGAGACTCCGACGCTCATCGATTCCAGGGAGATGATATCGCCGGTGCCCCCGTCATTATCGAAGACAGAGTCTGGCTTGGGGCAAGGGTGGTGGTCTTGAAAGGAGTCACGATTGGCAAGGGGGTCGGTCATCGGCACGGGTGCAGTGGTGACCAAGTCGATCCCGCCGAACTGTCTTGCCGTTGGAGTTCCTGCACGGGTCGTGAAAACCGGTGTTGTGTGGCGAGGTTGAACTGAGGAGGAACTCGTGGTTAGGGTAGAATACAATTTTGGGACAACCGAGAATATAGTGGGTAAGTATCTCTAACATGGACAATTCATAAATGAATTCAGTCGGGTCAATTACTGTTCAATTCACCTTTGAGGAAAGTTGTCCACAAGGTTCCGACGCGAGAATGGGCCACCGCCAAGCTCGTCGGAGCGGCGGGTTCTTGTGGACAACTTTCCGGGGTCAGTGCAGGCTATCAAGGTCGCATTGTGTCTGGACGGCAGCGGTCGCGGCAGATAGCTTCGCGGCCATGTCTGTTGAACATCTCTTTACGCAAGCTCTGGGTCTGGGTTCCCCCTGGAAGGTCGTCTCCACTGACTTCGATCCGGTCGCCAAGACCCTCGAACTTAGCATCGATTTCGAGCGGGGAGCCCGCTTTGTCGATCCCATCTCCGGGGAACTTTGCCCGGTCCACGACACCGTCCAACGCTCGTGGGAGCACTTGAGGTTCTTTGAGCACAAAACCACAATCCGCGCGAGGGTACCCCGGATCAACACTCCAGCAGGCGCGGTCACCACTGTCGAGGTGCCATGGGCCAAGCCCAATGGCGGATTCACCCTGTTGATGGAAGCATTTCTACTCATGCTTGCGAAAGTGCTGCCCGTAGCCGAGGTCGCCAGACAAACCTCGGTCAGCGAGGACCGCATCTGGAAATTGATCCACCTCCGGGTTGACGCGGCCTGGAAGCAGGCTGATTGGAGCAGTCTTGAGCGGCTCGGTGCTGACGAGACTTCCACCCGCAAGGGGCGCAAATACGGCACCGTATTCATTGAAATCCAAGGTGTTGAAACTTCCCGCGGCCATGATGCGGCCAGGGCCGCCAGGCTGTTGTTCTTCACTCCAGGCAAGGGCAAGGAGACGTTCGCTGAATTCGCAGCCGAGTTGGCTCGGCGGGGCGTGCCAGCCTCACAGATGAGCGAAATTGCCATGGACATGTCCGGGGCGTTTATTGCCGGGGCCGGCGAACATTTCCCGGATGCACAACTCTGTTTTGATCGCTTTCATGTTATGAAAATCTGCGGTGAAGCAACCGACAAAGTCCGCAAAGAGGTCGCCATGGAGAATGGTGGATTGCCACGCGGGGCGATGTGGGCGCTGCGCGGCAATCCAGAAAACCTCAAAGACGAACAACGCCAACTCCGGGAGGAAATCTGCAAGGAGCATGGCAAAATCGCACGCTGTCTTTCCATCCGGGAGTTCCTCGCCGACATGTGGAACTATAAAACTGTAAAAAACGCGGAGGAGCACTTGAAGTCGGTCATTTCATGGTGCAGCCGTTCACGCATGGAGCCGTTCGTGAAACTGGGCCAGACACTCAAAAGACATTCTGATGGCATCCTCGGGTACTACAAAAACTATACCACCTCAGCGGCCATAGAATCCGTCAACGGGCTACTCCAACTGGCCCGTCGCCGGGCACGCGGATATAAGACATTCCGCAACTTCCAAGCCATTGCATACTGGATCGCAGGCGATCTAACTATACATGAGCCCGCAACAGCCACCCACTAAAAGTTCAGGAGCGCCACAATTTTCTGTAGCAAAGGTTGATGAGTCCAGTTAACCTGAACAATCCAGCAATGAAAGAAACGGATCGAACCGTGGCGGGCGAGTCTGGTGAGAAATCATCAGGTGTTGTGGTTCTCGTTTCGCCCTACGATGTCATGTTTGGCAAAGGGGCGATTGCGAGTGTGCGCCACTTTGCGCCGGAGATTCCCTTGTTGGCGCTGGTGGATGGGGATGTGGATCTGACCGGGGCGGAGGCGGCGTATGGCGTGAAGATTCAACGCACGGATGCCTATGACGATCCATGGCTAGGCAGGCATGCTCATGGGTTTGGGGTGAGCAAGATGGGCCTGTTCTGGGATTGCCCATTCGAGCGTTTCCTTTACTTTGACTCGGATGCCGTTCTATGGGGGGACCCCACCCAGGCTCTCCGTGAGATGAATGCGGACGTGGTGATTGATATTCCCGACCACCCCGGGAAAGGTCCGAACGACGCCTATCGCTGGTTCTTTGACCCAAAGATACTTGCCCGCTATTTTCCTGAATTTGAGCCCCAGCCCCATTGGCGGGAGTTTTTCTGCACGGGGACCTTCATGAGCCGGAAGAATATCATTCCGCGGGATTTCTATCAAAGTGTTTTTGATTTGCGGGCGAAGGATCCTCTCCTGTTCAAATCCCGGGGCGAGATGGGCATGCTCAATTTCATGTTGTTTTATCTCAGTGACAAGGGCGGCATCAATCTGCAACGGGAGGATATTCAAACCCTCTTCACGGAGTATCCGCAGGATCAAATGCTTGCCCGCTTCCCGCTTCCGCCTCAACCCCCCTTGTCCTGCGGTCGCCTTGGATTCAGAATCCTCCACATGCCGGACCACAAGCCATTTGTGGACACCGCTGCATGCTACAGCAAACCGATGACCTGGTTCCGGCTCAAGTATCTCGAAGACACGCAAGGAATCACCGGCAACAAGGCCTTGGACCAATTGAAGGCCGAGGACGCCCAATACCACATTCTACGCAGTCATTTCCTTGCTAAAGACAGGCTGACCAAAATCGCCCGCCTATTGAGCGGCAATCCGGGGGAATGGCGGCGGACGCTGAACCGATTCACTAGCTGGACGCAGCTTACAACTCAACTCTCGAGGACCTCACCCCATGCCACCGCAAGGCAAAGATATCCCGAGATCAGCAACCCACAAAACATGAACCCCGCTACCCCGAGCCAAGGTGTCATTGTGGTCACCTGTCCCTACGACTGGCTATTTGCCAAGGGGACTGTCGCGAGTCTCCGACATTTCATGCCGGACTTGCCGGTGTGTCTGTTGATTGACGGCAAGGTGGATACATCCCTGGCGGAAGAGATGTATGGAGTCACGGTTTTAAGGCGCGAGGATATCCCTGACCCGTGGCTGCGACGCCACAGCTTCGGCTGGGGATTTACCAAAATGAATGCCGTATGGCATTCGCCGTATGAGCGCTTCATGCATCTGGATGCCGACACGGTAGTATGGGGCGATGTACGCGCCAAGGTGTTTCCAGAAGACGGGGCGATCGCTTGGCCCTTTGGCACCGGTCCCGGAGGCGGAGATGCCGAAACCTATGTGGACTCCTGGTTTTTTAATCCGCAAAAGATCGAGCACCTCTATCCGGATTTCCGATGGCGGGAATTAGTGTCTGACTTTGCCTGCACGGGAGTGTTTGGCATGACCCGAGGCTGCCTGGACAAGGGTGAGTATCAGCTTCTGAGAGAATTGGGACAAAGCGATTTGAAGTTATTCGGCTTTGGTGAGATGGGGTTGCTGAACCTGATGATTTTCAGGAATTTGCAGGCAGGCAGCTTGGATATCCGTAGGTCTGACTTCCAGATAATCTTTCCCGACCATCCAATTTCCGCCTTGAGGGATCGCTTCCGCTTCAAGGATGGGCAACCGCTCGTCGTTGCCGGCGATGAGCAAGTGCTCCACATGCCGGACTATAAACCACTGATTGACAATTCCATGTGTTACAGCGAGCCCATGACGTATTTCAGGCTGCAATACTTGAACGCCACCCAGGGCCTCACCGGGACCGCCGCCATGGCGCGCCTGCGTCAGGAGGATGCCGATTACCACCGCCTGCGTGCCAAGTTCTTGCGCCATCAACGAAACGCTAAAGTCATGAGCCTCCTGCGCGGCCACCCCGGAGAGTGGCGAAAGCTTCTTGAAAAACTGAAAATAATACAGTAACAACCATGAAAACCGCAGGCGAAATCTTGATTCCATCGTTTGCAATGCATCGGAGATTACCTCTGAATTTTCGCGAGAACGATCGCGTGTATTTTCAGAATGAATTGACCCGGCATTGTCCGCACATTCGACTCATTGAGTGTAGCGACGTTTTGCTCGATGCTCACAAAGGCGTGGTGATCGATGGTTGGCGCGTCTGCCCTGAATCCCTGGTAAGCCCTGGTCTTATCCCCTCTTATGGCCTGCCGTATGTTTTGCGCACCGTAGTGAAGCCCAGACGGAGGTTGAAGGGCGGGCCATATCTTATGATTCATACTTCATACTGCGAAGGCTACGGACATTGGTTGTCCGATGCAATTCCACGTCTCTTCCTGGTCCGCGACAGACTGGCCGATTATAAGTTGTTATTGCCGAGCAACTATACCCAAAACTTTTACCGGGATTCACTTCTGCCATTCGGATATGCGGATGGCAGATCCATCCATTATGAGCAAAGTCCCAGGTGCCGGGTTGACCGCCTTGCCTTTTCCCCGCATGCCGGTCCCAGCTTCTGCAATGTGAAGGACGAAATTCTGCAAGAAATCAGGCTGCTCTACTACAGTTATTTTGGCATTCCGACCGCGGCACCTACAAGACGCATTTATGTCTCCCGCGCAAAGGTTTCAAGGCGATTTGTTAAGAACGAAGATGAAGTGTTACGGGTGCTTTCCAAGAATGGATTTGAGGTGGTACACCCTCAGGAATACAGCTTTCTTGAACAATTGAAACTCGCTGCCGAAGCGGAAATCATGATTGGTCTCACAGGATCAGGATTGAATAATATGATGTTTATGCAACCAGGGAGCAAGGTGCTGGAATTCAAGATGAAAGGCGACTACCATAATCTGCACTATTTCGGGTTCGCATCAGGCCTGGAACTGTCATACTACTACCAAATATGCGAAACCATCGGCAAAGACCGCGTTGACGCCGATTTCGTCGTCGATATCCCCGTTCTGGAGGGAACCTTGGCACAAATGCTTACATATCCGAGCTAGCACTGCCCCTTAACAGCGGTAATCTGGAGTTCCTCATGAAAAGTCTTAAGATCAAATTGATCCATGCGATGGTGGCTAATGCATGGATCTGGAGGATGTTAGAATTAATCGTGGTGCGACTGGCTAGCAATTTACGGTTCCATCGCACATGGGCGACATTGGGTGTTTACGAGGCGCTCGACCGCCTGTCAGAAGACCTAATTGTGAAACATGGTCCATTCCGTGGAATGCTCTATCCCGACCGGAAGGCGATCGGGAGTTCGTATGCGCCAAAAATCCTCGGTTGCTACGAGCGGGAACTCCACCCGATCATCGAACGAATCACAAATACGCAGTATTCAACCGTCATCGATGTCGGATGCGCGGAAGGTTACTACGCGGTCGGCCTCGCCCTGAAAATTCCAGACGCGAAAGTTTATGCGTTCGACACCGATCCGCAAGCCAGGGCCCAGTGTGACAAGATGGCTGCCATCAATGGGGTTGGTGATCGACTTGTCATCGGCGCGATGTTTACTGCCACAGAATTGAGTGTCTTCGATTTCGGAAAGAAAGGACTTATTCTTTGCGACAGTGAAGGCTACGAGAAGCAACTCTTCACTTGCAATGCTGTCGCGAACCTCCACGGGCATGACGCATTGATCGAATTGCACGATCATGTTGACCCAGAGATTTCGGCATTGATTTGCCAGCGGTTTGAGAAAACTCACGACATCATGCGGGTCGAGAGCATCGATGATTATAAGAAAAGTCGCACCTACCACTATGATGAGCTAAGCGGGTATGGCCAGGAACTTAAGAGGGTATTGCTGGGCGAGTTCCGCAACGCAATCATGGAATGGTATTTCCTCACTCCGAAACCGTGAAAGGAGTCAGAATGCTTGAACCTGCCCTGTCAAAGAGCATTACGAATTCTGATTCATCCAATGAGTGCCACTCTATGGAACTAACTATTATAGACAATGCACTGGTTGCTTGATTCGGCTGTTATGGCCGGGCCCCGCCGTTATTTTTCATGGGTCAGGCGCAAGCATCGGCTTGAGCGGAGCGTGCCGCACATGAAGGTGGGTTACATGGCCTCGTTCTTGGATTGTGAATTTGAGGGTATTCACAGCCTGGGCGATCACTCAGCCTGTTACGCCTCAAGATTGGGTCGTTTCAGTTATTGTGGCAGTCACACTGCGATCCGGCACGCCGAAGTGGGGCGGTTTTGTTCTATTGGCTCCTTTGTCACCATCGGTCTCTGGACCCATCCTGTCGGGCGCAATGTGAGTACCCATCCGGTCTTCTTCTCACCCATCGGTCAAGCCGGCGGCGTGGCCTGGGTGGACGAAAGCGAGACAGTTGAAACCAGTCCCGTAAGAATTGGCAATGACGTCTGGATCGGCGACCACGTACTGATTCGGGGCGGCGTAACCGTAGGCAATGGCGCGGTGATCGGGGCAGGGGCCGTGGTGACCCGCGATGTGCCTGCCTACTCGGTCATGGGTGGGGTGCCGGCCCGGCTTATCCGCATGCGCTTCTCCGCCGGGAAACAAGCGAAGCTGGAAGAGTCGCAATGGTGGAACCTTCCGCTGGATGTCTTGCGGCGAGAACGCCGTGCGTTTGCCGACGTTGATGAGTTTCTATGCAAGACGCTCGCTCCGTGAGAGCATGGCATTGAATCCGAAGCCGGAAGCTGATATCCAGGATTAGCTCTAGAAACCTCGGATTGTACGGATTTTTGCTATGGATTTTCTCACCACTTGTGACTTCGGCGCAGTTGCAAATGGAACCTCAAAGAACGAACATGCAGACAGCCCCACCTGATTCCAAGCCAAACCGGCTTGACCATGTGACAGCACTGCGAGGATTGGCGGCTCTGTTTGTCGTTTTTCAGCATCTCTTTGATTGGGAGAAGGATTCCGTGTTCTACCGGGCATTCCTATACGGTTGGGGAGAGGCAGCTGTTGCTGTATTCTTTATCATCTCCGGCTTTGTGGTGTATCTCTCGATTTTGCCGCGGGATGGGTCACACGAGGCCCCTGAGTCACCGCTGCGTTTTCTGGCCAGGAGGCTGGCGAGGCTCCACCCGGTGTATCTCGCGGCATGTCTGGTGACTGTGGTCATTCTGGTGGTGCTAACACGATTGGCACCCAACGCGCGGCCATTCTCGCCTACATCGGCTTCCGCCGTGGCGCACTTCTTTTTCGCGGTTCCGTTTACCGGAGGGACATGGTGGAATCCGGTGTTCTGGACGCTGGCAATCGAGATGCAGTTTTATCTGTTTCTCGCCTTGGGCATGTGGTGCAAGGTATTTGCCAATCCTCAAATCACCCGTGCGTTCCCCCTGCTCGTGGCTGCCCTCGTGCTGCTTTCGCCGCTTTACCCGCAAGTCAAGTTTTTGTCATGGTCGCCACTCTTTGCTTTGGGCATGATGCTGGCAATCCGTCAACGGGGCATGGCTGCGCCGCAATGGGCTTGGTGGATATGTGTGGGAGTCTTTGTTGGATTGGGATTCCTTTGGCATGACCGGACTCCGATGCTGGCTGCACTCTGCGGTTTCTTGTTTTTGAGGTTTGCTTCATGGCACCCGTGGCCGTTGATGTATCTTGGAACCATTTCTTATTCGCTCTACGCGTTCCATTATCATGTCATGTGCTTCACCACAAAGGCGCTGCAATACCTCGCTGGAAAATCCTGGCTATGGTCTTTCAGGCATGTCTTGGCACTCCTTGCCGCCATCGTGGTTGCGGATCTATTATACCGGCTCGTGGAAGCTCCATCCCAGGTTCTTGCAACCCGATTGAAGTCGAAAAGAATCGTTGCTGGCGGACCGCTGAAAATACCCCTGGCAGATAGTTGTTTGAGTGACAAATCGTCGTAAGAACATGGCATTGCATCGCAAGGCTAAACAGAAGCAACTTGGATGCTCATCAGATTGACCACAACGTTGCGCTGGCCGCTGGCGCGGCAGATTCCCGCGGATTGGGCGGCCCGTGGGATTGAGGGGGTCATCAACCAACCGGTGGCGGCCTGCGATGCCTGGGTGGTGTATCAGGGGATGCACCGCCCGGAAGTGTGTGAGGTACCACCCGAGCGGGTGTTTTTTTTCGGTTATGAACCGCCGGGATTGCACGCCTATCAAGAGGGTTTTTTGAAGCAGTTTGCCAAGGTGGTGAGTTGCCATGACTCGCTCACCCATCGCGGGCTGATTCATCGCCATCAGGCTCAGCCGTGGCTGGCGGGCGTGATCCGGACCACCGGAGCCAACGAGCACGCCGGCTATGGGGCGAATTTCGATCACGCGGATCTACTGGCCATGAAGATGCCTGCGAAGCCACAGCGGCTTTCGGCCGTCTGCTCGCGCAAGGTGATGGTTCCGGGTCATCAGGTGCGGCTGGATTTCCTCAGCGCCTTGCAATCGGCCCTTGGCAGCGATCTGGACGTTTATGGCTATGGGTTCCAGCCGGTGGCCGACAAATGGGAGGCACTGGCACCCTACCGCTATCATTTGGTGCTGGAGAATTCCTGCGTCCCGCATTACTGGACGGAGAAGCTGGCCGATGCCTATCTGGCATGGTGCCTGCCCATTGTCTGGGGCTGCCCGAATTTGTCCGAGTATTTTCCTAGCGAGTCGTTCATCAGCCTCGACCCCGGGGACCCGGAGCGCTCGCTGCGCCTTGTGATGGAAACCATCGCGCGGGAACCAAGTGAGGCGCAGCGCAAGGCCGTTGCGGAGGCCCGCCGCCGGGTGCTTGACGAATACAATCTCTTTGCGGAGATCCTGCGCATGATCGAGCAGACGCCGGCCAGCCCGCCGC
>Ga0194047_10000355_pt1 | contig 30900 bp, 27 predicted proteins | sample JunL225m_MetaG_2_FD_160070 | JGI IMG/M metagenome (GOLD analysis project Ga0194047, IMG submission 160070) | Anoxic zone freshwater microbial communities from boreal shield lake in IISD Experimental Lakes Area, Ontario, Canada - Jun2016-L221-5m | ecosystem: Environmental > Aquatic > Freshwater... | reverse complement strand
GCGGTACGGCGCACAAATAAATCTGGGTCGCATAAAGCATTTATCAAAGCGCCCACAGCACGCTTGTTTGCGATTTTACCTAACGCTTCGGCGGCGCGATAACGCACGAAACTGTCCCTGTCATCGTGCAAGGTTTTGATAAGCTCAGCAACGGCACGCTTGTTTGCAACCTCTCCCAGTTGCTTAGCAGCATTTTGGCGAACACCCCAATCCTCATGTCGTAGCAAGTCAATAAGTTGGCTAATGCGGCTTGCCTGTGGGCAATTTGCGCCATCCCTCCCTGCTTTTGCAGGGAAAAGACTCCCTAACTCATTAATTTTTCTGGCTTGTGGTGTATATAACATTGACTCAGCCCAGTTCAGATACATAGTCTGCTTCTGTGAATTATCTTTCATTGATAACATCCTTTACGGGTTAATAGTTTTAGCTTACTCACCACTGGCAGCTACATATCAACTAATGTTTTAAAAGTTTGCCTATTCTTTCAGGTACACGCTCTATAGAGCAAGTTACCTGTGACAGCACGTATAATCTGATGGGTTGTATGTACATTTGCCTTGAAGCCACCTGTCTCAACACAGTTTGCTAGTTTGAATAGTTCAGCGTCATACCAATTCCTCTTTTTGTAAATCCTCATAGCATAAGCAGCTTCTAAATTGAATTGTAGCATGACATTGCATGATGTTTTATAAACTTTTCTTTGCGAAATCCTAAAATTTTAATAATAAGGTTTTATATTCAAGAGCTTGCAATCTAAAGAATTTATAAATTCATTTAGCGTTTCTCTCTGTATGGCTAGAACTAATATTTAAATAAGTTCTAATCTTGCAGGGGTTTTATGGCTTTGTAATAGGTCAAACCGCTCTAAATCTCCGATAATGCCTCCTAGAATTCCTTGCAAGCACAACCGCCCTATTACAAAAAGGCTTGCCATTTTGATAGAGGATTCGATGTAGGCGCAGGTGATTTACCAGCCTTCTAAAGAAGCTATTCCTGAAAAGTGCGAAGATTTCCGCCCCGCTAACTTCTATTCAGAAATTTTACAATTAATTTAGACTTTTTTAACGTCACTAGCATTTCCCATAAGGTCAATTCAACTATACTATAGCAGGGTTGCTTATCAGGTATAATGGTTCCGGCGCAAAGCAGCCCTAGTTGGATGAACTTCATTAAGGACATAAAATTTGCTGCGTTTTTTTAGATTAGCCTATCTATATCTGACATTGCTGGCGCTTAGCCTGTTGCAGGCAGCTTGTGGCGATATTACCGCTACTCCGGTTCAAACCATCGCTGCCGTGACACCCACCCTTCAACCTGTATCTACTATCGCTCCCACGCTTACGACTGCCCGACCTTTCACGGTGGCGCTAGACCCCGGTCATGGAGGGGATGATTGGGGAGCAGGTCATTTCAACTCTAATGACCAACCCGATTTGCTGGAAAAGGATTTGACCTTACAACTGAGTACGGCTACCGCGACTCTGTTGCGGCAAAGCGGTTTCAAGGTTGTGATAACCCGCAACGGCGACGCTTCCGCCAATAATCTAACTACCGACCTTAACGGGGATGGTAAAATCAACGAACTTGATGATTTGCAAGCTCGTTTAAATCTTGCCAATAATAGCAAAGCCGATTTATTACTATCGCTGCATATAAACAGCAGTACGCCGGGTGACGGGGCAGGCGGATTTGAGACGTGGTATTGCGCAGACCGCTCTTTCGCGGAACGCAACAAATTATTTGCTCAACTAATCCAGCAGGAGAGCATAGCCAGCATGTACTCATTCGGCTATGAGGCGCAAGATCGCCGGGTTGCGGACGACCTCGAAATTGATTGGAACGGTAATCACCTATACATGTTTGGACCACCTACGCCCACCCGCAAGTCTGCCACCACCATGCCCGGCGCGTTAACCGAGGTTCTTTTCATTACCAATGATACCGAAGCGAATTTACTTAAGGATAGCAAAACTATCAAGGCGTTAGCGGAGGGCTACACACGGGCGATTCAGCAATATTTCGCCTACTACAAGGTTTAACTCCTTCCGCTCGATTTTAGCTTATTGAATAACATCGGTCAGTTCAGCGGTACGCCCGAAATAAATCTTGGGTTGTTCCTTCCTAATTACCTCACCCAAAAAACGCGCTCTACACCGATGGCGCGTGCCAACGGTTGCGGTTTTTTCAGGTCTGGTGCGCTACCCCAAATGGTATTGTTCTGATAAAATGCCAGAATCGGTTGAGATGGCGACCAATCGAAAAAGCGCGAACGAAAAGCGTAATAAGGGGGATAATTCAATTCCAAATCATATTGCTGCCCATTGCTAAGCTGTATGACCGTCATTCGCTGCGAATATGGGGGCGAGGTTGCGCCATTTCGGGTTATATCATAGCGCGAATAAACCGCCACATACTGCCCGGTGACATCCAGTTGGGCGCCGCTGCCGGGTCCGTACACTCGCCAACTACCTGTGGCAAGATTTAGCGCTTGCAAATCATTGTTCTGGCTGTAGTTGGCGGTAGTTGCGACCAAGCGGGCGCTATCGGGGCTGAAAGCGTTGAGGCGATTTATCACACTGCCGCCGGTTATCTCCTTAACCTGCCCTTCGGGAGATACCAGCCAAGTGGTAAAGCGCGAATAAGCGCTGCTGCCGGTTATCGCGATAGTTTTGCCGTCCGGCGACCACAATAAGCCCTTGCCAAGCGCGGAATAATTCGAGTTAACCGCTCCCACTTTCGTTACAAGGCGATTGTTAGGTTGGGACGTATCAACCTGCGAAAGGTAAAGCTCGTATTGCGCTTTGTCTAGCTTGTATGCCAACGTGCGCCCATCGTTTGACCAATCGAAAGCCGACACGGATTCATTAGTAATCAAGCTGGGAACGGGGGTTTCGGCGCCGCTTTGTTCCAGCGACAACACGTACAAACCCGCTGCCAAACGCGGGTCGTTGCCAAGCGCCTGATACGCCACCCGCTTGCCATCCGGCGACCATCGCACCGATTGAGTCAGGTCGTCCGGTGCGCCCACACCTTCGCTCAGTTTCACCCGTTGCTTACCATCAAGGCTACTAATCCACAGCGTCCCGGTGTATTGGTCGCCTACTTCCAGATAAGCCAATCGCCCACCCGCTGGCGCAACGCTTGCATCTAGCCCTCGAAATGCGCCGCTACTGATAACGATGCGCTGCCCGGTTTCAAGGTCAACTACGCTAAGATATTGCGTACCCACTCCACCTAATAATACCAGCTTTCCGCTTGGCTTTAGGTCATTTATAGTTGGAACTGAGATAGGGCGCGTGGTTGGTGTGGCAAGAGTAGAACCTACACCCAACGCATCAGCGCCGCAACAACTCGCCCCGATAAAGCTGTAGTTTGCTCCGAGCGCAGCAATGGATTTGTTGGCAGTATCCAACACTTCTAGATTTTCATCGAACCAGTCAAAGATATAATTGTTCGCTTGAGTAACTAAAGCGTTGCGCCCTGCCCCAGCACGCTCAAAGACGATGCGGCGATTGTCGGGCAACCAACTAACCGATAACACCGCATCTTTGTCTTGCCCGATAGCGGCAGAACCAACCGGAAAGGTGCGAGAGTTGCCCGTATCCACTTCGCTTATGGTGATACGTGGGCTGGCATCGGCGAAGGTTATATAACGACTGTTAAACGACCAGACCGGGGCAACTTTCAGGCGCGGCGAAGGACTGTAATAATCAGCATACGCCCAGACCAAACTGTAAAACTCACTCCCGCTTCCAGCGTAATCGGTCAAACGACGAAAGGTAGTACCTTCCGGGCTGGCTTTATACAGCGAAACCTTGTCGCGTTGCGAATCTGCGGCGGTAAAGGCGAGGCTTGAGCCATCCGGCGACCAGCTAACGAACAGCACATCCAAACCGTTCAGTTTCAGCTTGTCGCTCAAATTTACTCGATTCGAGCCATCCGCGTTGGTCAGGTACAGGCTACGGGGCTGGTCAATCAGGTTATTGCCGCTAATATAGGCAAGGCGCTTACCATCCGGCGACCATACCCCATATAGAGCGCGGTCTGCCAGCAAAATTCCCGCATCCTTGCCGGAAACGCTACCATCAGCGGGAATTATATAAAGTGCAGATTTCTGCTTGACCTCAGCCAGAATAGGCAAAGGCACAGAAGGGCGCAAAAAACGAGTAGAGGTCGAGGGAGTTGGAGAGGGGGTTGCAGTGGGCGAGTCTGGGTCTGGTACGGTGCGGGTGAATAGCACACGGGCGCTATCAGGCGACCACTGCGGGTTAAACCCATCCGCATTTACTACCTTGCGATTTTTGCCGTCCGCGTCCACGCTCACAAGCTGGTGAGTGCGATTGTAATCTCCCGCAGCTTGATCTCCGTTAAGCTCAGTGAAAATTATACGCGTGCCGTCCGGCGACCAAGTTGCCCCAAACTCTGCCTCCGCGCTTTCGGTAAGGCGACCCGACACCTTGCTGCCCGGTTCAACCGTGTACAAATCGGGCCAACCGTCCGCATTACTAAGATACATCAGGCGGTCTTTAGGTAAATCTTTTTCAGGGTTAGCGGTGGAGTTCTCATCGCCGCATGCCACTAGTAACAGAGTTGCCAGCAGCAAACAAGCAAAAACCGGGTAGGCAAACTTGTAAGCAATCACTTGACAGCAGCCCCTTTCACCTTAAACAAACAGCGAGGCTATTTTCAACCGTTCCGACATACTATTCATCTCTACCAATGAAGGTTGTTCCACCGGGTTGGCGGCAGCTTTCAATACTTTGGGCAATATGTTGATGTCGCCTAGGGTGTTCAGGAAAATACCGGGGCGAGATAGCACCCAACTTACCATTGTATTAATATCATCCTGACTTTCTAACGGCTCGTACCAAGTGGCGCAGGTGCGCTCCTGTTCTCCCCATGGGCGGCGGCAAAGTGCTTTGATAGTTTGTATGGCTACATTGCGATTCTGGCAAAAAGCCGCCACTGTGTTAAAATCGGCGGCATAGGCTGAGTTCTGCAGCAGGATATAATTGTACGGCAGTAACACCGAGTCGAAATCGAAAAAAGCGAGGCTACGCAAATGTGTCGCGGCAATGCCCAACCCATGCCCGGTAACACCGATATACGAAACCAACTTTTGCTCGCGAGCTTCGATGAGAGCTTCGAGAGCGCCACCCGGACCCATCGCAATTCTCCATTCTTCCGGGTCTGCCAGATTATGGAGTTGCAACAAATCCACGCGCTCTACCTGCAACCGCTCCAAAGAACGGTGAATTTCGTCACGGGCTGCCTGATAAGTGCGTTCGCCCGTTTTGGTAGCGAGAAAGAAGTTTTGGCGATGCTCCCGCATCCATGGACCGATTCGCAATTCGGATTCTCCATAGCTGGCAGCGGTATCTATATGGTTTATGCCGTATTCCAACAGCAATTCAAGGGTACGGTCTGCATCAGCCTGACTTACCCGACCAAGCGCCGCCGCCCCAAAAATTGTGCGGGTGCTAAGGTGTCCGGTTCTACCAAAAGGTATTTTCTCAATCATAGGTTATAATCTTTCCGGTATCTTTTTCAGAATTGTCGCTTCGTAAATAAGCTCATTGTCTGGATTGCCCGAATCATTTTTACAAGATAATAAACGCTACTCATGCCTTTTACGCTAGACTTACAACTACTATTATGCAACATAATCGCTATTTTTCATAACCATTACGGTGATGTATAATTAAGGGCAAATGGAATACAACGGAAAAAATAAAATTGTAACATTGTGCGGTGGAGTGGGGGGCGCGAAAATGGCGCTCGGTCTCTACCGCTGTCTTAAAGAGCGAGGACGCGCCAATGATCTTGCCATTATCGGCAATACGGGCGACGACCTCGATATGTTCGGGCTACATGTTTGCCCGGATTTGGACACGGTGCTGTACACGCTGTCAGGGTTGTCAAACCCTCAGCAGGGTTGGGGCATCGCGGACGATACCTACCGCGTCCTAGATTTGTTTAAACGCTACGGCGAGGATACTTGGTTTTTGCTGGGCGATCAGGATTTTGCCACCCATATCCTACGCACCCGTATGCTCAAAGAGGGCGTTAGCCTCACCGAAATAACCGCCACTTTGACCGTCGCGCTTGGGTTGGATTGCGCCCTGTTGCCCATGTCCGATTCTTCGGTGCGTACTTATGTGGAAACGCTTGAAGTGGGCGAAATCCCCTTTCAGGAATATTTCGTTCGGCGACACGCTGCCGATACGGTGGTCGGTATCCGCTACGATGGAATCGAGCAAGCCGAAATAACCGCGCCTATCGCGGCGGCAATCTGGCAATCAGAACTGGTCATAATCGCGCCTTCTAACCCTTACCTTAGTATCGAGCCGATTTTGCAAGTTAAAGGTATGGAGCAAGCGCTTCTACAATGCAATTCTCCGGTGGTGGTGGTCAGCCCGATTGTGGGCGGGAAAGCCCTCAAGGGACCCGCTGCCGATATTATGCGTAGCTTCGATGGGGTAGAACCTTCCGCGCTGGGCGTTGCCAAATACTATAAAGATTTGGTAGGAGGCTTTGTGCTGGATGTAACCGATGATAATCTGGCAGAAGAAATAGCCGCGATGGGGTATCAGGTGCTGGTCACGCAAACTGTTATGCAAACCGATGAGGATAAGCAGTTACTCGCCGAGCATATTTTGGAGGAATTTCTGCCGCGATGAGTCAGGTTCAGCTAATTGCGCTTGAGCATGTACCGCTGGTCAAACCGGGGGACGACCTCGCCGCGCTGCTGTTTGATTGCCTTCTACAACAGGGGTTGCGCTTCGAGGATGGCGATATACTCGCGCTGGCGCAAAAGATTGTGAGTAAAAGCGAAGGACGGTTGGTAAATCTAAACCAGGTAGTGCCATCCGAACGCGCCCTTGCCATCGCCGCCGTTTACGGCAAAGACCCCCGTCATGTGCAGGTCATTCTGGATGAAAGCCGCGAGGTTATCTGGGTCAGTCCCGGCATTTTGGTGGTGGAGACACAGCAAGGCTACGTTTGCGCCAATGCAGGGGTAGATCGCTCCAATATCGAGCAACCGGGCGAGATGCAAGGTGACGAATGGCTCGCTCTTCTGCCCGAAAACCCCGATGACAGCGCCGCTGCTCTGCGCCAACGGTTGCTGGAATTGAGCGGCAAAGAGTTAGCGGTAATCATCAACGATACGCATGGTCGCCCCTTTCGCATGGGTGGCGTAGGGGTTTGCCTCGGTTCTGCCGGACTGGAAACGCTGGTGGATAAACGCGGCGAGAGGGATATGTTCGGCTATGTGCTGCAAGGCACGCAAGTGGCAACGGGTGATGAACTTGCAGCGGCTGCCTCTTTGCTGATGGGACAGAGCACCGAAGCAGTTCCGGCTGTGGTAATCAGGGGTTATAACTATCGCCCCGCACCCGATTCCGGCGCTGCCTCGCTGGTGCGCCCCGCTGCTACTGATGTTTTTCGCTATCCGGCAAATCGCAAGCTATTTTAAGCAGGAGTTTATGCCACTTACTAGCGACAATGCGCTAAATATGCCACTGTTCAAGTTCAAAATCCTGAGTGGCTTTCCCAATGTTAAACACGGGGTCAGCACCCGCTACGCTCCCGCCAATCCTTTATTTCAGGAAGCGCAACCCGAACGCCCCGATGATTACAAAATGGGCGGCGGAAATGTGGGTTTGTCAGATGAGGTTATGAATCTGCGGCGCAGCGAGTTCATCGAGGCAGTGGGCGGCGATTGGCGCAAGCATTTGCCCAACCTTACCAGCGGCTACCAACAACATACCGCTAACGTGGCGGTGGTGGACGAAGAATTTTATGGAGCAGGGCGCAACTGGCGCAATTCTATCCCCGCTACCGATGCGCTGGTAACAAACCTGTCCGGCATCCCTCTACTCACCGGACACGCCGATTGTCCACCCATCCTGTTTTACGACCCCATTAAAAAAGTGATTGCTTCCGCCCATAGCGGTTGGCGCGGAACGGTGCAGAAAATCGCGGCGGAGACAGTGCAGGTAATGCACGCACGCTTTGGCTGCGACCCAAAGGATATTTTGACAGGCATCGGACCTTCGATTGGGGGTTGCTGCTACACCGTGAATGAGACAGTGGCGCAAGAGGCGTTTGCCGCATTTGGCGAGGAAGAATCGCGCAGCTTTCTATCACTGCGCGAGGATGGGTTATACCTCTTTAACCTATGGGCAGCAATTGAAGATACTCTGCGAATAGCGGGCGTTAAACCCTCTCACATCGAACATAGCGAATTGTGTAGCCTGTGTCACCATGATACCTTTTTCAGCTACCGCGCCCAACCCCCCGAACTGAAAGGCAAGCAGGGCAACTACGGCGCGTTGATTATGCTGGTATAACCGCTGTTAAACGGACTATTCCTCTGCGTGGGGCGTTTCCTGTAGCGACAACGCCACTTGCCGAATGCGTACTCCTTCCATTTTCTCTACTCTAAGAGTAATGGTTACATTTACTAAGGTAATTTCATCGGAATCGGGGTCAGGGTCAGGCATGGGGCGCACCTGTGGCAAGCTGATGACATCACCGAAGGCGGCGATGCGCCCCAGATGTTTCAGCACTAACCCACTGATAGTTTCCACTTCCTCTTCTTCCAACTGCAAATCGAGAGCCTCGTTCAACTCATTCAGGGTAGTTGCGCCGTCCACCAGAAAACGCCCATCCCCCTCCGATTTAATGCGACTCTCCTCCATATCGTACTCGTCCTGAATATCGCCTACGATTTCCTCAATACAATCTTCAAGAGTCACAATCCCCGCCAACCCGCCATACTCGTCTATCACAATCGCCATCTGGGTACGGCTTTTCTGCAACTCCGCCAACAAATCGCCTACCCGCTTGGATTCGGGGATGAAATAGGGCTTTCGCAAGATATGACTTACAGGCAAATTGGGCTGATTTTCTATCAAATGCTTTAGAATATCTTTGGCGTAGGCCACCCCAATTATATGCTCGCTATTTCCAGACTTATGTACGGGATAGCGCGAATAGCCCGAATTTACAATCTCATGGGCGGCAGAATGGATTGTTACAGCGACATCCAGCATCAGCACATCCATACGCGGAATCATAATCTCGCGCACTTGCCTATCGGTAAACTCAAAGACCCGATTGATAATATCGCTTTCCTGCTTCTCCAGCACCCCTTCTTCTTGTCCGGTTTCCACCATCGAAACGATTTCTTCTTGACTGACCGAAGGCATAGTTGCTTTGCGCCGTCCTCCCAACAGACGTACAAAAAAATTGGTGATACCGGTAAGCATCGCCACCAGCGGATTGGCAACCTTTGAGATAAATTCAATGGGGTGGGCTACAAACAGCGCCACTTTTTCTGAGGCTTCCAACGCCAAAGTTTTTGGCACAAGTTCGCCGAATATCAACGAGATAAAAGCGATGAGTACCGTCACAATAATAAAGGCTAGGGTGGAAGCGGAGCCGCTCACAAAATCAAGCGGCACGGCTTTGAACCAGCCTTCAAATATCTTGACCAGACTCACCGCACCAAAAGCAGAAGCGAAAAACCCTGCCAGCGTGACCCCAATCTGGATGGTGGAAAGAAAACGCCCTGTGTTGTCGGTAAGGCGCAAGATACTACGGGCGGAACCGTTGCCCTCGTCCGCCAGTTGCTTGACCCGAGATTTTCGGACAGTCACCAACGCAATTTCGCTGGCAGCGAAAAAGGCGTTAAGCAGCACCAAAACCAAAATAGCCAGATATTCTAACAAATTGGCTTCCAAATATTATAATCTCCCAAAACATACCTTTTGATGGTTTACCTATGATTTTTCAGCTTATCAGAGGCTTTTGCACTCCCGCCCACACCTGAAACTATGCAAATGCCCCGTTACAGTTAATTATAATACCACTATGTGACCTTAAAATGTGGTAAAATGATTCAAATCAAAGAAGAAATAATCCAATTCTGGATTTATTTGTAATCTGACAACCAGAGGGTTTCCCAAGCTTCACATTACCGGAGGAACTATTAATAATGACCCTCATGCGGGAAGAGATCTTTGACCAGCCGGCGGCTCTGGAACGTGCCTGGAATCAAAACAAGGTGCTGGTGCGAGAAGTTGCACGCAAACTAAATGCCTTCAAGCCTGAACTGGTAATGATAGCGGCACGCGGTAGCTCTGACAACGCTGCTACCTACGCCCGCTATATTTTCGAGGCGTATGCCGGGTTGCCTGTTTCTCTGGCGGCTCCATCGCTTTTCACACTATACCGCCGCCCACCCAACCTGAAAAAAGCGTGGGTTATCGGTATCAGCCAATCGGGTACTTCGCCGGATATTGTGGAAGTTATCAGCGAGTCGGCAGCACAGGGCGCATTTACGCTCGCTATCACCAACGACCCCGAATCGGCGCTGGCAAAAGCAGCCGCGATAGCTATGCCGTTGTATGCAGGACCTGAGAAATCGGTGGCTGCCACCAAAACTTACACCAGCGAACTGATGCTGATGGCAATGCTTGCTGCCGAACTAGGCGATGATAACGGCTTGCGAGTTGGGCTAGAGCGTTTGCCCGAAGCAATTAGCGCTGCCCTCAAGCTCGAAGACAAGATTACCAAAATAGCGCAACAACCGATATACCACGAGGCAAAGGATTTTCTAGTGCTAGGGCGCGGTTATAACTTCCCTACTGCCCTTGAAATTGCCCTCAAACTGAAAGAAGCGGCTTATATTTTCGCAGCGCCCTACTCCTCGGCAGATTTTCTGCATGGACCCTTCGCGTTGGCGCAAAAAAGTCTGCCCGCGCTGCTGGTAGGCGCAAGTGGTCCCGCTGTACCGGGTTTGCTGGATTTGGCGCGAAAGCTGATTGAGCGCGGGGTTGAGATTACTACCGTAGGGGATGACCAAACGCTGTTACGTACCGCCACGCCCAACGGAGCCGCTTTACCTGTCAATTTGCAGGGCATACCGGAAGCGTTAAGCCCTATCCCCTGTGTGGTGCCGGGGCAATTGCTGGCGTTACATCTGGCGCTTGCCCGCAACCTTGACCCTGATAAACCGCGTGGCTTGAATAAAATCACCCAAACCTACTAAAAATCGCCCCCTTCTTTCCGAAAATAGAAGGGGGATTTTTACCTCGCTATTTCAGCCTACCTTTAGGGCAGAGCAACCTCGCTTTTTGCCCATTCTAGGCTACTTCCCATAGCGCCACAAATGGTATTGGCGACCAACGTTACCCATCTCCACCTTGAAGCCGTCCGGGTTATCGGGCGTGAAGGTCATGATGCGACGTTCAAAAGCCTGCACCAGCACCTTCATATCCTTGCCGCCCACCTTGATAGTAGTCCAATAGGCTTCGGAAATGGGAAAGCCCATCGCGAAAACCCAATCAAGCACATTAGCATTTGTGACTCCGGCGTTCTCCCAAATTGGACCACCCTGCTGGAAAAAATCCCAGAAGGGCGAGGCGATGTTATGCCCGGTTTCGTTCACATAAGCGTTGTAACGCACGTTATACTGAGTAAAGCCTGCATTCTCGCCCACCTGTCCGTTAGCAGCCATAGTCGAAAGCGCCAATTGCCCGTTCTTGTTATCCACGCGCTTGTCAGCAGCCAACGAAGCGACTCCCGCCATGCTGGCAAAAGTAGGGCTATTCGGATTATTCTGGAAATCACCCGCCACCGGGATATTAGCTGCACCCTTATTCTGCTCGGCGTTGGGGTCATCGCCCACCTGAATTTTGCCGCGCATCATCTCGCGCACCAGCAAGCCGTTAGTGACGAACCATTGCGCGTTCGAGTCGGTGGTAGGGCGCGTAATCTCCATACGACTCTTGTCGAAGTAATAGACAAGGCGCGAACCGCCCGGTCCCTCATTGTACGGTTCGCGGTACATCGCAAAGTTTTCAGGTCCCCATAGCCATGTGCGCGAGACTGCCCCATTATCCACCAATAAATCAGTGCGACTCCACACCTTCATAATGCTGCTTTCACCAAACATCTTGAGCGTGCCTTTGTATTGCTGAGCATATTGTCGAGTCATATCAACATATTGATTACCCCACAACTCGCCCGACTCAATGGAACTGCCCTCGTACCATTCATTCCAAGTGCTAATGGTAATCAAATCTGGGGTACTGCGGATGGCAGCTTGCCAACTACGTTGGTAATACGCGCCACCCTCACGGTCGCGAAACTCACCGGGAGAACGCAACTTGCGGTCATCATAGCCGGGAGTTACTCCCGCCAGCCAATAACGGCGCTGTCCGGTGCGTGCCTGATAATTATTCACATCGTTACGGAATTGTTGATCTTTGGCAACCGGGTTGTTATCCCATTTTGCCGCGCTGAACAGATGTATGCCGTCGAACACGGAGAGCGGTGCGGTATCAATTGCATCAGTTGACCAGAGTTGTTCATGGTTGGGGTCAACCTGATTGCGGATATTCTGCCATACGCCAATATCTCCTACCGCATCGGATCGCCAGAAAAATAACACCGGCTTGCCCTCGTAGCGCAGATAATTGAGGCTGCTCATATAATTATCGCGGATGTAGCGCAGGTTATTAATAGTAGCGTTGACCGAAGTATCCGCCAACGTTGTTTCGTAATGAATCGTCAGTTTGAAGCCACCGCTGGCAGAAGTGAGCATAGTTTTGAAACGATCCGCCCAATCTCCGGTTGAACCGTTCCAAGTCACGGCGAAAGCGTCAATACCAGCCGAACGCGCTTTATCCATGTGTCCGCGCAAAGCGTTAGCATCGCGGCTATCGTAGAGTGGGTTGGGGAGGCTGCTCATCAAGCCCCGATTCCACACCTTTGGGTCGCGCTGATCGTACCATGGGTAGTAAAAAGCCACCACCGAGCCGGGAGTTCTACCGCCATAAGCTTGGGCTGCTTGCGGAGTTTGTCCGAACATACATAGACTCAATACGATTGTCTCAGCAATAATTAAGGCGCAAAGACGCAGCATGCGCCTATAGGAACTAATTCTTATTGGATTCACCAGATAATACTCCTGTTCCGTTAATCCTATTTCCTACGTTTATATTGGTTATACTACTATAACTCGCTTTTCGAGTAAAAAAAATCGTAGATAAGTACCAAACAAAAAAAGGAAGACAGAAAGCAGGCAAGAAAAAAATCAGGGGCGAGTTACATAATAACCTCGTCCCTGAAAAGAGCAGATGTCCTGTACTTTACTGTATTAGAAAAGTCCCTGCGAGACTTCGGCTTTATCCGCTACCTCAGCAGTTAACGGCTGATTTTGACCGGAACGGGGCGCTTCCTTGAATAAGAAACAAATCAAGATTGTCGCCACGCATATAAGCAAAACCGCAAAGAAGCCTTGTTGCAACGCTCCGGCAAAGGAAGTTTTTACCGAAGCAAATACCTGATTCAGCAGGTCAAGGCTTTGCTGAGCGTTCGGTCCGTCAGAGCTTTTGACCTTTTCTATAACCATATTGCGGTAGTCGGGATTAACCAGCGTCTGCGGATTAGTGGCAAATTGCAAAACTTGCGGAGGCAGATAACGCGCCGCATCTGCCGGGAGATTATTGGCTAAATTGCTAGACATAGTGTTGTTAACCACAGTACCGACAATCGCAATTCCCAGAACCCCGCCCAATTGCCCGAAAAATCTCACTGCTCCAGTACCAACGCCCAGTTGCGAGCGCGGCAGCGAGTTCTGTACAGATAACGTCAAAATACTCCAGAACGGACCCATTCCCAGCCCTGCGATAATCATGAAAAATACCGCCTCGATTATTGCGGTGGTAGGTGACATTTGCGCTATCAGGAACACACCCAACGCCATAATCAGTCCGGCTATAATCGTAATCACTACATAACGTCCGAGACGGCTCACCAGAATCCCGGCTACCATTGCGCCCACCACCGAACTCAGCGTAAGCGGCGTAATCAACTCTCCGGCGTTAGTAGCGGATTCCCCCAAAATGCCCTGTAGAAAAAGCGGCAGGTAAATAATCAAGCCGATTACCACCATCATCTGCAACATCGAAAGCAACGAGGCTATGGTGAAAATGCGGTTGCGTAGAAGGTTTAGCGGTAAAATGGGGTCTGGCACAAACCGTTCTGCCAACACAAACAGCAAGTAAAGCGCTCCGGCAGCAATCAAAATGCCTACCACCTGCACTGAGTCCCACGCATAGGTTTGGTTACTGCCCCATGTTAGACCCAACAACAGGCAAGTTGTGGCTGCTGCCACCAAAATTGCTCCTAGAAAGTCAATGCGGCGAATGGCTGCCCAACCGGTATGGGTGGCGCTGCGCTCGGACAAATTCCCCGGTAGGTAGAGCATCAACCCCAGCAATGCAAAGAATCCAATCGGCATATTAATATAGAAGACCCAACGCCAGCGCGTAGTTTCTGTTACCAAATCGCCCATGAGTAGTCCGTTATCGGTGAGCCAACCTCCTAGAGTAGGACCAATGAGATTGGCGATACCGTAAACCGAGCCGAACAGTCCTTGCCACTTGCCCCGCTCTGATGGCGGAAAAATATCGCCCACCACCGTAAAGACAAGCGCAATACCTGTACCTGCTCCGAAACCCTGCAAGGCTCGGAAGGCGATAAACTGATCCATTGTCTGAGCCGCCCCTGCTAGCACAGAACCTATCAAGAATATCAAAGAACCGATTATCAAAAACCATTTGCGCCCGAATTGGTCTGAAAGCTTGCCTACGATTGGTATCACGGTGACAGATGCCAGCGCATAGGCTGTTACAGACCAAGTGTAGCGGTCAAACCCTTGCAAGGTACTGATAATTCGAGGTAATGCGGTGCTAATGATAGTTTGATCTAGTGCTTCTAACAAAAGAGTCAGCAGCAGTGCGCCAAGTACACTGAACAGCGCAAAACCATGCAACCGCCGCCCGATTTCGCCCGGATGTGCGCTTGCTACTGCCCCTTTTGGGGATGATTGTTCCATAAGTTTTATGTATCCTTTCAAGTTGTCTTATGATGTTCCGCCAAAGCAGCGGCGTGTGGAGCATGGGTTATCGGTTAAACGTATCAGCAATTCATGAAAAAGCCGTAGCTCTTCCGGGCTGAATATTGCAAAATATTGAGCAGAGAAACATATTAGTAAAAAACATTATAACAAAAAACGATTCTGCCAACTTTCATTTTATCGAGCGGTTGCCTTAACCGGATAATAAGGTCTTGAAATCCGCGCTAATCGTCCGATTTATACGATTTTGGCAGGAACAGCTAGTTACAATCCAATATAATCCTCGAACTAGCGCATGAAACAAATCTGACACTTTATACGTAGAAAAAGTGAATTGAGTAGTTAAAAAATTCTCACACAATTCCAAGCATTATATTGCTATAATACACTGTAGCTGCTAATATCAAATTGCGGGCTTAACTTAATATCAGGAGTTAGAAACTATGTGGAACAACAATCAGAACAATAACTACCCGCCTGCATGGCAAGGGCAACCCGTGTATGCAGGCGCTACTACGCTAGATCGCAGTAGCCTAATCCAGAAAGTAATGTGGTTTACCACCACCTCTATTGTAGCGGCGGCGGCAGGCGTATGGCTTGGCGTGAACGGCTTACACAGCGCCTACAATATGAGCCGGGGTAGCTCAATCCTATGGATAATCGCTGAAATCGCTTTCATGATAGGAGCTATGTCGCTACGCAATGTTACGCCCATCAACTTCGTTCTGTTGTACGGCTTTGCTCTTTCGTCCGGTGTGCTGCTTGCCCCTACCATGCAAATTCTGTCAGATGCGGGCTATAGCGGCATCATAGTGCAAGCTTTGCTGATAACAGGCTCGCTTACCTTTGCCCTCGGCATATACGCTTGGACAACCAAGCGCGATTTCAGCGGACTTGCGCCGTACCTTTTCGTAGCCGTTATCGGGCTACTAATCGTGAGTATGCTTAACATCTTCCTGCACAGTACAATGCTGTACAGCGTAATAATGTACGCGGGTGTGATGATTTTCAGCTTCTATCTTATCTTCGATGTGCAGCAAGCCAAGAAGAGTGAGAACACCATCGGTAACGCTATCGCTCTCAGCATCGGGATATATTTGGATATTCTGAACCTGTTCCTCTTTATCCTGCAAATTCTGATGTCACTACAGGGACGGGATTAATTCCGAATAGAAGTATTAAAAATAGCTTGAGAGTGGCAGCGTTGCCACTCTTTTTTTGCGGGTTAACTTATAGCTTTACTAACTTTCTGTACTTTACCCTGTGAATCCAGCACTACCACCAGTTTTAACGGTAAAGACTCTGCCTGTAGTTGAACTTTCACCTTACTTGTTGTATCCGCAAGTGCATCATTAGCCTTGTCATAAGTTTGTTTTGCCTCCGTTTTTCCATTAGCTACCAATGTCTTGAATTGCTCTTGGGTTTTGGAGTCGGCAAACCATCCATCCATTTCAGGAATCCGCTTTTCTACTTCCCCATAAAATTTATTTTGGTCATCCAACCACGTTTTAAGATCCTTCTGTACTTCCTCAATCCGGCTAACTGCAAGTTCTCTGCTCTCCGGCAGTGCGCTTCTTACCTGTGCTGACAACGCTCTGACGCTCAAAGCTGCCAGATAAACCTGAGATTGTCGCTGATAATCAGAAATACTTTTCTTAAATTCGTTGATTTTGCTATCATCCCGGAAACCTATCAACATCTTATCAAGCTTAATTTGTTTGAATGAGTCGTAAGAACGGGCTGCCTGCGTATGGTAAAAGCTGATAGTTTGCTGAGATTCACGCTCTACTTCTTCAAGTTGGGTGCGAAAACTTTCCAAGTCGGTTGGCGCAATTTTTCGCTGGTTCATAACCGTCTTGATACCGTTTAAGTATTTCAGATTTCCATCTATAATGCTGATTTCTTTGTCATCAAGAAACGATTTGATAGCATCCAGCTTTTTATTAACTACCTCAAATTGCTGATTAATCCCATCCATAAACTGATCAAGCACTATGCTGCTTACTAGAGTAAATACCAGAACGGAAGGTGCTATTGATGTTGGCTTGAATGGAGAAAAGCCAATATGCCCCACTATCTTACCTGTATTTTTCTCAGTTATTACGCTACTGACTCCTCCAATTTTATAGTTCATTTGCTCATAATTACCGTTCTTTAGACCCTTGCAAATAGCAGGCTGACAAATAACTGAATAGGTATTGGGTATCACGTTTGTAGGATTTTTAAGCGCAACCAGTGAAGTAGCTCCTACAAAAAAAGTATCCATCCCATCGAGGATGCTTTGATTCATGGGTACTTCCTGCAACTGTTCGTTTACACCTTCGTATAAACTGATTTCCATCCAAGGGTTATCTTCTCCACCTACTTGCAACATATTTGGTTTTGGTACAGGTGTCGGGGAAGGTGCTGGAGTGTTAGTAGTCATCTGCACTATTGTATTTCCAGTTATTGGGCTTACTGAAACAGTCCCGCTATTAACGGTTGCCGATAAACCACCGCAAGCAGACAAAATCAGGGTGAGTATTAAGAGATAAACTATGGCGAATCTTAGTTGTGGTTCCATGACTTGTGCATATTCCTTTGAAATTTTGTCCACTTGTTTTGGAAAAATTGAATTAGATAGTTACTTCCCACATAGTTGGAACTTTCATGTTTGTATAGCCTCTCTCTTTCAGAAAGCCTACCACTTCTTGAGCTTGCAGGAACTCTTTTTTGATTTGTCAATAACAGGAAATAGCGACTTTAGGGTAATGCTTGGAAAGAACATCAGTGAGAAAGCTACCTTGAGTCAACTGCTGCTCTGTTTTATGCTTGCCTTCTATAGCTTCAAAAACCGCACGGATTACAGCCTCTACGACTGGCACAGCAACCGAGTTTCCGGTCAATTTTCTCATTGCTCCGTAATTACGGACAATTTTGAAACTATCAGGAAATCCTTGCAATCTTAGCATTTCCCGCTCTGTAAGTCGTCTTTCCCCATCAACTAGTAGATAATTATAAGAAGCTCCAGCCCTCAAAGCACAAGAATAGTTATAAGCGCTAACGTGACCCCCTTTATTTTCGTGCCAAACCGTGCGATGCGTGCTTATTCTATCCCTCTTTGCCAATCGGTTTTGCTTAATCATTTCAGAAGCATAATAGAATTCAGAAACATTATCCTCAAGTATCTCTTCCAATGATTTCATAGGAACTCCGCCTTTGGACCAGCGAAACTCCACCGATTCTTTAAAGCCCACTATGAATACTCTTTCTCGCTTCTGCGGCAATCCAAAATTGAGAGCATTTAACACTTTATACTGTGCCATGTATCCTAGCTCTTCCAAACTTTCCATGATACGTTTTAATGTATGACCTTTATCGTGACCAACTAACTGCTTTACGTTTTCCAAAACAAACATTCTTGGTTTTTTTTCTGCTAGGATACGAACTATTTCAAAAAATAAAGTTCCTCTTGTATCCTCAAAACCTTTTCGCTCTCCAATAATACTGAAGGGTTGGCAAGGGAATCCAGCAAGCAGCAGGTCATGATCAGGTACGTTAGAAGCTGAAATTTTATGTATATCACCAAAGGGTTTCTCTCCGAAATTGGCTTCATACATAGCTTGAGAATCTGAGTCAATATCTGAGGAAAGAACGCAGGAAGTAGAAATTCCTTTTTCCCTTGCTATATTCTCAACTGCCAAACGAAGCCCCCCAATACCACAGAAAAGATCTATGTACTTTAACTCCTTCAATCTTATTCTCCAACCATTATTCGGGATTTTTTGTTTATCTATCATATTAAATCAAATTTGAGGGGTATCGTAAAGTCTCGATTATTTTGAAATCACAAAAGGCTTTCTCAAAATATCTTACACAAGAACCTCCACAAATTGGAATTGATTCTTAACTTGTCATAATAAGGGTCTTTTCTTTTTACATAACATGTATTAGAATAGCCTGTAGTAATCGTGTTATGTTAATTTCTCGCGTTTTCCGGCTCATACCCAAGGGAGGGGCTTTCCAAAATGCGCCTAAACAATGCTTCGGACAGGAATTTTAAGCTAAACAGGTTGCGGATACTGGGAGTAGTATTCTTGCTAGTAACTGCCTTCAATTTGACCCCTACCGTAGAGGCAGGTTCTTTCACCGCGCCCGCTTTTGAAAATACTTGGCGTCGCCCCGATTTGCCCGTTTTACAACAAGCGGTCAAGCGCAGTTTTGTATATGGGGTAGAGGGCTTCTATTCCAGCTACGAACCTTATGATGAATCGCCCAATGGGCAACGTTTGGTGCAATATTTCGATAAAGCCCGCATGGAAATTACCCGTCCCGATTTTGACCAGAATAACCTCTACTATGTTACCAACGGCTTGCTGGTTAAGGAGTTGGTGCAAGGCAATCTACAATTGGGCGACCGTCGCTTCCAATCTCGTTATCCCGCTTACGATATTCCGGTCGTGGGTGACCCGATTAATAATGATGCGGCTACCTATGGCAGCTTTACCGATATTGCAAGCACACAGCTAAACCGTTCCAAAGAACCGCAGGTAGGGTTGCCAATTACGCAGACCATCAACCGCAAAGGCGTAATTGACAATAATCCGGGATTGGGCGCGTTGACCACATACGGCTATTATGAACCGGTGCTAGGTCACAATATCGCCAAGCCTTTCTGGGATTACTTTAATCAGAAAGGAATAATCTTTGAGGGGCAAAATCCAACAGTGGGTCTGGTGCTGAACTGGGTTTATACGGTGGGCTACCCCCTCACCGAGCCGATGTGGACAGTCGCAACCGTTGCTGGCGCCAAACGCGATGTGTTGGTGCAACTTTTCGAGCGGCGTGTGCTGACTTGGACTCCCGGCAACCCGGATGATTTCAAGGTGGAAATGGGCAACGTAGGGCGGCACTACTATTATTGGCGCTACGATCCCAAATACGATGTGCCGATAACACCTGCCTCGCGGGCTACTATCAATCCGACCGCCGCTTTCCCCGGTACAACCTTCGTGGTCAGGAGTGATAGCTTCATTCCCAATGAGGCAATCAATATTATGCTGATAACACCAGACGGCAAAACTAGCGCATCTTTTGATACTTGGGCTGCAAATGCCAAAGGTGAATTGCTCTACGTCTTTACTACTAATGCTGGAGCTACAAAGGGTGTTTATACCCTTATCTTCGATGGGCAAAAGAGCGGCAATCGCTCGATAGTGTACTTCAAGCTCATTGGCATACCCGGCATAACCGAGTAGGCTATTACAGAAGCTCGCCCCTTTTCCGGTTGCCGGGAAGGGGGTTTTTTATTGGCGATTAATCCGCTCTACCAACACCAAAACTACATAGGTGATGGCAGCTAGATATAACGCCAACGCGCCTTCAATTAGCAGATGTAACCAGAAATGGGAATCGGTGAAGGAGGCGGAGTATTCTTCACCCGCGATACGGGAAAAATGCCAAATGAGCGCACCCGCCAGCCCGGTCAGCCCGGAAAAAGCCAGTCGCGCCCTTGAAAGCTGTCGTTTCACTTCAGGGCGCGGCGCTGTCGCAGAATCTCATAGAGTGCCACCGAACCCGCTACCGCCGCGTTGAGTGATTCTACTCTGCCAAGCATCGGTAACTTAATAAAGAAATCGCACTTTTCGCGCACAAGGCGACTCAAGCCTGCGCCTTCGCTGCCCACCACCAGCCCGATTTTGCCGGTGTAATCGGCACGGTCGTAATCTTGCGCGTCCGGTTCATGCTCTAGCCCTGCCACCCACACGCCGGATTCTTTCAACTCGTCCAACGCACGCGGCAAGTTTACCACCTGACAGATATGAAGATGCTCGACTGCTCCGCTGCTGGCGTTGCGAACTGCGGGAGTAATCCCGGCAGCGCGGCGTTCGGGGATAATCAACGCAGTTACGCCCGTTGCTTCGGCGCAGCGAATGAGCGTACCAAGATTTTGAGGGTCTTGCAAATAGTCCAGTATCAAAAAAAGCGCATCTGGATTATCGGCAGCTTGCGACAGCACCTCATCAAGATTGGCGTAGCGATAATCTGAGACTTCGGCGACTATGCCCTGATGGTTGGCGTTGGTGGTGCGCTTGTCCAGTTCAGGGCGCGATAGTTTCTGCAAAGGGATTTTGCGTGCGGTTGTTTCCTTGAGAGCGAAATCCAACGTTCCGCCCGTTTTGGCTTCCGCGCCGTCAGCAAGATAAAGACGCAAAACTTTAGTGCCGGCTTTGGTACTACGCAACGCTTCGGCGACCGCATTTCGCCCGTAAATTAATTCCATCGGTTAGCTTTCAAATTTCCAGCTTGTACCGTCCGGGCGATCTTCCACCTTCACTCCCAACGCCTTGAGCTTGTCGCGAATCTGGTCAGCAAGCTGATACTGTTTGGCAGATTTCAGAGCGGTGCGGGTTTCTACCAGCAACGAGATGAAAGGGGCGGCTTCCAGCCCACGTTTGGGAGAAGTATCACGGTCTAGGCGCAAACCTAGCACATTGCCAAGTTCCAGCAGAAGGGCGCGGGCTTCGTGCAAACTTTGCGGACTTGCGCCATGTTCGCGCTCTCGGTTTAGTTCGCGGGTCAGGTCGTATAAGGCGGCAAGCGCGATGGCGCTGTTGAAATCGCTGTCCATTGCTTCGATAAATCCGGCGCGAGCTTGTTCGATGGCAGCGTGTAATGTAGAGGTAGCAGCAGGATTACCTTCGGTATTGCCGGGTTCGCCCCATTTTTCCACTGAGCTAAAAACTGCTTTCAAACGTTCCAACCCACGCTGTGCTGCAATAAAGCTCTCCTCGCTGAAACTCAGCGGGTTGCGATACACCGAGCCGAGAATAAAAGCGCGTAAGGTATCGGCATCGTAGTTTTCGAGGATGTTACCGACAGTCACAAAGTTGCCAAGCGATTTACTCATCTTGTCGCTGCCCATTTGGAGCAAACCGTTGTGCATCCAGTAGCGTACGAAAGGACGTTTGCCGGTAGCGGCTTCGCTCTGCGCGATTTCATTTTCGTGGTGCGGAAAAATCAGGTCGGCGCCGCCCCCGTGAATATCAATTTGCTCGCCTAGATGCTCAACAGCCATCGCGGTGCATTCGATGTGCCAACCGGGACGACCAGCGCCCCACGGGCTTTCCCAGCTTGGTTCTCCCGGTTTGGCGGCTTTCCATAGCGCGAAATCCAGCGCGTTCTCTTTGGCTTCGTCCGGCGCAATACGCGCACCTACCATCAAATCATCGAGGCTCTGGTGTTTCAACTCGCCGTATTCTGGCTTAGCCTTGACTCGGTAATAGACATCGCCATTGCTGGCGGTATAGGCAAACCCTTTTTCGATAAGGGTTTGAATGGCAGCAAGTATATTGCCTAACTCATTGGTGGCACGGGGGTAAATGGTAGCGCGTTTTACATTGAGCGCGTCCATCCATTCCAAAAACTGGTTGATGTATTTCTCAGTCATTGGTTGCCAAGGTACGCCCATTTCAGCAGCGCGTCTGATGATTTTGTCATCAATATCGGTGAAGTTCTGGGCGTGAATCACTTTGTAACCTCTGAACTCCAGATAACGCCGCACAATATCGTAAACGAGCGCACTCATGGCATGCCCGATATGGCTGTTATCGTACACGGTAGGTCCGCACACGTACATGCGAACCTCTCCCGGCACGATGGTCTCAAATTGCTCGATTTTACCGCTCAGCGTGTTATATACCGTAAGCGACACTAGCCGCAGCCTCCTGTTCTAACAATATTGGGTCGTAGAAACCGCCGTTGGAGTAATACGCGCCATTCTTGCTGTGGTTGCCAAGCAATAATTTGCCAAGACCCTGTTCGATGCGCTCCAACCTAGCTTCCATAGCCACCAAACGGCTATCCATTTGCTCGATATTTTCGTGTTCGTGTTCAACTTCATGCGACTGATCGGTATGTTCTGCCAGTAATTGGCGCAAACGTGCTTCCAGTTCTTTCGCTTTTTCCTGTAGCGCGTCTATCATATCACCTTCTGGGTCGGGCAGGTTTTCCACTCTACGATTTTCATCGCTATGCCCGTTTCGCATCGCTACCACCCGCGCCGGGACGCCTACCGCCGTTGTGTAAGGAGGCACATCTTTCAAAACCACCGCGCCGCCGCCAATACGTGCGCCCTTGCCGATGGTAATTGCTCCTAGTACCTTTGCGCCCACACCCACCAGCACATCGTCCTCGACAGTAGGGTGACGCTTGCCACGCTGTTTGCCTGTTCCACCTAGCGTAACACCTTGATAAAGCGTGATGTTGTTGCCGAGTTCGGCGGTTTCCCCAATTACCACGCCCGTACCATGATCTATGAACAAGCCTTGACCGATTTTTGCGCCCGGATGTATATCAATGCCCGTCAGGAAACGTGACAATTGGTTAATCAAGCGGGGAAAGAAAGGCACTTTCCATATATAGAGCCGATGCGCCAACCGATGAAACAGGATGGCATGTAGGCTTGGGTAAAGCAATGCCTCAAACACGTTACGCGCTGCCGGGTCGCGCTCCATTATGGCTTTTATTTCATTTATGATTCCCATGTCTGGTTATCTCCTTGCAGGGTTCGTTCCCGCCATTCCACAGCGTATCCATTCTCTTTCCAGAAACAAAAAAGCCCGCCTTTCGGTACGGGACATCGAAGCGCATGCTTGGAAAATGGCAAGGCTAACGATGTCCCCAACTACACAGGCAAGGCTCTCCCTCAACGCTTTGAATTGCAGCGATGGGGCTAAAAGCGATTCTGGTTTCCAGAACGGCGCGTTTTACGCTATTCGGATGTGTTGGCGCGAATTTTCGCGATTGACCAGAAAACATGGTTTTATCAATTTGTCTGACTAAAGGTTTCCTTAGACGATTAAGCCGCAGATTCGGCTTTGCTGGTACTGGTACTTTTACTGGAATCCGTACTCGTACTGGTGCTGGTACTGGTATCGGTTTTCGCGCTGGCGCTGGTATCGGTCTTTGCGCTGCTACTGGTACTTTTACTAACGCCTGAATCTTCAGAACCGCTACCCTTGCGGCGATTATCATTAATATACCAGCCAGAACCTTTGAATACAATACCAGCCGGTGTGAACATCTTGCGAAGCTGATCCTGACCACATTCGGGGCAAGTCTTCAACAGCGGTGCGCTGAAGCTTTGCATCTTTTCAAACCGATGCCCACACTCTTCACATTTGTAGTCGTAAGTAGGCATGAGTCTTCTTCCTCCTGAAAAACATTTTTGTTATAAAGATTTTTCTATATGGGCTGTGCCAAACTAAAAGCCGGCAATTTGCCAGCAATTTGAATTTTACAATAATCGAAGCTGAATGGCAATAAAGCTTGGGGAACACTTGAGTATAGGTTCTGAGAATCTTGCAGTTATTTGGGCATTTTAAGCCGAATTATATCTTTAAGTTCGTTAGGCGCAACAAGCAACACGGCATCGGTCATAGGTTTCACCAGTTGGTTGGAGATAACCGAGGTTTTGAGTTGCTGGTTTGTCCAGTCCGGCTGTATGAGCAAGACACCTATAAGCATTACGCCTACCGCCAGCACGCCCTGTATGAAGCCCATTACCGCACCCAGCAAATGGTCAAGCCAGCCTAGAAAGAGCAACCCCACTACAAAATAGAGGATGCTGGCAATTACACTCGCGGTAAGGCTCAGCACAATCACAATCGCCAGAAACGCCGCGCCTCTTGCCGCCTGCGGGTTATCAATAAAACCAAAAAAGGATTTGGCGACTTGTTCACTGTAACTGCCTGCCAGAATCAAACCTAGTACCAGCCCAACTAACGCGATTGCCTGCCGTATTACCCCCCAGACTGCGCTAACTACCGTAAAAGAGATCAGAATTGCAACTACCAGAATATCAAGAAAGCTCATAATTTTGCTCCGGCTAATCTTTTACGCCATCTTCTGCTATTATAACTCTTATGGGCAGTAAAGGTTACAGGTTAGGTTACAATGGATAGTGCCACTTCAACCGCTGAGAATAAGCCGGAAAGTGAATTTAAGCCTAGAAAAAGCCCCACGGAACCTGACGGCGCGAGTTGAGTTGTGGAAAGCGCGGGTTTTGGGCTAAGCTTTCCAATCGCTTGAAAAAGATTTCAACCTCGCTAGGGTCAAGCATTTGATTTAATTGCGACTCCAGCTTTTTGGCTTTCACTTGATTGTTGGCAAGCTCCTGCAAATCCTGTGCAATATCTTCCGGTAGGGGCATTCCAGCATAATCCCACACAACGGTGCGAAGCTTCGGCACGCTGTTAAAGCACAGCCCATGGTCAATGCCCCAAACGAAGCCGTCCATTCCTAGCAAGAAGTGACCGGGCTTGCGGTCGGCATTGTTGGTAATCAAATCAAAAATGGTAATGCGCTGAATTTCAAATTCATGCTCATCGCGAAAATCATAAAGGTTACGACTTTCGTCCGCATCAATGAAAAGCTGCATCGTGCCAACCCCATGCGGACCTTCACGAATAATCGTTGGAGGAATAAAAGACCAGCCAAACGCGCGGCAAACCACATAGGCAGCGCACTCTCGCTGGTAGAGCGTACCGTTCGGAAAATCCCAAAGGGGCGCTTCCCCACGCATCGGTTTATAAACCGCCGCGTATTCTTTGCTCGTTTCCGGGTCGCATAGCATCGCCATAAAAGTGTAATTTGAGCCAGCTGGCATCAGCTTTAGCCCACGTACCTCCGCTCTTTCCAGCATCGCCAGCGCTTCTTCTTCGGTTTGTTTCAGTCGCCATGCCTTGCTGACTTCGGGATTAGGAGGGGTATTGCTGCGCTTGGGACGCATACGCGCGATTTTAAAAACCGTACCCTCCGGCAAATATACCGGACGGATGTTATCATCACCCTGCGGTTGTTCCTGTTCATCATTATTACTAAGCTTAACCATACGGTAAGACCTCGCCGCTACTCCATCAGTTCCGGTAAGGGCGATTGTATTAAGCTTCGGGCGATGTGTCAATGCTAAGGAGATGTAACTCCACTAATTCGTCCCGTTTTGCCTATTTTGACGAGCTATTTTATACTGCTGCCTGAAAGCGATTGTGGAGCGAATTTAGCTCCCTTGAGAAAGCGTTGGAATTGGTGCATGGGCTGTCGGCAAACGGGCAAAGCAAGGCTATTTTACGCAGGACGAAGCCGCGATTATCACCGGAAGTCGGGTAGTGGCAATTCCCGGATTCCAAGCGCTACACCCTCGCCACTTCTGAAGCGCTGAAACAGGAAATAGCGGCTTTTCTGGCAGAATAAGCAGGTTAAACGCTCGAACTAGGCAATAAACTAGTTGGAAGTAAGCCAGTCAAAAAATAAAAATATCGGTTGATTGGAACAAGTTTTGCTATTTTACGCTAATTTGAGGGGATTATGCCTATCATTCCGATAAGAAATTGCCATAACCTAAGATATGATTTCATAAAATTTGTTATAATAGTTTAAGGGTAGTATTTGTACCCACTCACAATGATTATATTTTTATAAGAGAATAAAAATGCGTACCTATTGGAATACTGACCATTTCCGCCAAAGTCTGATGGTGGTGAACCTTGCCACCAAGGGATTTAGCCCGGAAGAATTAAAAGTGTTTTTCTACTATTTTTTTGATACCAGCGCCGACCATTGGACTTTGAGCGACAAATATACTTGGGCGAAACTGCACGTGGATAATTTCCGTGCCGGTACACTTGAAATGGATGACGACGACGTGCGTTAATACCGGGCGCAGTATAGACTCGCCTATTCATGAATGGAAAATATGAGCAGCGAAGAATTTTTGGATACCACCCCACCGCCGCCTGACTTCCGTCTTAGCTATGGCGCAGATATAAACAATTTTGGCGACTTGCGCCTACCATCTACCTCCGGTCCGCATCCGGTGGTCATTTTTGTGCATGGCGGCTACTGGAGAGCGCAATACGGTCTGGAATACGCCGGGCATGCATGCGCCGCGCTAACCGCTGCCGGAATCGCTACTTGGAATATCGAATACCGTCGTCGCGGAAACGATGGCGGCGGCTACCCCGGCACATTTCTAGATGTGGCGCGGGCTGCCGATTTCCTACGTGAAATTGCCCCCACCTATAACCTTGACCTGTCGCGAGTAGTGGTAACAGGACATTCGGCGGGTGGGCATCTCGCCGCATGGTTGGCAGGTCGGTGGCATATACCAGTTGGTGACGAGCTATACACTCGTAATCCGCTACGCTTCAAAGGTGTAGCTCCATTGGCAGGAGTGTTGAACTTGCGTCGCGCTTGTGAGTTGCACTTGAGCGATAATGTGACCGAGCAATTTATGGGTGGCGCTCCGGCGGAATACCCGGATCGCTACGCCTTTGCCTCGCCCGAAGAATTGCTGGCGTTAGGTGTGCCGCAGATAATCATTCATGGCACTGAGGATAGTTCTGTACCCTACGAAATCAGCCTGAATTATTACGATACCGCCGTTGCGCTAGGGGATGAGGCTACCTTGATAACGCTGGAAGGGGCTGGACATTTTGAAATGGTTAACCCACACTCGGCAGAGTGGCAGCAGGTATTTGCCGCTATCACCGGGCTGTTAGGCAATAAGTAATCTCAAATATAGAACCTTAAATTAGGACAAGGGATTGGAGTTTCTTTCTTCTGTGCAAAAGTTTCAACAATATCAACTAGATATGGAAATTGCAGCTGATTAGTTTGATTATTATGAAAACGAAAATAATCCCATTCATTTTTGTGGTTTCGTTACTGCTAACCGCAGTTACCACGCTTTTTAGCCAGACTCAAACTACGCTGGCAGCTCCGGTTTTCGGTTCTTGCGAGTTTCGCCAATTGTGGAATTATAGCGATAAGGTAGTGGACGAAGTACCCGGATCGGGGCGAGGTTTTACATGGGGTTCCAACACTTTCGGCGTGTTTACCGAACCCTACCTGCAAGCGCCACAGGGCAAACGCGCAGTCCAGTATTTTGACAAGAACCGAATGGAATGGAACGGGTCGAGCCTAACCAACGGTTTGCTGACCAAAGAACTGGTGACAGGTCAATTGCAGGTCGGTGATTTTTCTTTCAGCCAACGTGACTCATCCGAAATTCCGGTGGCGGGCGATAATAATGTGAACAACCCTTCGCCCACTTATTTGTCCTTCAAGAATTTGGTGAGCCTTTTCCCCAGTTCAAACGCTGCTCCAAATCAAGTCGGGAAGCAAGTAGTCAATGCTTTAGATAGGAACGGGCAGGTTTATCAGTTGGTGATATTACCAGCCGCACTGACCATAGCCGCTTACGACTCAACCTTGAGCCATAATATCCCCTCCGTTTTTGCGGACTACCAGCATCGCAAAGGTCAAATCTGGAACGGTAAGCGTTTCGTAGAAGGAAATATCTTCACCGATAACCCGGTCTCCAACGTTTTTGGATTGCCCATCAGCGAAGCATACTGGGTGCGGGCTACTGTTGGCGGCAAAGAGAAGGATGTGCTGGTGCAGTTGTTCGAGCGGCGCGTCCTCACTTACACCCCTTCCAACCCGTCCGAATTTCAGGTTGAGATGGGCAATGTGGGGCAACACTATGTTAACTGGCGCTATGAAGGCAAGCTAGGTGGAATGGCTGAATCCTGCCCTGCCAGCGCAATGCCTGTGGTGGTTTCCAATCCACGCATTTTTGCGGTTGGCGATTCGGTGATGCTTGGCGCTTCCGCCACATTAGAAAGTACATTTCCCAATATTGTAATAGATGCTGCGGTTAGTCGTCAGGCTTTTGCCGGGATTAATATTCTCAAGACGCAACGCGCTCGCGGCGCTTTGGGAGATGTGGTAGTGGTGCATCTCGGTAACAACGGCACGTTCAGCCAAGCTGATTTCGATGATCTGATGGATGTGCTATCGGACGTGAGCGAAGTGGTTATTATCAATAACAAAGTACCGCGTTCGTGGGAAGAATCGAATAATGCTTTGCTCGCCGCCAATGCCAAACGCTATTCAAAAGTGTCGCTAATCAACTGGCATGACTTCGGTTACGCCAACCCCCAGTTCTTCTGGGAGGATGGCATTCACCTGCGCCCGGATGGGGCAAAAGCCTACGCGCAACTTATCGCAAGTAAGCTTTAAACCATAGCATTATCGCTTTAGGAAAGATTTCGGACAAGGGATTAATATACCCTTGTCTTTACTTTATCCCTTTTTCTGCACATCCTTTATTACATTCTGTAATTCATCGAGGGTAAAGATAGAATTACTTGGCTGGCTATTGGTTATCTATGAGAGGTGTGCCAACATTATTTGGCTTGAGTGGTATTATCTGGAAATGACTAGGGGGCAGTTCAACGGCACTCCGCGTGAAGCTAAACTGCCCTTCAATAACTCGTTATTTTCGCACCAACTTAATGCCGTGCTGCCAGTTCTGGGTTTTGACCATATATTTAATCCAGATCATTGCCAGCGGTTCAAGCAAGCGCGATTCCTCGATGCCGCCCATATCCACCACGCTCCAGCCGAAATCCTTGAGTAAGCCGGTGACGGTTTCTTTGGCGGCAGCATCGTTCCCTGCAATGAACATATCAAGCTGTTCGCCCAACAAGTCGGCTTGTATCATAACAGGGGCGGTGATAATGTTAAAGGCTTTTACTACATGTGCATCCGGTAGCTGGCGTTGCACAATCTCACCCGCCGAATCGCTGAAGCCGATGGCTAACGACGGTCCGGTAGCTCCAAAATTAAGCGGATTTGTAGCATCTATCACCACTTTGCCCGCAAGGTTCTGTACACCCGCCAGTTGCAGGGCGTGTTCGAGTCCACCCCAATTGATCGCCACCACCACCAACTCGCCGAATTTTGCCACTTCCTCGAAAGTTCCGGTTTTGCCGCCGGTTTTAGCCGTCCATTCTTGCAACTTTTCGCTGTTGGGTTCGCGTGAGCCGAGCAATACCGCATGCCCCTTTTTGATAAAGCCCTCACCTAGGGTTTGCCCGACTACGCCCGATCCGATTATGCCGATTTTCATGCTTGCCTCCACTACTTAAAAATCTTGAAATATATCTATTACTATGCTAATATAATACAGACCTGTCTGTATTTGTCTTAGTTATATATACAGGTCTGTATAGTGTCAAGGGGGAAATTGATAAATAATGAAAGAGACGACAAGAGGCGCGAGTACCGCCCGTCAACAAATTCTGGATACTGCCAGCACACTGTTTTATCACAACGGCTTTCGTGCGGTGGGTATTGATACCATCGTGGAGCAATCGGGTGTGGCGAAGATGACGCTCTACCGCTATTTCCCCTCCAAAGACGACCTAATCGTGGCTTATTTAGAGCGTTCAAACCTCAGCTTTTGGGACTGGTTCAAGCAAGCGATTGCTCCAGCAGGAGACGACTCACACCGCCAACTTTACGCTCTTTTTGAGGGGGTTGCTGCCCTTTGTGCCAGTCCGCAATGTTTGGGTTGCACTTTCCAGCATGCCGCCGCTGATTTTCCTAGCCTAGACCATCCGGGGCATCGCCTTGCCCTTGACCACAAACGGCAGGCGCTAGAACGATTGCGCGAGATGGCAGCCAACGCAGGTGCGCCTGACCCCGTTGCTTTGGCAGAGCAGTTGCTGTTACTGATGGATGGGGCGTTCGTGGCAAGCCGCATGTTCGGCAAGGATAGCCACGCTCGGCAGGTAACGCAAGCGGCGGCGCTGCTGCTGGATACGCAATTGCCGCCACTTCACTGAAATTACACCTGATTCAACCTGCTAATTTACCTTAAAGCGTTATTATAGTTAACGATACGCTAAACGGATTTTGCCAGTTTGGTCGTATTGCTTAATTAAAGGAGGTTGGATTTATGGCAATTTCAACAGATCGAAAAGCCTCGCTGGCAGTCATCCACGAATTTCTGGCGTGCAAGCGGTTGGCGATAGTGGGCATCTCACGCACCGAAACGGATATTAGCCGCGCCCTATGGAAAGAGTTTCGCACACGCGGCTATGAGGTTGTTCCGGTGAACCCTGCCCTTCATGCAA
>Ga0194047_10000354_pt1 | contig 30929 bp, 22 predicted proteins | sample JunL225m_MetaG_2_FD_160070 | JGI IMG/M metagenome (GOLD analysis project Ga0194047, IMG submission 160070) | Anoxic zone freshwater microbial communities from boreal shield lake in IISD Experimental Lakes Area, Ontario, Canada - Jun2016-L221-5m | ecosystem: Environmental > Aquatic > Freshwater... | reverse complement strand
AAACACCAAATTTTAAACTTGTTAGTGAAAACACCAAGCACAAAGCAGTAAGCAAGCTTTACTTCCTTTTGCCCATTCGCTATTCCCTACCTCCATCTTTAAACTTTATCTGCCCCGCTGGCGCAGGTGTGTTTCGCCTGTGCCAATAATTAGGTGGTGTCCTCATCACCACATCTAGTACTTAAAAAGCAAACCAAAAGAGAAGAATTTACTAACTGCACCTGATTGAAGTGGAAATCCTTTTTCTTTGACCTTTTCGGGCAAAGAAAAAGATTGAAACGAAAAGCAGGACGAAAGAAACCGAAGCGTGATGAACTGGCTGCCCTGAATTTAGATTTGAGATGTGAGATTTGAGAAATGAGATTTAGTTGTTGGCAAAAAAAAAGAGGAACAACTTTCGTCATTCCTCTTTCTTTGGATTTGTGTTAACTCGTGTTTATTCAACAATTAGTTTTTTGCTAACCATTTGGCCTTCGATGTCCAAACTCACAAAATAAATACCCCTGCTTAGGTCTTTCACTTCTACCGTTAAAGTGCTAGTGGCTTTAAAACTTTTAGCATTTAAGGTTTTCACTACTTTGCCCAATACATTGGTGATGGTTGCCGATTCGATGGTTTTATCGGTATTCACTGTAATGCTCACTACGTCTTGTGTAGGGTTAGGGAACATGGTGAATAGGTTATTCAATTCGCTTTCGCTGATGCCAGTATTGTTGAATACCGCTGAGGTAGCCGAACAACCGTTAGCGTTAGTAACTGTTACGGTATAGAATCCAGGACCTGTCATGGTATAGAACTGTGAAGTGGCACCCGTTATAGGCGAACCATTTAAGCTCCATTGGTTGCCAGTAGCTGCGCTTGACGAAAGTATGTTACCACTTGGTGTAATGGTAGGTGTACTTGGCAATGCATTTACAGTGATGCTAGCAGCGTTAGAAGCACTTGTACCACAAGTGCCAACAGCAACAATAGAAATGCTTCCTGAGTTGGTTCCAGCTACTACGGTGATGCTATCGTGGGTAGAAGTACCGGTAAATCCAGCAGGAGTGGTCCATGTATAAGTATTAGCATTAGCCACAGGAGCTACATAATAGGTATTGGTAGAACCAGCACAAACACTAGTAGGCCCAGAGATGGTTCCAGGAGTAGCAGGTGCGGTGGTGAAGATAACAGTAAGCAATTGAGCAGGACCTGCGCAAGTACCATTCATTCCATTTACCGAGATGATTCCTCCACCAGTACCAGTGGTTGCAGTGATGCTAGTAGAATTAGAACTACCTGACCAACCAGAAGGCAATGTCCAAACATAAGAAGTAGCACCCGAAACCGAAGCTATTGAATAAGTTTCGTTAGCACCCAAACATACGTTGGTATTACCAGTGATGGATGAAGGTTGAGCAGGAGGTACAGAAACAGACACTCCATAATTGGTTGCTGAACTTGTTCCACAACTGTTAGATGCGGTTACACTTATTGTTCCACTTGTAGTGCCTACCGAAGCAGTGATGGAAGCAGTGGTAGAACTACCTGACCAACCTGAAGGCAATGTCCAAACATAAGAAGTAGCACCAGCAACTGAAGCTGCGGTATAAGTTTCGTTAGTTCCCGAACATACAGTGGTAGAACCAGAGATGGATGCAGGAGCTGTAGGTACTGTGTTTACAGTTACTGCTAATGTTTGAGCAGGACTGCTGCACAATGCATTGTTGGCAGTTACCGAAATGGTTCCTGAAGCGCCAGCAGTAGTAGATATAGATGTAGAACTAGAAGAACCCAACCATCCTGAAGGTAATGTCCAAGTGTACGAGGTAGCACCTGAAACTAAGGTGATGAAATATCCTTGAGTGGTACCAGCACATACACTACTAGAACCAGCAATGGTTCCAGGAGTATTCGGACTTTGGTTTACACTCACAGCAGTATTTTGTGCACTGCTTGTTCCACAACCGTTTTGAGCAGCTACGGTAACAGTACCACCAGTAGTTCCTACGGTATAGGTGATCGAATTGGTGGTTGATGTTCCACTCCATCCGCTAGGCAAATTCCAAATGTACGAAGTAGCATTAGCTACTGAGTTCACGGTAAAAGTTTGTGATGAAGAAGAACATACTGTTGAATTACCAATTATGCTTCCTGGTGTTGATGGAGCTGCTGCACTAGAAGTTACGTTCAAAGATTGTGCAGGACTTACTCCACAACTATTGGTAACCGTTACATAAATAGTTCCACTAGAAGCACCCGGTGTAGTAGTAATAGAAGGGGTAGTAGAAGTTCCACTCCATCCTGATGGTAAGGTCCAAGTATAGGTAGTAGCACCTGTTACAGGGCTTATTGAATACACACCCGAGATACCTGCACAAACAGAAGCATTACCATTAATAATAGTAGGTTGTGCTGGTGCTGAATTAACAACTACGTTAATTAATTGAGCAGAACTTGTTCCACAATCGTTGATAGCAACCACTGAAACAATTCCACCGGTACTCGAAGGAATGGTAGTGATAGCGTTAGTTGTCGATGCGCCTGCCCATCCACTAGGAACAGTCCATAAATAACTTGTTGCACCCGCAACAGCCGATACCGAATAGGTTTGAGTAACGCCTGAACATACTGAAGCGTTTCCAGAAATACTTCCTGGTTGAGCAGGTGAAGTACCAAGGTTTACGTTCAATGTTTGAGCAGCACTTGTACCACAAGCATTAGTAGTAGTTACCGAAATAACTCCGCCAGTATTACCTGCAGTAGTATTAATTGTATTTGTTGATGACGATCCTGACCATCCAGAAGGTAAGTTCCAGTTATAAGTAGTAGCACCTGATACAGGATTTACAGAGTAAGAACCCGCTTGCCCCGGACAGAAAGTTACGTTTCCTGATATAGCTCCTGGCTGCGCAGGTGTAGGGCTAACAGTTACGTTGATTACTTGAGGTGTACTGTTTCCACAAGAGTTAGAAGCAGTAACGGTGATTGGACCACTAGTACCCGGAGTAGCTGAAATAAAGTTGAAAGACGATGCACCTGTCCAGCCTGAAGGCATTGTCCAGATATAACCATTCGCATTAGCACCAGAAACAGCAGTTACCGAGTAGGTTTGTGATGTACCTGCACATACGGTAGCATTACCAGATATAGCAGTAGGTTGAGCAGGAACTTGATTAACGGTTACGTTAAAAGTTTGAGCGGTACTACTACCGCAAGCATTGTTAGCTGCCACAGTAATAGAACCACTGTTGGCGCCTACTGTTGACGAAATTGAAGTAGAAGTAGAACTACCTGACCATCCTGAAGGCAAGGTCCAAGTGTACGATGTAGCACCCGAAACGGCAGAGATGGAATAATTTTGAGTAGATGTTTGACAGACAGTTGCAGTTCCTGAAATAGCGCCTGGTTGTGCAGGTGTGGTTGCTATGGTAACAGGGAAACTAGACGAAGAACTAGTACCACAACCATTGGTAGCAGTTACCGAAATGGTTCCACCCGATGCTCCAGCAGTAGCACTGATGGAGTTAGTAGATGATGAACCCGACCAACCACCAGGAAGTGTCCATGTATAGGATGTTGCCCCCGATACTGCCGATACTGAATAGGTATTAGTAGAACCTTGACATACAGAAGCTGTTCCTGATACCGCACCGGGAGCATTTGGAGCACTGCATCCAAACACAGGCTCAATCATGATTCTATAATCAGCTCCTGGAGATAGATCGAACCAAGTTCCACTTGCTGATGGAACCTGAGCATAAAATGTACCGCTGCGAATAGGCATTTCAACTTGATAGGCAATTTCCATATTAAAGGTATCCGCCTGTGATAAGCCAACAAAGAAACCACCATTTACACTTACTGCAGGACTAACTGTTATTGGAGTAATACCAGCAGTGGTAGTGAAATTAGAGGAAGTATATAATATAGAACCGGGAGTACCTCCTGCTCCGGTGGCATCCCATATTTTAAGATTGCAATTATGTCCTGCAGTGAAGTTATTTACATTAACGCTTGTGATGGTAGTTGCAGAACTACTATTAAACTTAGCAGCAATGTCACCTGTGTTTCCGTTAAACCCTACACCAGAAGCTACAGTGGTTCCGTATGCATAATTATCTGAACTAGTATTGACGGTTTGAGCAACCGAAAGCGAATTGTCTGAAGCATAACCATCCGAAGGAACGGACACTGAAACGTTATTAGTTCCGGTGATTGTGCTTGAATAGCCCGTAAATGTAACCACGGCAGAAGCGCCAGGGGCAAGACTACTTATAGTTTGAGAATTTGTAAATGTATTTGCACCTGTGACATTTAAAGTAACCACTTTATTAGTCAAAGTAAGAGTTCCCGCATTTGTAACGTTTGCTTTCACCACTTGTGGATTTGCGAAAGGGGTTGCGATAGTTCCCATTGTATAAACATTAGCAACTTTAGCATTACTGAATGATGTATTGGCAGTATAAGAATAAGTATCAATACCTATGTAATCTGAGTTGGCACTTGCTAACGAACCTCCTCCATTTGTAACATAATACCTAAAAGCGATTCTACCTGATGTAGCACTAGCTAATCCACTTATGGTTAAAGTGTATTGCGTCCAAACATTTGGATAGCTTCCTACACCTATGGTTAAATATGTTGAATCGATGTCCAATAGTAAATTTGTAAAGTCTCCAACTGAGGCAGAACCAGTCCCAACATTAGTACTTGCACCATTTGTACTCATTCTCACTTGAAGCCTATCTGGATAAGTAGGCACATCAACCGTACGAGTATAAAAACTTATTACATCCCCATTATGAAAAATCCTATTCGGAGTAAATAACCAATTGCTCAAGGTAACGGGTGAAGAAGTATTGCTAGAACTTTGCCAATTACATGCAATGTAAGATCTCTGAGTACCTGACTGCGCTATGAAATGTGTTGAGTCACCTTTGAACCAACCTATAGTACCAGGGCTATCACTATTGTTTTGGACATACCAATCAGTAAGATTTGCTAAATTATCAAATCCTTCAGTGAACGACTGAGCATTCACTTTCGGTGCAAAAGAAAGCAATGTTATAAACATGCTCAAAATTGCAATTGTGCTTTTTCTGTTAAAGTAATTTTTTTTCATTGTGTAAAAGTTTAAGTTAATGATTATTTTTTCTGTGAATTGTTTTGTTTAACGGCTTCTTTTTTGTCAACTATTTTCGGATGTTCCGTTGCCATCGAAGCTGCTGGTTTGGCTTTGTGTTGTTGGTTTTCATTAGTAGTACTTAATTGTACCGCAGGTTTTGCCTGATTGTTTGTTTGTTTACCATTTTCTGCATTCTGCGAAATGGCCACACTGCCAACCATCATCAGGCTAGCAAGTGAAAAAATTAATTTGTTTTTTTTCATGATTTTGTTTTTGTTTTGTAATTATTAAACTTATTTAATTAGAGACTTGAGCGGAACCATTCAACACAAAAGCTCATTGACGAGATTCTACTACAAGTTAGCCCACGAAGGTAAATTATTTTTCGATTCCGTGAAAAAAATAACAGCAAGGCTTTCTGACCTTTCGAAATCATCATCTAGCAATTATTGTTTGATTTAGTCGAATAGACCATCGTACAATTGAAAACTTGGAGGCTAAGATAAGTTTTTTAACGCTTCTTTCGGAAAGGGTAATATAGTTTTTTTGAATTAATAATGTAGAGTTCACAAATCAGGATTTGAGATTGAGGATCGAAGATTAAGGATTTTGGGGCTTTACGAAATACGAATAGTACGAATTTACGAATAATTGCCTACTGCTAAATTGCTAAATTGCCGTTTCTGCCTTCGCGGCAATTTCCATCTTTCAACCCAAAAACTTTAAACCCAAACCCTCCGAAACCATTGAATACATTGACATGACGAAAGTCATCTGTTCTCCAAAGCTTGGTATCTCTTATTACTATTTCGAGTTTTGTTTCGACCAAAAAGGGTGTTTTTGTTGAAATCTTGATAAAAAAATGCATAAATATTTTTTCTTTTTTGAATTAGCTATAAATGTTTTTATAAATTTGTCGCGCCTTAAAAAAAGGGATACCTCAAAAGAGGTGGACTAAATGGAGTTAAAACGTTAAAAATTAATATGGATACAACTAACAACAAGCAGCGAAAACAAATATCAGCAGTTTTTTCCTTCCTGTTTTTATCAATCATTTTTAGTATACAACCGCTTTCGGCACAGGATGGTGCCAAATTGTTTAAGCAAAATTGCGCGGTATGTCATACCATCACCAGTCAGAAATTAGTAGGACCTGGTTTAGCAGGTGTGGCAGCACGTGTGCCAAACGATGCTTGGTTGATGAAATGGATAAAAAACAACCAAGAAGTATTGAAAAGCGGTGACGCTTACGCTAAAAAGATACTTGGCGAAAACAATGGTATGCAAATGACCGTGTTTGCCGATTTGAAAGATGAGGAATTAAAGGCTCTTATTACTTACATCAAAAACCCGCCTAAAGAAGTGGCACCTACACCTGCTGCTGGAGCTGGAGCTGCTGCTCCTGTCGAAAAAACAGTAAATCCTTTGGCCATATTGTTAGGGGTAATTGCATTCCTTGTTATCTTGGTTTCTATCTTACGTGGACTTTCGCATTCATTAAAAAACATCAAAAATGAAAAAGAAGGTTTAGCTGAAGAAGCTAAATTAACTGCTTGGGCCGAACTAAAAGTATGGATGGGTAACCACAAACGCACCATGGTACTTATTATATTATATATAGTAGGAGGATTTTTGGTTGCTGCATGGGATGGTATGATGGGTATAGGTGTTTACCAAGGTTATAACCCTAGTCAACCAATTGCATTTTCGCACAAAATACATGCTGGCGACAATGCCATCAACTGCCAATACTGCCACTCGGGGGTAGAACGAAGCAAAACAGCTGGTATACCTGCCGTAAACGTTTGTATGAACTGTCACAAAGGAATATCGAAAGGACCTATTACAGGAACAACCGAAATAGCTAAGATATACGATGCTGCTGGTTGGGACCCTGAAAAAGGAGCTTATACCAAACCACAAAAACCTATTAAATGGGTAAAAGTGCACAACCTTCAGGATTTTGTATTCTTTAGTCACCAACAACACGTAAAAGTAGGTAAACAAGATTGTGCAACTTGCCACGGTGACTTGACCAAAATGACTACTGCTACTCAAATGCAACCACTCACCATGAAATGGTGTGTTGATTGTCACCGCAAAACAGAAGTACCGGGCATGAAAGACAATCCTTACTACGAGAGTTTACACAAAAAACTTAGTGCGAAATTCAAAAACTTACCAAAAGACGAACAGGTAATTACTGTTGCGAAAATGGGAGGGATAGAATGTGGTAAATGCCATTATTAGGCCCCCTAGCCCCCGAAGGGGGAATTGAAGGACTTAAAAAATATAAAGACTATAAAAAAGGAATAAAAGAATAATATGAAAAACACCAACGATAACGGAGTAACTAACACCAACTCCTCCCCTTCGGGGAGGTCGGGAGGGGCTGTAAAATATTGGAAAGGATTAGAAGAGTTAAACAATAGTCCTGAATTTGTTCAAAAAGCAGAAAATGAATTTGCTGAACAAGTACCTTTAGAAGAATTTTTAGGAGACAACAACCTTGCTATAGGCGGAGGGACCAACCGTAGAGATTTCTTGAAATTTCTAGGATTTAGCGTTACCGCTGCATCATTGGCAGCTTGCGAAACTCCGGTAAACAAAGCAATACCTTATGTAGTTCGTCCCGAAGAAATCACTCCAGGAGTTGCCAATTGGTATGCTTCTACTTATTATGATGGAAACGACTATGCAGCCTTATTGGTAAAAACACGCGAAGGTCGTCCTATTAAAATAGAAGGAAACGAATTATCGAAAATAACAATGGGAGGAACCAATGCTCGTATTCAAGCATCCGTTCTTTCGCTTTACGATTCGTCAAGATTAACAGGTCCTCAATCAAATGGTTCGTCAGCCACTTGGATTTTAACCGATAAAGAAATAGCTGCTAAATTAACTTCGATTACTGCTAAAAACGGTAATATCCGCATCCTATCTTCTTCCATCATCAGTCCTTCTACCAAAGCGGCTATTGCCGAATTCACTGCCAAATACCCAACCACAAAAGTGGTGATGTATGATGCGGTATCGTATTCGGGAATTGCAAAAGCCAACGAACAAACTTTTGGTAAATCATTTGTTCCATCTTATAGTTTCGACAAAGCCGAAGTAATAGTAAGTATTGCTGCCGACTTCCTTGCCAACTGGTTATCGCCAATTGAATATGCTAAGCAATATGCTACTTTAAGAAGAGTGAGCAAAGAGCATACAAAAATGTCGAAACATTTCCATTTCGAATCGAACCTTTCGCTTACAGGAGCTAATGCTGATGAGCGTGAGCCTGTGAAAGTTTCGGAACAAGGAAAAGTAGCCGTAAACTTATACAATGCAGTTGCAAAACTTGTTGGAGGAGCAACTTTATCTTCTTCCTCATTATCATGCGATGCTACCATAGCTAAAGCAGCTAAAGAATTGGTAGAAAACAAAGGCAAATCGCTAGTGATAGCTGGTTCGAACGATGTATACATCCAGTTAGTAGTAAATGGTATCAACCAAATGCTCGACAACTATGGAAAAACGATTGATATTGAAAACACCAATTTAACCCGTCAGGGCGATGATGCCGATTTTACGGCATTGGTAGCTGATATGGCAGCTGGCAAAGTGGATGCATTAATCACTTATAATACTAATCCAGTTTACACTGCACCTGCATCAATGAAATTTGCAGATGCTTATAACAAAGTAGGATTGCGCATTTCCTTAGCCGACAGAGCTGACGAAACCGCTTCACTTGCAACTTATATCTGCCCTGACCACCATTACTTAGAGTCATGGAACGATTTTAATCCTAAAAAAGGACACTATAGTTTAGCTCAACCTACTATTTCGCCATTGTTCACACAACCTCGCTACGAGGGAACTCGTCAGGCTCAAGAATCGTTGTTGATTTGGGCTGGTATCACTGCAGATTATCATTCATTCATTCAAAAAACATGGACAGAACGCGTTTTCCCAATGCAAGGAAAATACATGATGTTCGCTGAATTCTGGAACAACTCATTACACGATGGTGCTATTGAAGTAGGTACAGGTGATGACGTGATTAAGAAAGAAGAAAAAGCAGACGATAAAAAGAAAGGCAATAAGAAAGAAGAGAAAAAAGAGGAGAAAAAACAAATTGCCAAAGTTGATTTAAACGATGCTGCACAGAAATTAAATGCTGCTAAAGGAGGAGAGTTTGAATTAGCACTTTACGAAAAAGTAGGAATTGGAAATGGTAACCAAGCCAACAACCCTTGGTTGCAAGAATTACCTGACCCTATTTCAAAAATAACTTGGGACAACTACGTTACCATGTCGCCAGCCGATATGGAAAAGAAATACAAATTAATGAAACGTCAGGACCGTGAAGCAAGTATTGTGAACGTTACGGTTAATGGCGTTACTGTTAAATTGCCAGTTGTACCTCAACCAGGACAAGCAAAAGGTACCATTGGAATTGCGCTTGGTTATGGCCGCGACAAAGCAGGTAAATTAAGCACAAAAACAGGAGTGGTTGGTCAAAACGTTTATCCATTTGTTCAAATAGCAAACGGAACATTGATTTACGCTTCTTTAGATGCAAAAATTGAAAGCACAACAGAAGTTACTGAATTAGCAGGAACACAGATTCATCATACCATGATGGGTCGTGAGATTGTTAGAGTAACTTCGTTAGAAGATTATAAAAAAGATCCAACAGCTGGTAACCATCCAGAAATGATGTATACCAACAGTGGTAAAGTAAACCCTGCCACTCTCGACTTATGGAATGAACACGAAAAACTTGGTCATAGATGGGGATTAACTATCGATTTGAATTCTTGTATCGGTTGTGGTTCATGTGTTGTAAGCTGTACAGCCGAAAACAATGTGGCTGTGGTAGGTAAAGAAATGGTGAAGAAAACACGCGAAATGCACTGGTTGCGTATCGACCGTTATTATTCAACCAACTGGCCATCGGAAGTAGCACAAGCAAAAGAAAAAGCTGACGAAAAAGGAGTTGGTTCTATTGATATGTATTTAGATATGGAAAATCCTTCGGTTGAAAATCCGAAAGTGGTATTCCAACCAATCATGTGTCAACATTGTAATCACGCTCCTTGTGAAACAGTTTGCCCGGTATTGGCAACCAACCATAGTTCAGAAGGATTAAATGCAATGGCATACAATCGTTGTGTAGGTACTCGTTACTGTGCTAACAACTGTCCATTTAAAGTAAGACGTTTCAATTGGTTTAACTATAACGAAAACCCTGACTTCAAGATCAACCCTACACAAGACGATTTAGGTCGTATGGTATTGAATCCTGATGTAGTTGTTCGTTCGCGTGGGGTAATGGAAAAATGCTCAATGTGTGTTCAACGTGTTCAGGCTGGTAAATTAGAAGCTAAAAAAGCGGAACGTAAATTAGCCGATGGGGATATTAAATTGGCTTGTGCTCAATCTTGTCCTACCAATGCAATCTTATTTGGCGACTTGAATGACGAAAGCAGTGCAATCACCAAGTTGAGAAAAGAAGATGAACGAAATTACTTCATCTTAGAAGAACTTGGAATAAAACCAACAGTATCATACTTAACCAAAGTACGTAACTGTGAGTTAGAAACTGCAGAACCAGCTGAGGCAAAATCGGAGAAAAAAGAAGGATAAAATAACTTTGAAGTTGAAGAGGTTAATTCAACTGAGAACTATTTAAAAATAATAAAGAATAAAACAATTTAAGAAATAATATGCACGCAGAATCAGAAATTAGAGAGCCCTTAATTCTTGGTAATAAAACATATCATCAAATCAGTGAAGATATTGTACGACCAATAGAAGGAAAAGCCACCAAACAATGGTATATGCTACTAACATTGGCAGTCATTTGCTTTTTATGGGGAATAGGTTGCTTAGCTTATACCATCGGTACCGGAATCGGGGTTTGGGGTTCAAACAATGGTGTTGATTGGGCTTGGGATATCACCAATTTCGTATGGTGGATTGGTATTGGTCACGCTGGTACGTTAATTTCGGCTGTGTTGTTGTTGTTCCGTCAGAAATGGAGGATGGCAATTAACCGTTCGGCTGAAGCAATGACGATATTTGCCGTAATGTGTGCAGCTATTTTCGTAACCCTACACACAGGTCGTCCTTGGTTAGATTATTGGTTGTTTCCATTGCCAAATCAATTCGGTTCTCTTTGGGTGAATTTCAACTCTCCTTTATTATGGGACGTATTTGCGGTTTCTACTTATTTCTCTGTATCATTGGTATTCTGGTATACAGGTCTCGTTCCCGATTTTGCTATGATTCGCGATAGAGCTGTAAAACCTTTTGCTAAAAAATTCTATAGTTTATTAAGTTTTGGATGGGGTGGAAGTGCTCGTCACTGGAGTCGTTTCGAGGAAGTATCATTGGTACTTGCAGGTTTATCTACTCCACTTGTGTTCTCGGTTCACTCTATTGTATCTATGGACTTTGCTACATCAGTAGTTCCTGGTTGGCACACTACCATCTTCCCTCCTTATTTCGTTGCTGGAGCGGTATTCTCAGGATTTGCAATGGTTCAAACCTTATTGCTTATCATGCGTAAAGTTTACCATTTAGAAAATTATATTACTATCAAACACATCGAGTACATGAATATTGTAATCATTGTTACAGGTTCTATCGTTGGCGTGGCTTACCTTACTGAGTTGTTTATTTCTTGGTATTCCGGTGTTGAATACGAGCAATACGCATTCTTGAACAGAGCAACAGGACCATATTGGTGGGCTTATGCAGCAATGATGACTTGCAACGTTATTTCACCACAGATATTCTGGTTCAAGAAACTTAGAACTAATCTAGCCTTCACGTTTGTTATGTCAATCATTGTGAACATCGGTATGTGGTTCGAACGTTTTGTAATTATCGTTCCAACATTGTGTAGAACTTTTGTTCCTTCAACATGGAACATGTATCACCCTACATTTATCGATATCGGGATTTTCACTGGAACAATTGGAATGTTCTTTACATTCTTCCTTTTGTTTACTCGTTATTTCCCTGTAATTGCACAAGCTGAGTTAAAATCAATTGTGAAAGCTTCAGGTCAAGAATACAAAGAGAAAGCAAAACACGCAGCACACTAATTAATAAGAATAGGAAATTAAAAAATTAAGTAATTAATAATTTTAGAAAATGAGTAACGTAACAATTCACGCGATTTTTGACGATGAAGAACCATTAATGTCGAGTGCAAAAACTCTTAAATCAAATGGCATTAGAGTAAAAGATGTGTTCTCTCCTTTCCCAATACACGGAATAGACCCTGTAATTGGAGTTCCAAGAACTTGGATAGCGATATGTGCTTTTATATATGGTATTACAGGACTATCATTAGGTACATTGATGATGTGGTACATGATGATTCACGATTGGCCAACTGATATTGGAGGTAAACCAAGTTTTGCATATTACATGAATATGCCTGCGTTTATTCCAATCTCTTTCGAGTGTACAGTGCTTTGTGCTGCGCATGGAATGGCAATTACCTATTATTTGAGATGTTGGTTAGTACCTGGAGCAAAAGCTAAAAATCCAGATCCTCGCACAACTGATGATAAATTTTTAATGGTGGTAGAAACTAAACCAGAAAACAAGAATGACATTGAATCGATTCTTAAAAACGGTGGAGCATCAGAAATACATTACAAATAATTTAGAACTGCAAGCAATTGCGGAATTAACATATAGAGATTAGGACTTAGATTTAAAAAGTGATATGAAAAAAGTAACAAATATTATTTCTTTAATGGCAATTGTTGGTGGTATTACCATTGCCTTTACATCATGCTCAAAACATGATGCTAATAGCCCGGGAGTGGAATACATGCCTGATATGTATCGTTCACCATCGTTGGAGACCAACTCATTTTCGGTTGTAGCAAATGCTGACGGTACTTTCGATACCATTCCAACTAACCGTTTACCTGTGGCAGGTACTATACCAAGAGGTTATATGCCTTATCCCTACACAAACGACACCGCAGGATATTCAAATGCTGGAAAATACTTACACAATCCTTTGCCTAAGAATGATGCAAATGTAGCAGAAGGTGAAGTATTGTATGGTAAATACTGTATTCATTGCCATGGAGCAAGTGGACAAGGAGATGGAATAGTAGGTAGCAAATTACCTGGACCTCCTCCAAGTTATACAAGTGCAGCATTAATGGCTTTGCCTGAAGGTAAAATGTTTCACACCATTACTTACGGAAAAAACATGATGGGTTCTCACGCTTCGCAATTGAGCAAAGAAGAAAGATGGAAAGTGATTATGTACATTCATAAGTTGCAATATCCTAATGGAGAACCTGTAAAAGTTGCTGATACTACTGCCACTCCAACAGTGAAAGTGAAAGCTAAAGGGAAGAAAAAATAGAAAGTAGTCAATATAGAATACAACAATATTAAAGATATGAATAATTTAAACTATACATTTACTAACAAAACCAGAAATTTCACATTTGCGTTGATGGCTATTGGTGTCATCACCATTATTGCTGGTTTTGCACAACCTGCTCCTGATGGAGTGAATCCTGATGATTATAAGCACATGCGTATATGGGCTAATTTATTGGTGAATGGTTATTTCTTTATGGGAATAGGATTATTGGCAACATTTTTTATGGCCTTGCAATATGCTGCTGAAGTAGCATGGTCAGTTGCAGTGAAAAGAGTTTACGAAGCTGTTTCTTGCTATTTACCTGTAGGAGCAGCTATTATGTTCTTAATATTGCTTGCTGGCCAATTGCACTTGCACCATTTATACATTTGGATGGACCCAGAAGTGTATGACAAAACATCTCCAAAATTTGATGAATTAATTACACATAAACACGGATACTTTGCTCCAGCTTTCTTTTGGACAAGGACCATTGCGTACTTAGTAATTTGGAATTTATTTCAAAGAGGTTTCCGTAAACGTTCAATAGAAGAAGATTTACAAGGAGGAACTGCTTTACACTACAAAAACATGGGTAAAGGTGCGTTATTCCTTGTGTTCTTTGCGGTAACTTCTTCAACATCTGCGTGGGATTGGATGATGTCGTTGGATGTACATTGGTTCAGTACTATGTATGGATGGTATGCATTTGCTGGAATGTGGATTTCTGCTATGACGACTATCTTGTTAACTGTATTATTCTTGAAGAGAAAAGGATATTTAGAAAATGTAAACGACAGTCATATTCACGATTTAGGAAAATGGATGTTCGCAGTAAGTTTCTTGTGGAGCTATTTATGGTTCTGCCAATTCATGTTGATTTGGTATACAAACATTCCAGAAGAAATTATCTATTTCCAAGATCGTTTACATAATTTCGGTTACATGGGCTTAATGTGGACTGTATTTTTCATGAACTTCTTGTTCCCAATGATATTATTGATGAGTAGAGATGCTAAACGTAATTACTATTTCTTAGTAATTGTTGGTTGCATTATCTTAATCGGACACTGGTTAGATGTATATGACATGGTAATGCCTGCTACCGTAAAAGGAAACCATCACTTAGGATGGGTTGAATTGGGTACTGCGTTAGGATTTGTTGGACTAATCATATTTGTTGTTCACAAATCGTTAGCAAAAGCTCCACTAATGGTACAGAAACATCCATATTTGGATGAAAGTATTCATCATCACTATTAATCGAACCTATTTTATTAATCAATTATAGTTAAGACTTAAACCGAAATAAACACAAAAGAAATATTAATGAATCTAAATTTTAATTTGTATGACAACAATTTTAACGTACACTTCAATTGCTTTGGCAATAATCGTGTTTCGATATGTTATAAGAGTATTTTACATTGTTCTAAATCTTAATGGAAGAAAAAACGCTTAATAGGAAATAAAGGAATTTGGTTTAAGATTGACAACATGCACAAAGTTAATCAATCTAGTTCAATATAGTCTTAAACCATTCCAGAATTTTTATTCAATAAATTAATTTATTATTTAAATCAACATCATGACAGAAATACTTATTTACGTTGCCATAACGTTAGCCCTTTTTGTAATCGGGTATATGGTTAGAGTGTACGAACTTTCTTCGAGCATAAGAGGTAAGAAACAACACATAGTGACTGAAGGCGACAACAGACTAATGGCAAGATTCATGCTTACATTTTTGTTTGCATTCTTCGCTTTTGTAATTTACAATTTAGAGAGCTATGGTCCTAGAACCTTGCCTGAATCGGCTTCTGCACATGGTGTAGAATTAGATTGGTTGTTCAATTTCAACATGATTATTCTGTTTATTGTGTTCACCATAACTCAGATATTCTTGTTTGTTTTTGCTTTTAAATATTATGGAAGAGAAGGTAACAAAGCAACGTATTTGGCACACAACAATAAGTTGGAAATGATTTGGACAGTGATACCTGCCATAGTGCTTGCTATCATCATTATTTTCGGATTGAAAAACTGGAACAAAATTACCGAGCCTGCTTCGAAAGATGCCATCGTGATTCAGCTTTATGCTAAACAATTCGATTGGACTGCACGCTATGCTGGTAAGGATAATGAATTGGGAGCATCGAATTACAAATTGATTACTGGTGAAAATCCTTTAGGCATCGATTCAACCGATACTAAATCGAATGATGATATTGTTGTAAGAAATGAATTTCACATTCCATTAGGAAAAGAAGTGGAATTTAAATTGAATGCACGCGAGGTAATACACAGTGCTTATATGCCTCACTTCCGTTCGCAAATGAACTGTGTACCGGGAATGACCACCATGATGCATTTTACTCCTATCATCACTACTGCGCAAATGAGAGAGAAATTGAACAATCCTAAGTTCGATTATATTTTATTGTGCAACAAGATTTGTGGAAACAGTCATTACAATATGCAAATGACCATAGTGGTAGAAACTGAAAGCGAATACAAGGCTTGGTTGAGTTCGAAGTCGACATTTAAAAAGAAAGCTGCAGCACCTGCCGAAGTAAAAGCAGTAGCAGCAAAATAATTGAAACAAATTAAGATTAGGATTTAAGAAATTTAAACAAATAACATAAAAAGAATATGTCAGCAGAAGCACACACACATCATCACGAAGCTCACGCAAGTAACGGACACCACGATGAGCATCATCATGAAGAATCTTTTGTATCGAAATACATTTTTAGTATGGACCACAAAGTGATTTCTCGTCAGTTTTTGATAACTGCAGTGATCATGGCAACAATAGCAATGGGAATGTCATTATTGTTCCGTTTGCAATTGGCTTGGCCAGGCGAAAAATTTGCGGTAATCAATATGATATTGGGCGACAAATGGGGTAAAGATGGTATTCTCGACCCAGGAATGTACATGGCCTTGGTAACCATACATGGTACCATCATGGTGTTTATGGTACTTACTGGTGGATTGAGTGGAACTTTCAGTAACCTTTTAATCCCATACCAAATTGGAGCACGCGATATGGCTTCGGGTTTCATGAACATGTTGTCGTATTGGTTCTTCTTCTTATCAAGTATATTTATGCTTGCTGGTTTCTTTACCGAAACGGGTCCTGCATCGGGTGGTTGGACGGTTTATCCTCCATTAAGCGCATTGCCTCAAGCCATGGAAGGTTCTAAAATAGGAATGACTTTATGGTTGATTTCAATGAGTTTGTTCATTGTGTCTTCCTTGTTAGGTGGTTTGAATTACATCGTTACAGTATTCAACTTGCGTACTAAAGGGATGTCGATGACACGTATGCCATTGACCATTTGGGCGTTTTTGGTAACTGCTATTCTTGGTGTACTTTCTTTCCCTGTATTATTCTCAGCAGCATTGTTATTAATCTCTGATAGAAGTCTTGGAACTTCGTTTTACTTATCCGACATTTACATTGGTGGACAAGCATTGGAACAAACCGGTGGTAGCCCAATATTGTACGAACATTTATTTTGGTTCCTTGGTCACCCTGAAGTATACATCATCTTATTACCTGCTTTGGGTTTAACATCCGAAATCATTTCGGTGAATGCTCGTAAACCCATCTTCGGATACCGTGCCATGATTGGTTCTATTATGGCCATTGGTTTCTTATCGTTCATTGTTTGGGGTCACCACATGTTTGTAACCGGTATGAATCCGTTCATTGGTTCGGTGTTTGTGTTCACTACTTTACTTATTGCTATCCCTTCGGCTGTAAAGGCGTTCAACTACATCACTACCTTGTGGAAAGGAAACATCCGCTACACACCTGCTATGCTATTCGCTATTGGTTTGGTATCTACCTTTATTTCGGGAGGTTTAACAGGTATCATCCTTGCCGATTCGGCTTTGGACATCAACGTTCACGATAACTATTTTGTGGTAGCTCACTTCCACATTGTAATGGGTGTGTCGGCTATTTTGGGAATGCTTGCTGGTGTTTATCATTGGTATCCTAAATTGTTTTTGCGACACATGAATAAGAAACTAGGATACATTCACTTCTGGATTACCTTCGTTTGTGCTTACGGAGTATTCTTCCCGATGCACTTCTTAGGGTTGGCTGGTGTGCCTCGTAGGTATTATACCAACAGTGCTTTCCCGATGTTCGACAATTTGGTTGACATCAACGTATTCATCACCATTTTTGCCATCATTGGTGGTTTAGGTCAATTGATTTTCTTGTTCAATTTCTTCTATTCTATGTTTAGAGGTCCTAAATCGGAACAAAATCCGTGGAACGCAAACACTTTAGAATGGACTACTCCTATGGAACATACGCATGGCAACTGGCCTGGTGCTTTGCCTGTGGTTCACCGTTGGCCTTACGACTATAGCAAACCTGGTAAAGAACACGATTTTGTGCCACAAACCGTTCCTTTGGAAGAAGGCGAGCTAGACGGTGGAGGCCATTAAACCTTGTCGTTTGTTGAGTTATTTGATTAATCAATAATATATATCCCTATTCCTTTCGGAGTAGGGATATTTTTTTAGGTTTTCGCCTATCTTTGCCTTGTGAAAAAACGTTGGTTGCTTTTGGTTTTCCTTTTTCAATGCTTTGTGCTAACTGTGCAGAGCCAACCTGCCTTGGATACCATAAAAGATTGCCTGACCAAAAAACCTAAGTTTTATTTTAGTTTCGATTCGCGAAACTCATTCATCGACCATAGCCGAGCCAAGATTTTTGGTTTTTTGATGGGGATGAACTATGCCAACCGACTTTATTGCGCGGTGGGCTATAACCAATTGTATCCACCTACCACCAATTTCGATGAAACCTATTATTATATGAACGCTGACAATAAGCGCGACAGTGTGAAACAAGAATTGAAATTATATTACGTGTCGGCAAGTGTTGATTATGTGTTTTACAAATCGCATCATTGGAGCCTGAGCATGCCCCTGCAAATAGGCATTGGTACCAACTATTACAGATACAACCAAGGGGGCACTACCCACCGCTTGGGCCAACAGATAAACATAGTGTACGAACCTGCTGTGGCTGTAGAGTACAAACTCTGCCGATATTTTGGCGTGGGGGCCGAAATGGGTTACCGATTTATGGTGGGCAGCGACCGTAAACTAAATGCCAAGTTCACCTCACCCATTTATGCCTTTAGCTTTATCCTCTATTATTTCGATATTTACAAACGGTTTATTAAAAGGGAATAACCTATTAGGGGGTATTTAACCGCGAAGGAAGAAGGTTCACAAGTATCCGTAGGAAATTGAAATGTTGAATTCTAATTTACTTTTCGGAATTCATGTTTCGCAGCAAATTTAACAAAACGCTTTCTGTTATTGGTCTTGGATGCCCTTTCAAAATTTGAAGAGCCATAAAATTCGTCTCGGATGCCCTTTCAAAATTTGAAGAGCCATAAAATTCGTCTCGGATGCCTTTTCAAAATTTGAAGAGCCATAAAATTCGTCTCGGATGCCTTTTCAAAATTTGAAGAGCCATAAAATTCGTCTTGGTTGCCTTTGCAAAAATTACGGAGGCATCCAAGACGATATTCAACCTATTCCAAAATTTGGCGAAAATTCGGAAACCTAAAATCCCTTTAGTTTTATTTCAAAGAAATTTTTGGTGTATATTTTGGGGATGAAAAAACTGGTGCATACAAAGAGTAGTTCGTTAGGTGGTGAAAAAACACCAACAAAGGCATCGTTTATGCAAATTTTAAAGGAAGACCAACAAGGGCGAAAAAATACATTATTCTAATTTCTGTTGTTTTGTATGCTTATAAAAGTATGGGGCAAACATATCGTGAACTTTTCGATAAGGCAATTTGCTGGATGTTATTTATTTTATCATCGCACCATTGTTCGCATCCTTCTTGGTTGGCGACACAAAACTTAATTCTCCCTTTTCGTTTTCCGAACACAATATCATCCCTCTGCTCTCAATACCTTTCAGCATACGTGGAGCAAGATTCACCAATATACTCACCTGTTGACCAATAATGTCTTCGGGTTTATAATAAGCAGCAATGCCCGAAACAACAGTGCGAATATCAATACCGGTGTCCACTTTCAACTTCAAAAGTTTATCAGTTTTGGGCACACGCTCTGCTTCCAATATCGTTCCTACGCGAATATCCATTCTCGAAAAATCATCGAATGTTATTTCCGGTTTCGCACCTGCTAATTCCGTTTTGTTGTTTTCTTCTTCATTCATCTTTTTCGAGTCGGCTAGTTTTTGTACTTGAGCTGTCATCTGCACATCTTCTATTTTATCAAACAAAAGACTAGCATCATTTATCTTATGTCCGGCCAACAATAAATCAGTTCTTGTGGCATCGTTCCATCTCAATCCATTGTTTAGATTTAGCATTGCACCCAATTTAGCTGAAGTGAACGGAAGAAAGGGTTCCATCAGTATAGTTAGGTTTGCACATATTTGCAACGAAAGATTCATTACCGTTTGTACTCGTTTCGCATCGGTCTTAATCACAATCCAAGGTTCGTTATCTGCCAAGTATTTATTTCCCATACGTGCAAGATTCATCAATTCCGAAAGCGCTTCGCGGAATCGATATGTTTCAATACTTGCTGCAATCTTAGCAGGGTACTTCGACATTTCTTCTAACAGCAAAATATCGTTCTTGTTATATTCAGCGGCATCAGGCACATTCCCTTCATAATATTTCTGAGTGAGTACCAAGGTTCGGTTCACAAAATTTCCAAGTATGGCCACCAATTCATTGTTGTTCTTTGCCTGAAAATCTTTCCACGTAAAATCATTGTCTTTTGTTTCAGGAGCATTGGCACAAAGCGTGTAACGCAATACATCCTGTTTGTCTTTAAACTCCAACAAATATTCGTGCAACCACACGGCCCAATTGCGCGAAGTAGATATTTTATTTCCTTCGAGATTTAGAAATTCATTGGCAGGAACATTTTCAGGAAGCACATACGAACCTTCGGCCATAAGCATTGCCGGAAATATGATGCAATGAAAAACAATATTATCTTTTCCGATAAAATGAACAAGTTTGGTTTCTTTGTCTTTCCAATAAAGTTCCCAATCAGCCGGGTTTGCATTTTTAAAAAGTTCTTTGGTAGCAGAAATATATCCAATAGGAGCATCGAACCAAACGTACAACACCTTTCCATCAGCCCCTTCTATGGGCACTTTCACTCCCCAATCCAAATCACGTGTCATGGCTCGTGGTTGTAATCCTGCATTCAACCAACTCTTGCATTGTCCAAACACATTCGACTTCCATTCTTTGTGCGAATCGATATAGGCTTCAATCTTCGGTTGCATTTTATCCAATGGCAGAAACCAATTTTTAGTTTTTTTCAACACTGGCTTTTCTCCCGACAAGGTTGATTTAGGATTAATTAAATCAGTTGCATTAAGCGTACTACCACAGTTTTCGCATTGATCTCCGTAAGCATTCTCGTTTCCACATTTTGGGCAAGTGCCAATGATGTAGCGGTCGGCCAAAAACTGATTCGCCTTTTCATCAAAATATTGTTCGGTTATTTCTTCTTCAAAAACACCTTTATCATAAAGAGTTTTGAAAAACTCAGAAGCTGTCTCGTGATGCGTCTTCGAGGATGTTCGTGAATAGATATCAAATGAAATTCCAAATTCGCGAAATGCATCTCCCATTATTTTATGATACTTATCCACCACTTGCTGAGGGGTGATGCCTTCTTTCTTCGCCTTAATGGTGATGGGAACTCCATGTTCATCCGACCCACAAATAAATTTCACATCTTCGCCTTTCGAGCGCAGGTAGCGAACGTAAATATCGGCAGGTAAATAACAGCCTGCCAAATGACCTATATGTACTGGCCCATTTGCATAGGGCAATGCCGCAGTAACGGTATGTCTTTTATACTTCAATTTAATAATGATTTAAATGTAAAAAGTGAATTGTACGAAACCTCCAGTGATGTTTAATGTTTATGTTTAATACTTTCTAACTTTGAACTTATTGTTAATTTTGCCCAAAGATAAATAAAATGACTTCACCTCCTTACTTATTAAAGGGCGACAAAATTGGAATTGTGGCTTCGGCCCGCAAAATCTCGAGAGAAGAATTAAAACCCGCTATGGATATACTCACTTCATGGGGATTAGAAGTGGTACTAGGCAAAAATTTATTTAACGAAGACCATCAGTTTTCGGGAACTGACAACGAACGTGCAGAAGATTTGCAAACAATGCTTGACGACACCTCCATCAAAGCGATTATCTCTGCACGTGGCGGTTATGGAACCATTCGCATCATCGACTTGCTTCGATTCGATACCTTCAAGAAACATCCTAAATGGATAATAGGTTACAGCGACATCACCGTTCTTCACTCACATATAAATCAATTGGGCATTGAAACCATACACGGAACCATGCCTATTAATTTTTTAAAAAATCAAGAAGCAACAGCAACACTTCGTAAAACCTTGTTCAACGAACCATTTGATTATACTTTCGATTCTCATCCATTGAATAGAAAAGGAACGGCTCAAGGTGAATTGATAGGAGGCAATCTCTCCTTATTAGTTGCTCTTTCAGGCAGTAGCTCCGAAATGGATACAAAAGGAAAAATTCTTTTTATTGAAGATTTGGATGAATACCTATATCATGTTGACCGAATGATGATGAACCTGAAACGAGCAGGAAAACTAAGTGAATTAGCCGGCTTAATAGTTGGTGGCATGACAGAGATGAAAGACAATACTATCCCCTTTGGCAAATCAGCCGAAGAAATAATAATGGATGCCGTAAAAGATTATCAGTTCCCTGTTTGTTTCAATTTCCCTGCTGGGCATTGTGACCGAAACCTTTCACTTATTTTAGGCAGAGAGGTCAAGATGAAAGTAGACTCTAAAGTGGAAGTAGTATATAAATAAAAAAGCCCATCTCTGTCGAAATGGGCTTTTACTAATCACTTTGTTTCGTTTTATTTTTCGAATTTGTTGTATCCTTTTGGCACCTCAAACATGGAAGGATCCATTATTTTATTGGTAATTTTTGTTACCTCAAGTCTTCCGTTTTCTTTTCCTTTTAGGTCAGTAGAAATAGACAACATTGGGAACATGTTCTTTACATCTTGAATTTGTAAAAAGTAAATTGATTGTTTCTCTTTTCTATTTAATTGACGTAATAATTTTTCGAAGAATGTATATTTACCATCCGCTAAATAATAAGTGATGATTGTTCCTTCTTCGGTATTAGTCACCACATACTCGGTGCACTTATTCCCTTGAAGGTTCTTAACATTTGTTCCTTTTTTCACTGTACATGTACCCTTCAACGCTGGAGTTGCAGGAGATGCTTGTTCCATGTACAACTTGCGCTCATGATTCAACGACTTCATTGTTTTTGCTTCAAGGTCAATTAAAAAAGTTCCTTCCACTCTATGTGACTTGGCTCCAATTTCATCTATCTTTACATTATTACCTTTCACATAGTATATGTAGGTAGTTGTATCAATCATTGTTGCTTTTTTGAATTCGATAACGCCTTCGAATGATTGAGAAAAAGCGCTAAGCGATAATCCTGTTGCTAATACAACTGCCGCTGTAAATTTTAAAATTCCTTTTTTCATTTTATATTTTTGTTAGGTTTATTGTTTGCTCTCGACCGCTAAAATAGTAAAATTTTGCGTGAGTGCAGTTATCAATCCAAAAGTTGTACCAAAATTTTATGAACAAGGACTATTTTGATTAAATTGCACCCTGTTATTTAGTTTACACAGTAGAAACTTCATTACCGCTTAAGAATGGCAGAACACAATGAAACTGGCACAAGAGGCGAAGAGCTTGCCGCCAACTTCCTCATAAAAAAGGGATATCTAGTGATTGAAAAGAACTGGAGATTCAAAAACCTAGAAGCTGATATCATTGCTTTAATTGACAAAACATTGGTAGTGGCTGAAGTAAAAACACGCTCGAGCAACTATTTTGGCGAACCCGAAAGTTTTGTGAACAAACAAAAACAGAAGAATCTTATCAAAACAGCTCACGAATACATCATTCGAAACAACCTGGATGTTGACGTTCGGTTCGATATTATCTCCATCGTTATTGGGAATAACCAAATGAAGATAAATCACATCGAAGATGCGTTCTCTAGCACACATTAGTGCGTCTTTCGCGTTTTATTCCTCTTAATTCATAGGCTTTGACTATCTTTGCAAAAAAATTACAACATGGCAAAAGAATTTAAACGCAAAGGAGAAAAGGATTTCAAAGCAAAGAAATCATTCGGTGCGAAGAGAGGTAAAGATAGCGACAACTATAAAAAACCTTTTTCAAAAGACAATTTTGAGTCGAGAGATTCAGAAGATACTAAACGTAAAGACGAAGGAGACTTTAAAGAAAAGGACACTAAAAAATTCAAAAAATCGTTTTCCGAAAAAAGTAGCAAACCTTCTTTCGAACGCTATCGCGATGAATCGCGCCCCTCCGATTTTGGAACTGCAAAGAAAAGAAGCTCGAGTGATGAAGGTGGATACAAAAGAAAACCTTCGGGAAGTAAACCATTTGCTAAAAAGAAATTTGAAGAATCGAGTGATAGAGGCCCATCAAAAGATTATACTGAAAGCAAATCTCCTAGGTCGTTCAAAAAACCATTTGCTGATAAAGCGAAGCCGTTTACTAAATCCAAATCTTTTGCGAATCCAAATGATTTGGACGAAGCTGATTTTGATAGCGAAAGAGGAAGGGCTTTCAAGAAAAAACCTTACGAACGCAAAACCTATTCAACAGCGAAAACGGTTAAATCGAAACCACAGCGTGAAGAAGATGATGGATTAATTCGGTTGAACAAATACATTTCAAATGCAGGAATTTGTTCGCGTAGAGAAGCTGACGACTTGATATCATCAGGGGTGGTGCAAGTGAACGGAAAAACCATCACCGAAATGGGATTCCGTGTAAAGCCTACTGATATTGTAAAATACGGTGGACAAACTTTGAAAAAAGAAAGAATGGTTTATTTGATACTCAATAAACCTAAAGATTACATCACCACTTTTGACGATCCGCAAAAACGAAAAACAGTACTTGAATTGGTTCAAGGTGCATGTAAAGAAAGAATTTACCCTGTAGGTAGATTGGATAGAGCAACAACAGGATTGCTAATGTTTACCAATGATGGAGAACTCACCAAAAAACTGACACACCCTAAGTACGGTGTACGGAAAATTTATCACGTTGAGTTAGATAAACCTTTAAAGAGACAAGATTTAGATCAAATTGCCGAAGGCCTAGAGCTTGAAGATGGTCCTATAAAAGTAGATGTAGTAACTTACGTGGGTGATGGTGCAGATAAAGCATCGGTTGGAGTAGAAATCCATTCTGGGAAGAACCGAATAGTTCGTAGAATATTCGAACACATGGGATATAACGTCAGGAAGCTTGATAGAGTAATGTTTGGTTCGCTTACCAAGAAAGATTTACCGAGAGGTAGATGGCGCTTGTTAACCGAAGCTGAAATCGGGATGCTGAAAATGATCAGTACAGAATAGTTAAAAAAGAAGGTTCAACGAAAATGTTGAACCTTCTTTTTGCTTCACTTTTATTTAGCTTTATTCAAACCTAATAATTCCTTTACTGCATTATTCGCGTTAATAAATCCACCTGAAATACAGAGTTCCTTAATTTTCTTTTTCCCACGTTTCACTCCGGGAACTTTTACCCTTTGATTGCAGGTCACAACCGACTTCATTAAGATGTCCCTCACTTCATTTGATTTCAATTCAGGAAAGTACTCGCGAATGATAGCGGCTGCTCCAGCAGCACAAGGTGCAGCCATACTAGTACCCGATTCGCTCGCATATTTATTATCAGGTATGGTTGAATATATATCAACACCTGGAGCAAACAAATCTACTTCGTTACTTCCATAGTTAGAAAATGAACCAATCATTGTTTTTCCGCGTTCAGATGCATTTGCACCAACGCTCAACCAGTTGCTGGCTATCTCGCCATTTTGTAGATGTCGGTTGGGGAATGATAATTCCTTGTTGTTATCTTTCGATTCGTTACCTGCAGCATGCACAATGAGAACATCCTTCGACTCAGCGTACTTCACCGCTTCGTCAACCGCTTTTTTATCAGGTGAACAATATTTACCAAAACTCATGTTTATAATTTTAGCTCCATTGTCGACAGCATAACGGATAGAGTTTGCAATGTCTTTATCTCTTTCATCTCCACTAGGCACAGCGCGGATAATCATTATTTTCACATTGTCGGCAATTCCTTTTATCCCAATTGAATTTGTTCTGATGGCCGCAATTATTCCCGACACATGTGTTCCATGCATGGCATCAGGCCCCTGAATGTGATTGTTTCCATAATAACGCTCATTCACATTATTTAAATCATCCCCTACAATATAAGTCCTAATGGAGTCGGCATTCATTCGGTTGTTCTTTACTTCATTCTCCAATTGGTCTTTTGCTTCCTTCACCTGGCCTTCCAGCTCTTCTGCCTTTATACCAAATGCAAATGCCAACTTCAATCCTTTTTTCATTCGTTTTTCGGTTGGGCTTATAGGAGTGTATTTATTAAGACCTACTTTGTCAAGTTTGCCATTGTTCTCCTTCTTCACATTATCAAGATAAGTAGAAATCATGGCAACACTCATTAGCTCTTGTTCGGCAAGTTGTTGCTCTTTATTATATGCAGTTCGTATTTTTTTATATTCAACAAACTCTGTGGCATCATTCAATGAAAGCTTAGTAGTATCTAGCTTATCGAATTTTTTGGATTGCCTTTGATATATCCTTGCAAGTTCAGTGGCCTCATGATCAATGTCCCCATTTTTCCCTCCTAAAAAACTCCAACCATGCACATCATCAATGTATCCGTTATGGTCATCATCAATTTCATTATCAGGTATCTCAGCGGTATTCGTCCAGATGGCATCTTTTAAATCTTCATGATTTGGGTCTATTCCACTATCAATTACAGCTACTACAACCGTTTTCGGTTTCTTATCTTTTAGAAGTTTATACGCTTCTTCAGAACCCACACCATATACTTTTTCTGTAGATGGATTTAGCGTCTGCCAATTGTCTGGCTTTTTCTTTTGTGCAAAAGAAACTGAACTAACACAGATGAATACGAATAATAAATGCTTTCTCATATTGAAAAAAATTTAAGTTGCGAAAATAGGATTTTAATTAATTATAAATTGTTCGAAAGGAACATTTCGATGCATAAATAGGAAGAAGGGAAATAATGGTTTATGGGTGGAAATAAAAAAGACCCCTGCACAATGATTATACAGGAGCCTTTTCATTAAACAAGTAGCTTAACAAAATTCGTTATAAGCAGTTTTTAAGTTTTCAGCAATCATTTCTGCGCTACGACCTTCGATGTGATGACGTTCGATAAAATGAACTAAATTACCATCCTTGAACAAGGCAAATGCTGGTGATGAAGGAGGAAATGGAGCAAAATGCTTACGCGCTTCGGCTACTGCATCCGTATCGAAACCTGCAAATACGGTAGTGATTTTATCTGGGCGTTTAGCTCCTGATAACGATAACTTAGCTCCTGGACGAGCTGCTCCTGCTGCGCAACCACATACTGAATTTACAACAACCAAGGTAGTTCCTTTTGCTTCAATGGCTGATTTTACTTCTTCTGGATTTGATAATGATTCGAAACCAACTTGAGTTAACTCTGCTATCATTGGTTTTACTATACTTTCTGGATACATGATTTTTTTATTTTGATTTATTATTATTTATTTTCAATACAAAGGTACAAACTTTTACGCTCTCTTCATTAAATTGAATTGGCTCCTAACATCAAAACAGGATTTTCGAGGTTATGTTTCAAGGTTTGTAAAAACGCTGCACCTAATGCTCCATCCACCACTCTATGGTCGCACGACAAAGTTACCTTCATCACGTTACCCACAACCATTTGTCCATTTTTTACCAATGGCACTTGTTTTATTCCTCCTACTGCAAGTATACAAGCATCAGGTGGATTGATGATGGCAGTGAACTCCGAAATACCGAACATGCCAAGATTAGAAATAGTAAAGGTATTGCCTTCCCAATCGCTGGGTTGAAGTTTCTTTTCTTTTGCTTTTACCACATAATTCCTTACTTCTGTGGCTATCTGTGTCAACGTTTTACCATCGGCAAATCGAATAACGGGTACCAATAGCCCTTCTTCCACTGCCACAGCCACACCTATATGGATGTGATGATTGTATCTTATTTTATCTCCTAACCACGATGAGTTTACTTTAGGATGTAATCGTAAACTCGCGGAAACAGCTTTTACTACTAGATCGTTGAAAGATATTTTTAATCCAGCAACGGTGTTGATAGCTTCACGGGCTTTCATCAATTCATCCATTTCTATTTCCATAGTTAAATAGAAATGAGGAGCCGAAAATTTACTTTCTGCCAATCTACGTGCAATGGTTTTACGCATTTGCGAAACCGTTTCTTCGGTATAACTTTCTACACCCACAAAAGCAGCACCGCTGTTGCCGTTCGATTTATAATTATCAATGTCGCGCTTAATTATTCTTCCTCCATCACCACTGCCTTTTACTGCATCAATGTTTATTCCTTTTTCATCTGCAAGTTTTTTTGCAAGCGGAGAAACTTTTTGACGACCATCGTTTACGGTAGGGATTGGTTTACTGACCACAGGTGTCGAAACTTGAATGGGTTCTGCTTTGGCTACTGGTTTTGGTTCCTCCGCTTTTTCTACAGGCTTCACTTCTTCTTTCACCGAAGCTCCTTTTTTTGCCTCCTCGGCTAATATTGCCGAAACATCTTCGCCTGCATTGCCAAGTATAGCAAGAATAGAATCAACAGGTGCACCTTTGCCTTTCTCCACACCTATGTATAACAACACTCCGTTTTGAAACGATTCGAATTCCATGGTGGCTTTGTCGGTTTCAATATCGGCAAGCAACTCACCCGATTTCACCTTATCGCCCACTTTTTTATGCCATGCTGCTACCACTCCTTCGGTCATGGTATCCGACAGTTTGGGCATTCTTACTACTTCAGCCATCTAACTTATTTATATATACGGTTAAAAAATAATTATTCTATAATGTATGGATAATCGGTTTGAACATACACGTCTTGGTAAAGTTCATCAGCCGTTGGGAACGGAGATTCTTCGGCAAACTTCACCGACTCCGCCACGATATCTTCCACCTTCTTCTCAATGTTTTCGATGTCGGTTTCGGTAGCCCAATTGTTTTGTTTGATGGTGTCGAGCACTTTTTCTATTGGGTCTTGGCTTTGATATTCTTTCACCTCATCTTTGGTTCTATAGGTTTGTGCATCGCTCATCGAGTGGCCTTTGTAACGATAGGTTTTCATCTCGAGCAAACTTGGTCCATCGCCCTTACGAGCTCTTGCTACGGCTTCTTCTATGGCTTCGTGCACAGCCTCACAGGTCATTCCATCCACTGCTTTCGAAGGCATTTCGTATCCTAATCCTATTTTAAATAATTCATGCACATTGGAGGTTCTTTCAACGGAAGTTCCCATTGCATAGTTATTGTTTTCGATGATAAATATTACTGGTAATTTCCAAAGCATGGCCATGTTGAAGGCTTCGTGCAAGGCTCCTTGACGTACTGCTCCATCGCCCATGTAACATAAGGTAACGTTGGTATTGCCATTGTACTTATCGGCAAAAGCAATACCTGCGCCCAAAGGGATTTGTGCACCTACAATGCCATGTCCTCCAAAGAAGTTAAACTCCTTAGAAAAAATATGCATAGAACCTCCTTTGCCTTTGCAGCAACCGGTAACTTTTGCAAACATTTCGGCAATGATGTATTTTGGGTGCAAACCTCTGCCTATGGGATGTGCATGGCAACGGTAAGCAGTTATCACTCGGTCGTCTTTTTTCAAAACCGATTCGGAACCAGCAACCAATGCCTCTTGTCCGATGTATAAGTGACAGAATCCTCGTATTTTTTGTTGAATATAAAGTTGACCCGTTTTTTCTTCAAACTTCCGCATCAACAACATCGATTCGAACCATTTCAAATAGGTTTCTCGACTGAATTTAACCGATGCTTTCGCTTCTGTTTTACTCACTTTTTTTTCTTTTGTTATCACTTTGTCCAATTTGGTTTATTTAGAGGGGCAAATTTACGATAAAATATGAATACCAATTGCTATTAACTTTCGTTAAGGCTATTTCTTCAATTCCTCGGCTTTGAACATAAAAGGAAGCAAATCGGCAATGCTATTGATAATTCTTATTTTTCCTTGTTCGCCCTGAAGCAGTATGCGTATGTTCTTATGATGTCTTATTTCGTATTCGCTCATGCTCTGCCTACATGCGCCACAAGGCGAAAGCGGCTTGTCGACTAAAAACTGTTTCGATTTGCAAGTGATGGCAATGGTTTTGATGGCAGCATCGGGGTAATTGGCACCTGCCGAAAAAATAGCCACTCGCTCGGCACATAAACCACTAGGGAAAGCCACGTTTTCTTGATTGTTGCCAGTAACCACCACACCATTGTCCAAGAGCAAGGCGGCACCCACACTAAATTGAGAATACGGAGCATAAGCCATATCGCAAGCAAGGCGTGCTTTCTGAAGCAAGTTTTGCTCTTCGGCCGATAGTTCGTTTTCGTGTTCCACCTCGGCATAGTTTATTTTCAGTTCTATGTTTTCCATACTTATATTGTATCAATGAACATCAAATATACTGCATTTGTTCATTGCTTGTGAAGTTATAAGATTTTTTGGCAAAGAATAGGGAGTTGAAAGTTACCGCGAAGGCAGAAAGTCGCAAAGAAGAAATTCTAAATGCTAAATTCTAAACCCTTATTCGTAAATTCGTACCATTCGTATTTCGTAAAGCCCCCCAACAACTAACAAAATCTCACCTCCAACCTCTAACAACCAACAACCAAATTGAGGGCAGGCAGTTCATCTCTCTTCGTTTCCTTTCGTCCTGCTTTTCGTTTCAATCTTTTTCTTTGCCCGAAAAGGACAAAGAAAAAGGATTTTCACTTCAATCAGGTGCAGTTAGTAACTTCTTCTCTTTTGGTTTGCTTTTTAAGTACTAGATGTGGTGGCGGGACGCCACCTACTAAAAGGCACGAGTGAGGACACTCGCGCCAACGGGATAATTCCAAACTGGTGTAGTTTTGCCGAAAACCTGAAACGCAGGGCGGGCATTCCTTTGCTTACTTATCGATATACACCCCCGAGTTAGGGGCGTTATTGTCCCCAAACGTTCAAAAAAAATGATTTTCGTGAGCTGGTTATTTCCCTTTTTGGGGTTTTGGCCGGTTGGTGGTGGTGGCGGAAGCTCTTGCCTAGCTCGAAAATCGAAAAATCAACATTATTTATTATTAACTTACTGAATATCAACAACCAATAACAC
>Ga0194047_10000353_pt1 | contig 30980 bp, 25 predicted proteins | sample JunL225m_MetaG_2_FD_160070 | JGI IMG/M metagenome (GOLD analysis project Ga0194047, IMG submission 160070) | Anoxic zone freshwater microbial communities from boreal shield lake in IISD Experimental Lakes Area, Ontario, Canada - Jun2016-L221-5m | ecosystem: Environmental > Aquatic > Freshwater... | reverse complement strand
ACCATTCACTCCGTCTTGTATTATTTCGGTGTTTACTCCCACCCCTGTCATTATGGTAGGCACTTCTACCGACATATACGAAAGCCCCTTCAATCCGCATTTACCCTTCACCCATTGGTCGTCCGGCAGAGGCATTATGCCTATATCAAAGCTCGAAAGCTCTTCCACTTCTGTTTCGGCCTTCCAGGCAATGCCCTGTATGCCCAGTTCTTTGTTCTTATAAGCCGCATCGCCCATTACTTTAAACGTTACTCGCTCTCCGTATTTCTTCTTTATCTCCCTCAGGTAAGGCAGTGCTGCTTCAAAATGTTTAATGGTAGTATGACTTCCGCTCCAGCCTATACATATAGTGGCTTTGTCGGCCAATGGTTGTTTTCGTTTAAACGATGCGGTGTCTATTGTAGTGGGAATAACTTTTACATTTGGGTTAAATTTTCTTGCATAATCTGCCAGATAAGCATTGCCCCCAAACACCAGGTGCGACATCGAAATAATTCGTCCTGTTTTTTCTGCGCTTTTCATCCATTGCCATATTTTGTTGGCATCCGATGTGTCGAGCAACCATATTGAGTCGTCAAAATCGAATACCAGTTTGGCTTTCGACTTACTAAATTGTTTTTCGAAATAAGTAGTGCCGGTCATAAATGCTTCGCGCTGCACAAATATAATGTCGTAGTCATTGGCTTTTTTAACATCCCTCAGCCGTATGCGAGCACTTTTTAGGGTAATCAAAAATTTCTGAATCAAATTTCCTCCGCTGTAAAACACTCGGTCGTCATTTGCATTTAGCAAATAAGATAGGTGGCATTCAAATCCGTTTTGCCGCAAATAGTCGAAATACTGTTCGAACCGATATCGCTGGCTGGGCGAGCGGTCAGGACGATGAGCTGCTATAAATAATATTTTAGGCATATAGTAATGCGCAAAGATATAAAGAAGCAAATAACTTGAACTTTTATTTAGTGGCGTTAATTTATCTTTGGTAAACCATGAAACTATATTGAGAAATCTATGCGAATATTAAAGACATCTACCTAGTAAATTTCCTTTTTCTAGGAAACATCGCATATCAAAAAAAACACTTCCGTCCATTCCCTGCATTATGTTCAAATATTTAAGCATCATTGATTTTAAAAGTATTGTTCGATATTCGTAAGTAAAACAATACTTCTATTTGAATATAAAAATAGTAACTTTGTTGCTAAAAATAGCAATGTATTCTGCCCTTTGAGTAAAGGTCAAAGTACAGGAAATCAAAACAAAAATGAGAACAATTGACTTTCTTTTTAAGCGTAATATGCCACGATGGGTAATCTTCTTTATCGATATAGGGATTTGTTTGTTTTCTCTAATCTTAGCCTATTTAGTGCGATTCAACTTTTCTATCCCACGAATTGAGATTGACGCTTTCCCTTTAGTTTTTTCTTTGGTTTTATTAGTCAGGGCACTAAGCTTTTATTTAACAAAAACTTATCAAGGAATTGTTAAGTACACTAGCTCGAAGGATGCACAACGGATTTTCATCGTTGTGAGCATTGGCAGCATCTTCTATGTTTTGGTAAATGGACTGTTCTATTATTTCATCAACAGGAAATTCCCTATCCCTTTTTCCATTATCATCATCGATTATATGGCAACGACTTTCCTAATGATAAGTTTACGTGTAACTTTCAAAGCTCTGTACTTGGAACTTACCAATCCAAATAAAGAAAAAAGAAGTGTTATTATCTTCGGAGCTGGCGAATCTGGAATTATTACAAAACGAACTCTTGATCGTGATGCAGGAACCAAATACAAAGTACTCGCATTCATTGATGATAACGAAAAAAAACAAGGAAAGAAACTAGAAAATGTCGCCATTTTTGGAATAGACAAACTAGATAATTTGTTGCGATCAAATGATGTGTCAAACCTGATAATTTCAGTCCAAAACCTTTCACCATTGCGTAAACAAAAAATAGTCGAGATTTGTTTACAATACAATACTAAAGTCTTGAATGTACCTCCAGTTACCAACTGGATAAATGGAGAATTAAGTTTTAAGCAAATTAAAAAAGTTCAGATAGAAGAGTTATTGGAAAGGGACCCTATACAACTCGACAATGAAGACATCCAGCATGATCTTACAAATAAAGTGATACTCGTTACAGGTGCAGCAGGAAGTATTGGAAGTGAGATTGTGAGGCAATTAGTGAGGTTCAATCCCAAACTAATTGTGCTTCTCGACCAAGCTGAATCACCATTGTACGATATGGAAATGGAAATGCAAGATCGATTCAAACATCAAGTATATGAAGTGGTGATGGGAGACATTCGAAATAAAGATCGTATGGAGAATCTTTTCAGCACATTCCAACCAAATATAGTTTTTCATTCGGCCGCCTACAAACATGTTCCGATGATGGAAAACAATCCTTCTGAATCCATCAATACTAACGTGCTTGGTACAAAGATAATTGCGGACCTTTCAATTGAATATAAAGTCGAAAAATTCGTGATGGTGTCAACAGACAAGGCAGTGAATCCTACCAATGTAATGGGTGCAAGTAAACGAATCGCAGAAATCTACACGCAATCATTAAACAAAAAATCAACAACCAAGTTCATTACAACTCGGTTCGGAAACGTACTTGGTTCGAGTGGGTCGGTAATCCCTCGTTTTCGACATCAATTAGAAAATGGAGGTCCCATCACAATCACACATCCTGATATAACTCGTTACTTCATGACGATACCTGAAGCATGTCAATTGGTTTTGGAAGCAGGGGCAATTGGAAAAGGAGGAGAAATATTTATTTTTGATATGGGCGAGTCGGTAAAGATTTACGACCTGGCGGTGAAAATGATTAAGCTATCGGGACTGGTGCTGGACAAGGATATTCGCATTGTATTTACCGGCCTCCGCCCGGGAGAAAAACTTTACGAAGAGTTGCTGGCCGACCAGGAGAATACATTGCCTACTCATCATCAGCAAATATTAATTGCCAAAGTAAAAGAGTATGATTTCGAAACCATTTCCAATTCCATTTCAGAATTAATACTTCTTTTTGAAAAGCAAAATAACAAATTAATCGTAAAAAAAATGAAGGAATTAGTGCCCGAATTTAAGAGCAATAATTCCGTGTATGTGGAGCTGGATTAAGAAATTCCAAATTTCAAATTTCAGATTTCGTGTTACGTATACCCCTGTCAGGTTTGTATTTATAAATCCAAAAGTCATGCGTTCAGATTGCAATTCACAACCAGCCTGCGTTATTACTTCTTCAGCACACCAAATGCTTTTAGCAAAAGCAGTTTTGATTTTTCGGTGAGCACGTACTTTCGCGGAGGTTGTTTGATGATAAAGCCCATGCTTTGCAATTTGGGTAAATGCTTCGAAAAGCCCGACTTGGACAGTCCTGACCATTTGCGCAATTCGCTGCCGGATGCTTTTCCGTGGTTATGCAGGTTCGCCAATTCGCCTGCCATAGATTTTGCAATTTTTCGAGCTACCCTGGGAGGAAAAAGTTTTTGCAATTGATGCCTCAATGATATCATGCCTGTGCCCTCTACAGCTATTTGCCCGGGCAGATAATGTGTTTCTTCCATATTTAAGGTTACCTGCCGGGGGTTTGTTCTTTCATCATGCGTATTGATTTCATCCAGGGTTTTGATAAAGTTTTGATAAAAGGAATACAACGAATGTTGCCCGTTGTCGGTTTTCGAAAACTCTTCCATGGCTGTTATCAGCTCCTGTTCAAAAACTTCATACACCAATTGATGTGCTATGGGCTCGTTTCTTACTTTTAATAACGAATAAAAGTCTGCTTTTAAGCTGGAATTAATGCTATCAACGGCATTGTTGTTTTGATTTATACCATTGTCATTTATAGCGATGGTGTCTTTGTTTACATTACCGCCTCTGTCAAACATGTCAGAGGCGTACTTGGATGTTATTGAGCCGTTGTCATGTTTATCATCGGCATCATTATTTTCAATTATGCCTCCGTCAGAACTTTCAACGGTATTTTTCTTTTCAATTCTGCCGTTGATAGTTCTGTCAGCATCTCCATCTAAAGCATTATTCTCATTTATTTTTCCATTTACCAGTTCTTCAAACGAAGTAATATCAGCAAAATGACTGACAAATGCCTTTTTGTCCTTCAAAAGCATCAAGTGCTTTAGCATAATGAATGTAATTTTTTCGTGATTAAGGATGATTTTTTCAGCCATCGTATTTATATTTTATTTCAAAGATACAATATTTACATTATATGTCCTTCCATAGTGGTTTTTATTTTTTAATGAAAGAGTAGGTGGGAGAGTAAAATTAAGTTTAGATTTGCGGGAGAAATAAAATAAACAATATGTTGAACAAAGTGAAATCCCGATTTATTTCGGGAGGGAAAGTAATTGTAATTGTTTTTGCGCTAATTAAAAAAGAAATTTGTAAAGGAATAAATTTGTAATAATTCGTAACCAATGAACCCATTCAAGCAAAAAACACTTATACAAATCCGATTTAAAGACATTGATAAACTAGGTCATGTGAATAATTCCAACCACATCACTTACTTCGAAATTGCAAGACTCGATTACTTTCATGAACTCACCCAACATGAACTCGAAATTGATTGGAAAAACGAAGGTATCATCTTAGCTAAACTTGAGATGGAATACAAACAACCAATTTTTCTTGAAGACAAAGTGTTTGTTTATACTTGGGTTTCACATATTGGCTTTAAAAGTTTTGAGATGAGTTGCACGATAGTTCGAGTTGTAAATGAGAAAGAAGAAATAGCTGCCAAAGGCAAAGCTATAATTGTCTGTTTCAATTACAAAACGAATGAAAGCATTCCAATGCCCGACTCGTGGAAAAGGCTGATGTTAGGAGAATAATTAATACTTAATTACCCATGCACTGTTTCGTGCTTACCATAATTGGTAATAATGGATGCTTCAAATTCTATCCACTCATTCCATCTTTTTTCAATGTCTATACCTTCACCATACTTGCGGGCAAAGCCTAAGAAAGTAGTATAATGACCTGCCTCTGAAATCATCAATTCTCGATAAAATTTAGCGAGTTCGACATCCTGAATATTTTCTGATAATACTTTAAAACGTTCACAGCTACGAGCTTCAATCATAGCAGAGAACAATAGACGATCGACCAAAGAAGAATTCCTACTTCCTCCTTTCTGCATGAATTTATAAAGTTCGTTTACATAATGATCTTTACGTTCAAGTCCTAACTTTTTTCCTCTCGCTTTAATGAGGTTATGTACTCGTTCGAAATGGTCAAGCTCCTCTTTAGCTAGCTCGATAAGGGCGGTTACCATGTCAGTATGATTAGGATTATTTATAATAAGCGACATTGCATTGGTAGCCGCTTTTTGTTCGCACCAAGCATGGTCGGTTAATATTTCTTCAATATTAGATTCTACAATGTTTACCCATCTAGGGTCTGTGCAGAGTTTTAATCCTAGCATAATCTATTTTACAAATTTTAACTAATCAAGAAATCGTTTAATCATCGGGCCACTTGTCAAACTTGTTATCAATGCCATTACCACAAGAGCTACGAAAATAGGTTTAGAAATTAATCCAGCATTGAGCGCTAATGTACCAAGTATTATTTCCATAGCCCCTCTAGCATTCATTCCGAATCCAACAGCTAAGGCATGATTCCTACTCATCCCTCCTAATCTGGCACCGATAAATGCACCAAGCACCTTTCCGATAAATGCCAGTGCAAGAACAATTGCAACGATGAGTGGATTAAAGTTCTCAATAAAATTTACCTTAAGCCCAATGGATACAAAAAACAAGGGGGCAAAGAAATTGGTAACAAACTGATGTATAATTTCACGAGCTTGTTCACGTAGATGTACACTATCACCAAAAGCGATACCTGCAATGAATGCACCAAGAATCGCGTGAATATTGATAGCCTCAGTAAAAGCTGCTGATAAAAGACAAATTCCTAATGAAATAGAAAGTACTCCTCCCGGCCAGGAGAGTTTTGTTTGCATCCATGGCAATGTCTTATCAATTATTTTCTTACCAATGGTGAGCATGAACAATCCAAACCCAAGTATATATAAAATGGTATGTAATAAACTCATGTGTTCTCCTTGAGCATTTGTATTGGTTATACTTAATATAAATGAAAAAATTAACCAACCCACTAAATCATTGAACATGGCAGAAGCAATAATTAGGTTACCTATGTTTGTCTTGAACAAATTCATGTCCATCAATATTCTTGCGATAACGGGTAAAGCAGATATGGATAAAGCAGTTCCAAAAAACAATGCAAATAATAACTTTGGACCACGTTCAGTGCTAATATCAAAAATTTCAGGTAAAAACCAGGCCACAGCAAAACCAGTAAAAAATGGAATTACCATACTGAAGAGTGAGGTATAAACGGCCACCTTACCTTGTTTTAAGACCAAAGAAAGCTGAACTTCCATACCTGCAACGAATAATAACATTATAACGGAAAGACTAAAAATACCATCTAAGGCAATAGGTATATTTCCTGTTCTAGGGAAAAGATAACTGAATACATGAGGATTAAGCATTCCTAAAATTGTTGGTCCAAGAATAATCCCTACAATCAATTCACCCATTACTATGGGTAGTTTTAGTTTTTTTCCCAATTCGGCAAATATGCGCGAAATAATAAGCATTGAGCTAATTGAAAGCAGTAAAACAATTAATTCGGAGTGTGAAAGTTTTATCATAGCACTTTACACACGAGAATGAACAATTAAAACATTGCATGGTAAATCCGCCAAAACATACTCGATTCCGTGTGCAAAAATCCGATCAAATAAATTCAAAGAAGTGTCAGGTGAATTTATTACCAATAAATCTGCATTCTTATCTTTTGCGTATTTACTGATTGCATATCCTGGTTTCCCTTTAAGCACTTTGTTATTTAAGTTAATTTTGCTTGAATCGCACTTTTCAATAACCATTTGAAGTATTCCAGCAGATTCGTCTTCCAAACTTTTCTTAATTTCTTTTGTTTGTGGAGCTGTGCTATCTTCTGCAATAGTCATTGCGAGACCATGAACCTCTACTTCGTTAACAACTGTAACATCTTTTACATTGAGAAGTTGGGCAAGGTACAAAGAGGTATTTAGTGTATGAATTGTTTTAGGATTGTTTACTCCATTCACCACCATCTTTTTAAATTTCTGAGGGGTTGCTGAAGGATTCGTCAACAAGAGTACCGAACATTTTGCTCTACGACTAATATTTCGTGCTATTGAGCCTAGATAAAATTTGAAAAGATTTTCCTTTTCCAAAGCGCCTAAAATGAGCAAGTCAACAATGTTCAATTTACATAACTTCAAAATCGTATCAACAGGTTCTCCCTCCATCCATATAAGCCTGTTCTCATTCGAATCGATTCCGCTTTTGGCAATCAACCCATCGAGTAGTTGCTCTTTCTCTCTAGTCTTTTCACCTATATGTAATAGTATTAATGTTGCGCCACAAGCATCAGCCATTCTCTTGGCTTCCGCTAACAAAAACTCACACCGAAACGAGAAAGAAACAGCAACAGCAATTGTTTCGAAAGGGTATGAAGGTCGTTTTTTAAGTTTAGATAAATCCATCATATTTATTCTTAAATTTTGGAAATGCGAAGATACGAATTACTGTTTTAATAATTAGGTTAATCTTTGCTTTGAATTTGCTTTGTATCTTAGTACCCAAAAAAGAAAAATGAAATTACATGTAATTAATACCGGCAACTTTAAATTAGATGGAGGAGCCATGTTTGGAGTGGTTCCAAAATCTATCTGGAACAAAACGAATCCAGCTGATGAAAACAACATGAGCAACTGGACACTACGCTGTTTACTTATTGAAGAAGGAAACAGACTCATTTTAATAGATAATGGAATGGGAACAAAGCAAGATGCCAAATTTTTTGGCCATTATTATTTGAATGGTAATGATACTTTAGAGAAGTCGTTAAATAATACAGGGTTCTCAGTTGATGATATTACTGACATGTTTTTAACCCACCTTCATTTCGATCATTGTGGAGGAAGCATAAAGTATAATTCTGACAGGAGCAGGTTAGAAACGATGTTCAAAAATGCAACATATTGGAGTAATGCAGAACACTGGGAGTGGGCTGTAAAACCAAACCCTCGGGAGAAAGCAAGTTTCTTGAAGGAGAATATTCTACCCATTCAAGATAGTGGGCAATTGAAATTTATTGAAGGAGAATATACTACTCAACTAGGAACTAACATTAGAATAAGTGTGATGAGAGGACATACAGATGCTATGATGATTCCACACATAAAATATAATGGCAAGACAATTGTTTTTATGGCTGATTTATTACCATCAACAGGACATATCCCTTTACCTTATGTAATGGGTTACGATACTCGTCCTCTTTTAACAATTATCGAAAAAGAAAAATTCCTGAATGATGCTGCCACGAACGAATATATTTTGTTTTTTGAACACGATGCCATGAATGAATGTTGTACTGTTCAACACACAGAAAAAGGAGTAAGACTTAAAGAAACATTTAAGTTGAAGGATATTCTTGGAGAATAATGTTGATGTGAGATTTTTAAATAATAGAATATATATTTGTACTTTATGAAACCAGATAATTACACAAAAGCAGTATTAACGGTAATTGCAGTAGCATTAGTTACCTTAGTTTTTCAAAATTCAAAATTCGTTAATCATGTAGAAGCCGAAACAACCAACTTCAATAAGTTCTCATCAATACCGATAAATGCTGATGGGTCTATCAACGTAAGAATGATTTCAGATATGGATGTCAATATTCATAGTATAGGAGGAAGTAGTATTTATGGATCATTACCTATCAATTTAAAAGAAATCGGAGGAAATAGCTTCTATGGTTCGTTGCCCATTAATTTAAAGGAACTCAACGGCTACACCATTTCTTCCAATAATGGTTTACCAGTAAATATTTCATCGGTAAACGGCTCAGGCATCTACAATGCTATTCCTGTGAAGGAAACAAAATAAAATAGTCAATTTCTAAATATTTGAAGTTCATATTTTCTAAAGGATGAAAATAGAAAACATGAACTTTCAATCAATTTAACTTAACAAACCAAGAATTGCTTTCTCTACTTCTTCGCTTTCCCACTTAGTTTCGATATCAGGCATAGCCATTATCTTTTGCATAATTGCTTCCTGTCTTTGTCCTTCTCGCATGGCTGTGGAATAGCGTATATCAGGGCTGTATACAACCATAGAATAAAAAGGAATCCATTTTTCGGGGTACTTAGAACTAAAGCTAGCTTCAATTTTCTTTTGTAATAAGAATTTTGGGTCAGCTGTACGGTCGCGCATCTCAATAAAGTTGGCAATCGCCATATCTGCTATAGCGTCTCCATCCGGTTTACGTAGCTCCTGATATTCAGGAAAGATTTTTTCCCAATTCTCATTGTGTTTTGTAATCAAATTATTCAACACCACACAATCTTCGAATCCGCAAATCATACCTTGTCCAAAGAAGGGTACGATAGCATGTGCCGCATCACCAATAAGAGCAATTTTATTATCAAATGTCCATGGAAAACACTTCACGGTAACAAGAGATGAAGTAGGATTATTCATAAAATCATCTAACAAAGTAGGCATCAATGGCACAGCATCCGGAAACTCAGTTTCGAAAAATGTTTTGATTTGATCTTTGGTTTTTAAATTTGCAAACGACTTTTCGCCTTCGAATGGTAAAAACAATGTACATGTAAAATTACCATCAGGATTAGGCAAAGCAATCATCATAAAACTACCGCGAGGCCATATATGAAGAGCATTTTTCTCCATCATAAACGACCCATCCTTACCCGGAGGAATAATTAATTCTTTATAACCTGCTTCTATGTAGTGTTGATTATATTCAAATCTATCAGTAGAAAGCTGCATATTTAAACGAGAAGCGGCAAAAGCCCCATCCGCCCCAAACACTAAGTCACTTTTTATCGAAGTAGCAGATTTTGTAGTATTATTTTCGAAATGCGTCTCCAAAACAGTTCTGTCAATTTGTGTGCAACGCTCATCAAAATTAATTTTCACGTTTGGTTGTTGTTCTGCAAGATCCATCAGTTTCATATTTATATCGCCACGCGACACTGAATAGATTGCTTGATTGTCTTTACCGTATGGTTGAAACGAAGTTGTTCCGTTTTTATTATGAATGTGACGACCATACATAGGAATGGCTATTTTGCGTATTTCATCAGCAATTCCAACTCCTTCTAGTGCTCTCCATCCCCTGTCACTTAAAGCAAGGTTAATAGATTTACCAGCTGACATGGTAGCTTTTCGCATATCAGGTCTGCGTTCGAACACGTTTACTTTATATCCTCTTTTGGCAAGGTATATACTTAGTAGCGAACCTACCAGACCCGCTCCAATTAATGTTACATTTTTATTACTCATCTTTTCTATTGGTTTAAAATGTTAGTGTTTGAACTTGTATTTTATTTCTTTTTATATTTATCGTTGAGTCCTTGTTTTTCAGATAATTTACCTACTGCCGAATTCATCCTTTTTATTCTGGTCTCTACCTTTTTTGCATCGTTTATCCAAGTTACATATTCTTTACGGTGAGAATAAGCAAGGCTTTCGAAGTAAGGAAACAATTTGTTTTTCACTAATACCTTTTTGAAATCATCAGGAACAAGTATTGTTTTATCCTTTGCTTCTCTAATCTTAATTCCTTTCTTATTATTATCAACTGCTTCCTTAATATACTCGATAATGGTTTTTTCGTCTATCTCTTTTACATGTGTAAACTTCAAATGACGATTGTGAACATTACCCGGATTTACAAGCAGTATTTTCTTTTTATCTTTTAGCGTTGCACCTTGAAAGAATACAAACGAAACATGTTTCTTGAAATGCCAGAAACCACAAACCATTCCTTCGAAATAATAATTAGGCCCCCATTTCCAATCTTCAATAATTTTGGGTTCGGCCGTAAAAATAAGCTTTCGCAATTTTAAACAAATATCCTTTGCAAAAGGTTCTGCCTTGTTTATCCCATCGTCAATTAAAAATTTTGCATCAGGGTTATGCTTTACTTTAGATGCCATGTTTTTGTTGATACAGTTTTTCTAATCGCAAAACTCCTGCTACCGCCCTTCTGTCTTTTGTTGATTGATGCTTTGCATCATTTATATGTTGAATGAAATATTTCCTGTTAGAGAATGAAAATGAATCAAACATCTTTTTTGCTTCAGCACTCGCTTCAAAAGCCTCCATGAGTTCTATTGGTATCTCTAATTCTGCCTCATCTTTTTCAAAAACAATTTCAACTTTTGCACCCGCTTCTTTTTTTATGTCTCTCCTAAGCTTTGCTCTAACAGTAAGGCAATGCGTACCATCTCCCATTGGCATGAGGGAAGTACCACCGAATGCTATTCCATCTATCGTCCCCTTTACTCGCAAATGCTTTTTTGTGTTAAACACCTTCTTAATGTCTATAGGTACCACAGCAATAGTCCAAGTTGACAGTTTTTCTAAACGTGTTGTAAACTTAATCGGCTCCAAACTATAAACTGCTTTTTAATATTTCACCAAAAGTAAAAATATCTTCGAATGAATTGTAAAAAGGAACCGGAGCGCATCTTATCACATTGGGTTCTCTCCAATCGGATATAACGCCCCCTTCAGTAAGTTTATTAAACAAATCTTTTCCTCGACCGTGAGCAACAATCGAGATTTGACAACCGCGCTGTGTCTTATCCCTAGGAGTAATTATTTCTAACTTCTCTTTCAGTGTTGCGTTTATTTCATCAAGTATAAATTCTAGATATCCAGTTAACAGGGTAGCTTTTTCAACTAAAGCATCCATTCCAACTTCATCAAATAAATCAACCGCAGCTTTGTGAACTGCCATTGAAATAACAGGAGCATTGCTCATTTGCCAAGCTTCTGCAGTTTGCATTGGAATAAATTTATTGGGCATTTTAAAACGAGTTGCTTTATCGTGTCCCCACCATCCTTCGAATCGAGGAATGGAGGCATCGTTCAAATGACGTTGATGAATATACACTCCCGACACTCCTCCCGGGCCTGAGTTTAAATATTTGTAAGAACACCATGCTGCAAAATCTGTATTCCATTCGTGCAAATGAAGTTTAATATTTCCTGCTGCATGCGCGAGATCGAATCCTACCAAAGCTCCTGCTTTATGTCCTGCCTCGGTTATTGCTTTCATGTCGAATACCTGACCGGTAAAGTAATTTACTCCGCCAAACATCACCAAAGCCAATTCATCTTTGTTCTCTTCAATAGCTTTTAATATATCTTCGTGACGAATACAATTCTCACCTACTCTTGGTTCTATTTCAATAATTGCATCATCTGCATTGTATCCATGAAACCTAACCTGAGATTGCAATGCATACTGGTCGGATGGGAATGCTTTTGCTTCGCAGATAATTTTGTAACGCTTGCCTTGTGGTCTGTAAAAGCTAACCAGAAGCAAATGTAAATTTACAGTAAGCTGATTCATCACCACCACTTCTTCGGGCAAGGCCCCAACTATTTTGGAAAGAGGAAGAGCAAACATTTCGTGATAGGAAAGCCAATTGTTGCGAGCATGGAAATGCCCCTCTACTCCAAAGGTTGCCCAGTCTTCCATTTCATTCAGCACATATTCCTGAGCACTCACAGGCTGCAGCCCAAGCGAATTTCCAGTAAAGTAAATGGTTTTCTTTCCATTCATCATCGGGAAATAAAATTTATCGCGATAGCTTTTTAGCTTGTCATTTGCATCCATTTCCTGTGCAAAGGCTAACGTGTTCAGGTAATTCATCTTCATTATAGTTTTAGGGAAACAAAAATAGTTTTTTTATTGTAATAGGCGATGGTTTATTCGCTTTGCTAATTTTTAGTAGTTTTGCGCAAATGCAAATTACACTATCAAATATCGGGAAACGCTATAATTATGAATGGATATTCCGTAATTTTAATTATGAATTTGCATTGGGTAATAATTATGTAATCCTTGGAGCTAATGGTTCGGGAAAGTCGACATTACTACAATTGATTGCGGGAAATTTAATTGCTTCGGAAGGAACGATTGCTTATCACGACCTTACACAGAAAACAATTGAAGCAGAAAAATTATTTAAACACCTTAGTTTTGCATCTCCGTATCTCGAACTTTACGAAGAGTTTACACTCACCGAAGCAATTGCTTTTCAAGGAAAATTCAAACCTTATTTAGAAGATTTGAGTACTTCCGCTTTTATTGAATTAATTGAACTTGAAAAATCAAAAAACAAACAAATAAAATACTACTCATCGGGTATGAAACAAAGGGTGCGACTTGCATTGGCCATACTTTGCAATACACCTTTGTTATTGCTTGATGAGCCCACATCAAACTTGGATAAAAAAGCAATTGATTGGTATTTAAATTTGGTGACAAAGTATGGCAAAAACCGCTTGATTATTGTGGCTTCGAACCAAATAGAATACGAGTACCCGTTTTGCAATAAATTTGTAGAAATAGATAATTACAAGTAATTGTTAATCGTTCAGTCCTTTTCCGATAAGTATTTGTGGAATGCATTTCTCAACTCTTGCTTCGCGAGTTTTTGATTGCTTTGGTGCCGAGAAAAAAAGATTATATGCTCGTTGCCTTCCAGGTGTTAATGCCTGAAAAGCTAATTTCAGGGAAGGATTTTCCTCCAATTTATTTTTAAATTCTTCGGGAAAAACAAGATTAGTGTTCTTATTAAGAGTTCCCTTAAGACCTGATTTTTCTACTTCTATGGCTTCTTTAATATAAGCCTTCAGTGTGTTCTCCAATTTTATAATTTCGTTTACACTCGTAAACCTAATCTGACGACCTGCTTGTACATTTTCAGTTTGCTGAATGAGTATGTGTTTGGAATCCTTCAGCAATGCACCTTTGATAAACAGAAAAGCACAATACTCTTTAAATCCATGAATAATAATCACGTTACTTTTTTGAAATGTATAACAAGGGCAACCCCACTTCAATTCTTCGGTAAGCCCACTTTGGAGGGCAATCACCCTTAATTGTTCCATTTCCTTTTGCCATTTCGAAGCTTTATTGAAATAAAAATCTACATCAGGATTTATTTTATTCATTGTTATATTCTGTTTATTTGATAATTGTATTTGGTTTGTTTCAAAATTACAGTATTTTTTTTACTCCTTATTTCAATTTTTCTCCCCTTGTGATTTATTATTAAAATAGCCAAAGTCCAAAGCCACTTTTGTGCCAAATAAAAATCCTAAAGCTCAAAAATGCCTTCCGTAAGGCCTGTTTTTGACTCAAAAATCAAAAAATGGTCGATTCGGAGGCGAAAACATTAGAAATAGTGAGGTAGAAAATGATTTTTTTCTGGTAAAAAATAGTTTTCTACCTCAACGGAATCATTTTTTACCTCTCAGAAATCATTTTTGAGTGCTCCGAAATGATTTTCTACCTCACTGAAATCATTTTTTACCTCTTTAAAATCATTTCGAACCTCTCAGAAATCATTTTTTACCTCACTAAAAAGATTTTTTACCTCTCTGAAATCATTTTATACCACAAAAAAACTATTTCAAACCTCCAGAATTCTTAATTTTTCCTCGAAAAGTAATACTCAAAAATGATTTTTGACCTGCTCACGGAGTAAAAAAACACGACTCATTAAGTAATTTTCAAAAGTATACACTATAAAGTTGCATCAAACGACTCCTCATGTTCTACCTATCCTTATACTTTTTTATGCATTAAATAAAAGGACGCGCGCTATTTGAAAAATCAACCTCGAACAATAAATATCGATGGCCGAGGGTGTGTAAGTATTTTGTACTTTCGCAGTCCAAATGAAAAAAGTAGCATTTCATACATTAGGCTGCAAGCTTAATTTTTCGGAAACTAGCACTATTGCTCGTTTGTTCGAAGAACAAGGATATAGTAAGGTAGATTTTTCGGCACCTGCCGATGTTTATGTTATTAATACCTGTTCGGTAACTGCCAATGCTGATAAGGAATGTAAACAGATAGTTAAAACTACCATGAGTCATTCTCCAGAGGCTTATGTAGTTATTGTAGGATGTTATGCGCAACTGAAACCAGAGGAAATAGCCAATATAGAAGGAGTTGATTTAGTACTTGGGGCTTCCGAAAAGTTCAAATTGTTACAATATTTGAATGATTTAACCAAAAAAACGAAAGCCGAAATTTATAGCTGCGAAATAGAAGAAGCCAATTTTTTTGTTGGCTCTTATTCTGTTGGTGATAGAACGCGGGCTTTTATGAAAGTTCAAGATGGATGTGATTACAATTGCTCCTTTTGTACCATTCCGCTCGCACGAGGAAATAGCAGAAGTGATAGTATTGCGAATGTTTTAAATAATGCAAAAGAAATAGCTTCGAAAGGAGTAAAAGAAATAGTACTTACAGGAGTGAACCTTGGAGACTTTGGTGCCAACAATTCGAACTTAGCCACTATTTCGAGTAAAAACGAAAATTCCTTTTTCGATTTGGCCAAAGCGCTCGATACTATTGATGGAATTGACCGATTCAGAATATCGTCTATAGAACCTAATTTATTAAAAAATGAAATTATAGAATTTGTTTCGGAAGCAAAACGATTTGTTCCCCATTTTCATATTCCGCTACAGTCGGGTAGTAACAAAATATTGAAAGCAATGCGCAGAAGATATCTACGTGAACTTTATGCCGAAAGAGTAACCACGATTAAAAACCGGATGCCTCATTGTTGTATCGGAGTAGACGTAATAGTTGGTTTTCCTGGAGAAACAGAAGAAGATTTTATCGATACGTATAATTTCCTTAATGAGCTAGATATATCTTATTTGCATGTTTTCACCTATTCCGAACGAGATAATACAGATGCCATCAACATAAAAAATACCGTGCCTATGGCGGTACGCAAAAAAAGAAATAAAATGTTGAGGATATTGTCTGCAAAAAAACTCCGTCACTTCTATCAACAACATGTAGGCGAAACTAGAAAAGTGTTATTCGAGGCCGATAATAAAGAAGGCTATATGCATGGATTTACCGATAACTACATCAAAGTAAAAACGGCTTACTCATCTGATTTAATCAACCAATTAAAAGAAGTAAAACTTGAGGAATTGGATGCCGATGGTTGTATGAAAATTTCCTTCGCTAATACCAAAGAATAGGCTCAAAAACATATTCGGGAAGATATGTGGAAAAGTATTTTTCAACAATATTTTTTGCAAACCGCCCAATCTCAACAATTTATTATTAACAATCAAAACGGCATGCCAATGGGCCGTAGGTTCTTTCTATATTTGAGCATAAATAAATTAGCTAATTAAAACAAATGCTTACACGAATAACATTAATCAACTCAAAAGTCTTTGGAAAGGCCGAATTAAAATTGGACAATTGCGATTCGATGCAATTGGTAGGACCAAATAATATCGGAAAGAGTACATTGATTTATGCACTTAACTTCTTGTTTGTAGTCGATGGACAAAAAATGTCATTTAGCGGACAGCGAAAAGGGGATAAAGAAACGATACATCACTATTTTCCGACACACAACAAAAGTTTTTTGATATTTGAAGTTAACAAACTTGGATTTTATTGCATCCTTGTGAAACGCAATACGGATGGAGAGTTGGAATATTTTAAAATAGAATCCGAATATAGTGAAGATTTCTTTTTTGAAACAGAAGGTACTCATCAACGATTGATGGATTTTAACGAAGTACTCGAAAATCTCAATAAAAAAGGAATAACGCACACTAAGTTTGCAACCAAAACAGATGTCTTCAATCATGTATATCATCGTGGAATTAAAAACAATGCAGTAGTATGGCTCGAAGACACTGTAAAAGCTGACGGATTGAGTAACAACTTTTCGAAAGTTTATCGTTACTTAATCAACTCCAAGTTAATTACCAACAAAACGCTTAAAGATTCGCTCATTATTGCTGATAACCGCGAAAACGAAGGGTTAAATTTCTCTCAAAAAAACAAAAAAGACATTGTTGATTTGTTGAGAATAAATGATGAAATAAAAAACATCAAGTCGGTAAGAGCTGATTTTCTTGAATACAGAGAGCAAGTAAAACTTTACAACTCTAAAACTAAAATTGTAAGCGAACTTTTGTTTGCTTTCAACAACTCTTATACTACAGCCATTCCTGAATTAGAAATAACCATACTAGACAAAGCGAAAAATATTTCAACAATTCAAAATGAAATAAACGAAATACTGAAACCCAAGGAACTTAAATATGCTTCCCGAATTGGTGAAAAAAATTCAGACGTTAGGAATAGTGCAAACTCTTTATTCGAAAAACAAACCGAGCTTGAAGAAATAAACAAATTCGAATCGATGGATTTCTTGAAAGAATCGTTGCGCAATTTGGATAAAGAACGTAAGGAAATTGAAACAAGAATTACAACAATCGAAAGTCAGAAATTGTCGAGCAAACAATTGGAACAACGTCTTGACAGATTAAATCAACAAATTGTTTCGCACCAAAACCAAATTGACAATTACACCAATTTGTTGATTCATAAAATATCCGACAATGAAGATGTAAAAAAACTACTGAATTCTATATTATCCGAACAAGTAACAAGTTTGCCTAGCAAACAAGTAAAAAAGTCTATCAAGAAAATTTCGGACAAACTACTGAATATTTTTGATGGGGAAATTGACATCTCAAAAGGGATAGTTTTGAAGGAATTCAAATCGATAAAAGAGTTGAAGGAAGAATTAAAAACTCTTGAACTTGAAAAGAAGCAAACAGAAGACCTTTTGAAAACTGTTGTGGATAAAGAGAAAACGGATGCTAATTTAAAATCAATACTTCACGAAATAGATTTAATAAAAGATAAGGTAAGACGAATAGAAGGCAAGCCTCATCTCGAAAAACTAATCCACACCGTGGAGTTAGAAATTAAGAAACTGAATCTTGAGAAAAAAGAAGTAGAAGATAAGCTAAGTACTTTGGTGAAAGAAATTTCAGAAAAAGAGATTATGCTTGAGAAACTTCAGGAAGAGAAACGTAACATGGAAAACCGTGTGAAAGAACTGAAAGAAAGAAAGCTTGAAACTGAAACTATTGATGTAATACCTACTGAATACGAAACCAACGACAACTTAGATTATATCTATTCCAAAATTTCGATTCACCAAAAAGACAGAATTGAATTGAAAGCAAAGAAGGATGGCTCATTCGAAAATTTGAAATATAGATTGCGAAACAATAGTGCAGATGAAGATCAATTCATCAACTTTGTAGAAGAAGAAATAGCCTGCTTATCTGACAAAGAAAGAAGTATTGATGGATTATTACAAAGTATTTCTACACAATTTGCAAATCCTGCTTATACATTAATTAAACGATATGAAGAGTTTAAACAATTTGTGTATACCAAATTTAATGAAAAACTTTCTCAAACTCGTATCTCCAATATTGAGTCAATGAAAATTGAATTAATTGACAATGAAAAAATAGTAGGAGAACTTAAAAAAATTAGCTCTATACAAGAGTTCAATGGTCAAATGAGTTTTGAATTTGATCAAAGCGAAAACTTAAAAGTATTAAACGCTTATCTCGACAGTGGACGAAAAGTGGAATTCAATGAATTGTTCAACATCGAATTATTATTACAAATCCATGGTGCCGACAAACGAGTAGACCTTGCTAATCAGGTTGAGTCGGATGGAACAGATAGAATGATTCGATTAGTGATGATTATGTCTATCATCAACCGATTAGCTGTAACTGATGAGAAAAACAAAATTGCATTATTTATTGATGAGGTAGCAACAATAGATAAACAAAACCGACCTGAGATTGTGAAGTTCTGTAAAGAGCATTATTTTATTCCAATCTTTGCAGCACCTGATGCAGTGGAAGGATTTAACAAATACTATTTCATTTACCCTTCGAAAACAAAAGTGAACATCAACGAAAAACACAATGCAGTAATTGTTGAAAGAAATGGAGAAGTAGCACCCAATCCTAAAAAAGTTAAATAGATGAAAGCCGAACCAAGAACTATACTTCGCTTTCTGTTAGAATATTTCGACATTATAAGCGACCTTTATGATACTCAATCTAAGGATGGAGTGATAACGTTTGAAGTACTTAATCAAATAACCGCAAAACATGGTTTTGATATTAAGATTCAATTATTGGAGTACAAGATACTGAGCAATGTAAACGAGAACTTCGAAATACGCACAGTATATTACAATTTAATTGAATTTATATTAAGCGAATTCAAACCAATGTTGCCAGAAACAATTGAAAAGTATCATATTTCAATTGCGGAATTGTATCGAAAAATAAGAGAGAATATCAATGGTGATAAAGTGCTATTGAATAATCGAATCAATGAACTTAGCAACGAGATTCGCTCATTTTATGAAATGGTGGAGAAGAATACCATTAGTTTGTTGAATGAAACTCGTGAATTAAAAGCTAATGTTAAAAAGGTTGACTATAGAGAAAAAATTATTCGCGCTTCACGATGGATAGACGAATATATTCTTCCCTTAAATAAAATCTTGGACATCAATCATAGTGCTTCAATTGCGAATAAACTGTATGACGTTTCCGAATTTTCGAATAAATACCGTTTAAATTTTGATGATGAGAACACTCGAATTCTTTTCGAAAAACTTTATTTTCAATTGATACAAGTGAATGACAATTTACTTCGTCAATCAAAAATATTGACCAACGAACTTTTGCCATTAATTGAGCGCATCAGAACAGAATCAATCATTTTGACAGGTTGGATAACGTATTTAAAAAACCCTTACAAACAAAAAGCGCCTAAAATCCTTAAACGGAAAGAAACAACTGTTTATTCACCGAGTACCTTTTTCAATGCAGCGGAGCTATTCGAACAATTTAAAAATGATGTTCCTGTTTATTTTGATGAAGAAGAAGTGGATGTCGAAAAATGGATATTTGATAAAGCACATTACACTCAAAAGTTAAAGTCGAATCTACCAGTAGATAACTTTTTTAAATGGTGTAATAAAACATTAAAGGAAGATTATAAGAAGGTGGAAATTGAAAAGTTTTTCGCTTTAACAAGTCTTGCCTTTGATGAAGATATTCAATTGGAATATACAGCCAAACCTGAATTTGAAAAAATAAGAATAAACGATTTGACATTAACAGTACCAAAAATAAAAATAAATCAACATGGAATTTCCTAATCATCACCGCCAGATTGTAGAAGATTTAATGGCTGGCAAATTCATTTTACCAACCGAACGCACTTATGAAGTAATAAAGGATAATGAAGCCTTTTACACCCATTTCTTTAAATCTTCTTTCAATTATGAATTAAAGTTCACTCAGCATTATATATATATGACATCGGACGAATCGAACGAAATGTTATCTCGAGATATGTGCATTTTCTTTGCTCTTCTCAGTTATGAGTTAGATAGGGACGGCAAGAACTTTTTGGAACGTATTCAATATAGCGAATTTGAAATTGAAGAAATAGAGAATTATTTAAACAATTCATCATACATTGATTTAATTGTTTCTAACAAACAGTTGAAAGACGCAGAAAACAGAAGAAACTTTATTAATACCTTGAACAGAAGAAACATTATTGAGAAGATAGGTGATAATAGATTTGTATTTACATCTGCTCATAAGTTCTTTATGGATTTTGCATCCGACATCGTTAAATTTGAAAACATAAAAGAATAACAAAATTTTTCACTTTTTAAATAAGGGAGGATTAGCTATTGCTATTCCTCCCTTATTTCATATAACTACGATTCAAAACAATTTATTGGAAAACATGATTCAACTATTTGTTTTTGTACCTTCGCCACAGATAATAATTCAATAAATCAAAATCTAAAACTCATTAACAAGTGTATCCATCGCTTTACTACGCCATTAAAAATTTATTTGGGTTAAATATACCAGCATTAAAAATGATTCAGAGTTTTGGATTGTTTGTCGCGTTGGCATTTCTTGCTGGAGCCTACCTTTGGACCTTAGAATTGAAAAGAAAAGAAAGTCAAGGATTGTTGACAACGACCACTAAAAAAACTTTAATAGGTCAAAAAGCAACAAGTTCTGAGCTTGTCGTTTCAGGTGTAATTGGATTTCTACTTGGCTTTAAACTACTCTACATTATTTTCAATTTCTCCGCTTTTTCTCAAAACACACAAGGCTTTTTGCTATCCACTAACGGAAATATTATTGGAGGGATTGCTTTAGCAGCGATTATGGCCTATTTCAAATATAGAGAAAAAGAGAAAGAAAAATTACCTGAACCAAAATGGATTGAACAGACCATACATCCATTTCAAGAAGCAGGGAACATGACCTTAATTGCAGCCTTGACAGGGTTGCTTGGCGCAAAAATATTTCACAATTTAGAAAATTGGGATGACTTTATGGCTGATCCATTGGGTTCAATTTTATCTTTCAGTGGATTGACTATGTATGGAGGGCTTATTTGTGCGTCAATTGCTTGCATTTATTATGGACATAAACACAAGATAACTGTTACCCATTTGATTGATGCAGCTGCACCATCATTAATGCTTTCATATTCAATTGGCCGAATTGGTTGTCAGGTTGCTGGCGATGGAGATTGGGGGATAGACAATATTGCACCCAAACCTAGTTGGCTCAATTGGGCTCCTGATTGGATGTGGAGTTACGACTACGCACACAATGTAAACTCTGTTGGTGTTCCAATAGAAAACTGCATCAATGATAGGTATTGCAATCATCTAGTCCCTTCAGTGTTTCCTACACCTTTTTATGAAACGATAATGTGTTTAATCTTGTTTATAGTGCTTTGGAATTTACGTAAAAAGATAACTACCCCAGGAGTATTGTTTTCTGTTTACCTTATTTTTAATGGAATCGAACGTTTTGCGATTGAGCATATTCGAGTGAACACGCTTTATCATATCGGGAATTTCGGATTCACTCAAGCTCAACTAATCTCTACACTTCTTTTCTTAACAGGAGTAATAGGGGTGATTTATTTTAAAAAGAAGGCGAGAGTAACTTAAATTCACTATTTAAGTTTTCTATTTAAAGAACCGATAGCAAAATCCCGCTTCGATGGAACAGCCGCTCACATTTGTAATATAAGTTGAAGCGATTGTATTATCGGACACATTTTTTGGAGAGGCATGCCCAGCAAATGAACTAATCATCCCAAAAGCTCCTAAGTGTCGGAAAAAATAATACCTCACGCGACTCCCAACACGAATAATGTTTCCACTAGCTTTATATTGAAACGGATTTGAATCTTGATCCTGACCATTAAATTGCACATCGTAAAAACCTAAATCGGTAAATACTGATAGGTCTAGTCGTTTGTTGCAAAACACATGATAACTTGTAGAAAAAGCAAAATCGTTGGTTTTCACTTTTAGAGGTTCGTTATTAAACAGTTTAAACCCATAATAATCACTCGCGTTAACAGTAAAAATATCATTGCCAGAACTGATTCCTAGCCCCCAATGATTAGTGATACCGTATTCTATAAAAAAGGGATCGCGTGTTCCATTTTCATCACCATGTTTAACTAAGACTGGATTATCTGAATTCGTAGCATAATTTTTTGTGGTGAATCTGGATTTAGTGCTCCCCTCGGAAATACCAATAAGAAGACTTCCTCTATGAAATGATTCGGCAAAAAAAAGATTCTTTGCTTGAGCGAAACTGTTTTGTATAAAAATAAAAAAAAGAAAAGAAAATGCGATTGAATTTATAAAGTGCCGATTTTTCATTTGAATTAAATTTTAAGTTTGTGGAACAAAATTACAAAATTTTAGGAATTAATTTATAATTGATGAAAGTTGATGTCATTTAATACAATAACTCGTAAAATTCTACTTGCAAAATTCATGCTTTTGACACGAATAATTTGTTTAGTAATAGAACTTGAGTAACTTAGCATCCTAATTAAAAACTAAAACCTGTAAAAAAATGAAAAAACTATTACTTCTTTTTGCTTGTTCACTCGCCATTGTTGCTAATGCACAAAATACAGTGAATATTACTAGTTCGGCCTATTCGGCTTTAAAAGCGAATGGACAATTAGATGCCACCAAAAACTACATTTTTACCGATGTAGCCACGCGCACCGTTCCTATTCATTACAAAGGCTCGTCCGAAAAATCAGCGAGTAGCATTTGTAGTTGCATGGTACCTTTAGATTCTACCTTTTTAGTGGTTCCCTTTTCAGGAGGAACTCCTCCTGATTATAGAGTGGATGATGCTTCAGCTACCATAAGTATTCCTTTTTCATTTAATTTTTATGGAACTAACTATTCATCTGTATTTATCAATAGTAATGGAACCATTTCATTTAACAATTCGTATGTAACTTTTATTTCAACTCCTTTCCCGAGCACAAATTATAAAGTAATCACTCCATTTTGGGCAGATATTTATACAATGAATTCGGGTAGTGGTTTGATTTATTACAAAGTAACACCGACTCATATTATTGTAAAATGGGATCATGTATATCCTTATGGGAATAATTCGGGTTTAAATAACACTTTCCAAGTTGTATTAACAGATGGAACAGACCCAATATTACCTGCTGGAAAAAACGTAGGATATTGTTATGGTGATATGCAATGGACTTCAGCTTCTGGAACAGGAGGTGTGGCTGCCACAGCAGGTGTAAACAAAGACAGCACTCATTATTTTCAGATTGGTAGATTTAGCCAAGCAGGAGTTGCATTTGATGGTCCTTATGGACTAACAGATGGAATTGATTGGTTAGATAATCAAGGAATGTATTTAAACACATCTTATTCAACCAATATTCCTCCAGTAATTATCAATAACAATATCTGCGACACCATTGATGTGTACACTGGCGACACAACCCATACTATGCTTGTTGATTCTGTTCGATTTACTCTTGGGGTGAGTACACCTGAAGTAAACCAAACTGTGAATGCTACTATTTCTAGTCCTGATGCAAGTAGCTTGTCGTACACACTCACGCAAAGTTCGGCTACTTATAAAGAGTATGCATGCAGTTTCAGAGTATTGAACCTCGCAACAGGCTTGCATTATGTAACCGTGACAGCAACCGATGATGGAACACCTGCGGCACAAACTTCGAGAAACATTTATATTCGTTCGCATTACGACCCTTCATTGACAACAACAGGAATCAGCGAGAATAATAATTCGGCTTCAATTAGCCTCTATCCTAATCCAACTAGCTCCACAATTACCGTAAAACATGGATTTGGAAGTTCGGCTTCACTGTCGATTACCAATGTGGTAGGACAAATGGTGATGACAAGCCTATTGACAAGTCAGGAGCAAACTATTGACATTTCGAAATTGACAAAAGGTATTTACTTTGCAACCATTGTGAGCAAAGAAGGAAATAGCAAGACCATCAAACTAGTAAGAAAATAGTCCGATTAGATTAAATATTTGGTTAAAGCAGTATTTTAAAGGCTTCGGGAAACCGAAGCCTTTTTTTATTCAAAAAAGATGGTAAGTGATGCAACCTTATTTGCCAAAATGGAGTCTATACAATAGTACTCACAAATTAATAACAATCGATATGAAAAAATTACTACTACTATTTGCCTGTTCGCTTGCCATTTCGGCTAATGCACAAAACACAGTCAACATTACTTCGCAACAGTATGATTTGTTAAAACAAAATCATCAATTGGATTTAACCAAACATTACAAAATAAGTAATGTTTCACCTTTTAGTGGCCCTATACACTACCATGGGACCAACCATTCGCCAAGCAGCATTTGCAGTTGCATGCAAACGCTTGACTCTACTTATTCTGTTGTTCCGTTCTCTGGTTATTTACCTCCTTATTATAGAAATGATGATGCTAGTTCGAATGTCATATCGATTCCTTTTAATTTTAACTTCTATGGAACCAATTTCGATTCGTTGTACATCAATAATAATGGAAATGTTTCGTTTATGAATGGATACATGACTTTTACTTCGAATCCTTTTCCTGATTCTACTTATTATATGATAGCACCTTTTTGGGGAGATGTTGATACTCGTGATTCGTTAAGTGGATTAGTGTATTACAAAATCACCTCTTCTGCCATTATTATTAAATGGGAACATGTAGGGTATTATTCCAACATGTCGGATAAATTAAATACTTTTCAATTGATACTTACTGATGGAACAGACCCATTACTGCCTCCTGGCGACAACGTAGGTTTCTGTTATGGCGATATGCAATGGACTACTGGTGCAGCTTCTAGTGGTGTTAACGGATTTGGTGGAGTACCAGCTACTGTGGGTGTAAACAAAGGCAATGGGGTTGACTATTTTCAGGTAGGGCGATTTGATAGTCCAGGTGTTACCTTTGATGGTCCTTATGGCAATAATGACGGGGTAGATTGGCTTGACAATCAAGGGGTATATTTTAATGTATCTGTTTCGGGAAATATTCCTCCAGTAATCATTAATAACAACATATGCGATACAATAGATGTATACACTGGCGATACAACACATACTATGCTTGTGGATTCGGTGAGATTTATGATTGGAGTAAGTACTCCTGAATTTAATCAAACGGTAACAGCAAACTTCAGTAGCCCTGATGCTGCAAATCTTTCGTATACGATGACACAAAATACACCTACATATAAGGAGTATGCTTGTAGTTTCAAAGTATTGAACCTCGCTACGGGCTTGCATTATGTAACCGTAACAGCAACCGATGATGGAACACCGGCTGCACAAACTTCGAGAAACATTTATATTCGTTCGCACTACGACCCTTCATTGACAACAACAGGAATCAGCGAGAATAATAATTCGGCTTCAATTAGCCTCTATCCTAATCCAACTAGCTCCACAATTACTGTAAAACATGGATTTGGAAGTTCAGCCTCGCTTACCATTACCAATGTGGTAGGACAAATGGTGATGACCAGCCCATTGACAAGTCAGGAGCAAACTATAGATGTTTCGAAATTGACGAAAGGTGTTTACTTTGCAACCATTGTGAGCAAAGAAGGAAATAGCAAGACTATTAAACTAGTAAGAAAATAGTCCGTTTAAATTTCAAGATTAAATTAAAGTCCTATTTTAAAGGCTTCGGGAAACCGAAGCCTTTTTTTATTCAAAAAAGATGATACGTGATGCAACCTTATTTGCCAAAATGGAGTCTATATAATAGTACTCACAAATTAAAAACATTTAATATGAAAAAATTACTATTACTTTTTGCCTGTTCGCTTGCCATTTCGGCTAATGCACAAAACACAGTGAACATTACTACACAGCAATATGGTTTAATGAAACAAAATCATCAATTAGATTTAACAAAGAATTATGTTTTTACTAACTTAGTTCATTCCACAAGTGCTCCCGTACATTATAAAATGAAACCTGGAGGACAGAAATCACAAAGCAGCATTTGCAGTTGTCTTATTCCTTTGGATAGCACTTTCAGTGTATGCGAATTTCTAGGAAGTGGAGGAAGTGGCGGTCCTGGAGTAGCTCCTGATTATAGAAATGATGATTGGTCGACTCCTATTAAAGCATTACCGTTTAATTTTAATTTCTTTGGAACAAATTACGACTCCATCTATATTAATAATAATGGTAACGTTACTTTTAGTAGCCCATACTCTATTTTTACTTCAGTAGCCTTCCCTGACCCTACGTATGTAATGATTGCTCCTTTTTGGGGAGATGTAGATACTCGTGATTCGTTAAGTGGATTGGTGTATTACAAAATCACCTCTTCTGCCATCATCATTAAGTGGGAACATGTGGGATATTACCCCGTAATGTCTGATAAATTAAATACTTTTCAATTGATACTTACTGATGGAACTGACCCCTTACTACCTGCTGGAGATAACGTAGGTTTCTGTTATGGCGATATGCAATGGACTACAGGTTCAGCTTCTGGCGGAGTGAACGGCTTTGGAGGAACTCCTGCAACCGTTGGCGTTAATAATGGTAATGGTGTTGATTATTTTCAGGTTGGAAGATATGACAGTGCCGGTGTTGCTTTTGACGGCCCTTATGGCAATAACGATAAAGTGGATTGGTTAGATAACCAAGGAATGTATTTTAATGTTGCTGCTGTTGGAAATGTACCTCCTATAATTATCAATAATAATATCTGCGATACAATAGATGTTTATACTGGCGATACAACCCATACCATGCTTATCGATTCGGTTAGATTTATGGTTGGAATCACTACTCCTGAAATAAATCAGACTGTAAATGCAACCGTTTCGAGTCCTGATGCGTCTCATTTATCCTATACTATATCTCAAAGTTCACCAACTTATATTGAATACCAATGTAGTTTCAGCGTACTTGCTTTAGCTCCTGGAATTCATTATGTAACTGTTACAGCTACCGATAATGGTACACCAGCTTCTGTTAGCACTAAAACAATTTATGTCCATTCGCACTTCGACCCTTCATTGACAACAACAAGTATCAGCGAGAATAATAATTCGGCTTCGATAAGTGTTTATCCTAATCCTGCTAATTCGAGTATCATTATAAGACATGGATTTAGTGCTGGTTCGAACCCTATGCTTAGTGTTACTAATGTTGTTGGACAAAATGTGATGCACACCACACTTACTAGTCAAGAACAAAGTATCGACATTTCGAAATTGACGAAAGGTGTTTACTTTGCTACCATTGTAAGCAAAGAAGGAAATAGCAAAACCATAAAAGTGGTGAAGAAATAGAAGTTTTCTCTTTCTATCAATAAGTTTCCTCGTTTAGAGGTTGCTTATCGGATAACAAAAAAAGCCTCGGGAATACCGAGGCTTTTTTTATTGATAATGATTTGGTTTCTATTTCTTATTTCTTTCGCATGAAAACCAGAATAGGTACCCCGCAAAAGTCGAAGTTGTCGCGCAAACGGTTTTCGAGGAAACGAATGTAGGCTTCAGAAACATACTGAGGCAAGTTGCAATAGAATGCAAAAGTAGGAGCATGAGTGGGCAATTGGGTGATGAACTTTACTTTCACATGTTTTCCTTTTAAGGCTTGCGGAGGCGAATGTTGAATGATTGGCAACATCACATCGTTTAGTTCTCGTGTTTTTATCACTCTTGTTCGGCTTTCGTTTACTTTTTCGGCTGCCTCGATGGCCTTGAGCACCCTTTGTTTGGTAAGTGCCGAAGTAAAAATAATAGGAACATCTTTGAAAGGTGCTAATTTCTCACGAATCTTTTCTTCGTATTCCTTGGTCGAATTGGTGTTCTTTTCCACCAAATCCCATTTATTGATTACAATCACAATGCCTTTTCTGTTTTTTTCGGCAAGGTGAAAAATATTTAAATCTTGCGCTTCGAGGCCCAAGGTAGCATCAATCAAAAGCAAACATACATCACAATCTTCGATGGCACGGATGGAACGCATCACCGAATAAAACTCTAAATCTTCTTCCACTTTCGATTTTTTGCGAATCCCGGCAGTATCAATCAATAAGAAATCGTGGTTGAAGGCGGTGTATCTCGTATTTATTGAATCGCGAGTGGTGCCAGCAATTGCAGTCACAATATTACGTTCTTTGCCAAGCAAGGCATTGATAAAGGACGATTTCCCTACGTTTGGACGGCCAACGATGGCAAACTTCGGAATATTGAGTTCCTCCACCACAGCTTCTTTGTCCAGAGCATCCACCACCGCATCAAGCAAATCGCCTGTGCCGCTTCCGCTTATGGCCGACACATTATACGGTTCGCCAAGACCTAGGGCATAAAACTCGCCCGATAAACCTTGTCGAACATGGTTATCCACTTTATTGGAAACAACAAATACCTTCTTTTTGCCCCTGCGAAGCATATCAGCCACCACACGGTCATCTTCCGTTATTCCTTCGGCCACATCAAGGATGAATAAAATAACATTAGCTTCGTCAATGGCTAGTTTCACTTGTTTGCGTATTTCTCCCTCAAACACATCGTCCGAACCTTTTACATAACCTCCCGTGTCTATCACCGAAAACTCTATACCGTTCCATTCCGATTTGCCATAATGCCTATCACGGGTCACCCCCGATTCGGCATCAACAATTGCTTTTCTGCTGTCTGTTAAACGATTAAATAATGTTGATTTTCCAACATTTGGTCGTCCAACTATTGCTACTATGTTTGCCATTTAATTAATTTTTTTGCAAAGATACTATTTAAGATTGGTCTTTTTGATGAATATGACAAAGGAGGGGGTTTTGAGGGTTGTGATTTATTATTAATGAATGTAGAATTCACAATTAAGAATTATTTCATCATTCCTGAAGGGCAAGGACAGGTAAGACAAGAAGGCACAGAATTAGTTGTTGGTTGTTAGTTGTTGGTTGTTAGAAAAAGGAGGGAAAATGGGGATGTAGGAAGAATGAAAAGCTTGACATGTGATAGGAAATTGCTGACATGTGGGGTGAATTTCGTGACATGTGATAGGAAAATGTTGACATGTGGGGTGAAATTCGTGACATTTGATAGGAAAACGCTGACATGTGGGGTGAAATTCGTGACATGTGGTAGGAAAACGCTGACATGTGGGGTGAAATTCGTGACATGTGGGGTGAAATTGTGAACAAGCGGTGCGCGAGAGGGTACAAGCGGTGAGAAAAGCTTGACATGTGGGGTGAAATTCGTGACATGTGATAGGAAAACGCTGACATGTGAGGCGAAATTGTGAACAAGCGGTGCGCGAGAGGGTACAAGCGGTGAGAAATTGCTGACATGTGGGGTGAAATTCTTGACATGTGATAGGAAATTGGTGACATGTGAGGCGAAATTGTGAACAAGTGGTGCGAAATTGCCGTGCGATGGTGCGCGAGAGGGTACAAGCGATGAGAAATGGGTATGATGTGAGGCGAAATGGGGAACAAGTGGTGCGGAATTGCAGGGCGATGGTGCGCGAGAGTGAACAAGCTGTGCGCGAGGGGGGTGCGATTAAGGTGAATGAGGTATGAGGGAAGAGAATGGAGGATGAAGTGAGGAGAAATTAGGGATGGGAAGGGGAAAGAATTGCTCGACTGCGCTGGAGAGAGACGCTGGCGAAGGGCAGGGCATTGAAAAGAAAACTTGAAAACAGCTAGGTTAATCCTAAGAGTATTCTTCCATGGGGAGTCACAAACTCAGATGACCAAATGGGTTCCCAAACTAATTCGATGGTATTTTGGAAATCGGGAAATCGTTCGCTCAAAAGGGAGTTCATGTTTTCGATAATTACATGACCCATAGGGCAACCTTTGTTTGATAATGTCATTTGTATGTGAATACCAGAGGAATGATCGTAATGTATTTTGTAAACCAAACCTAAATCAATAATATTGATTGCTAATTCTGGGTCAATTACTTCTTTTAAAGTGTTGTAAACATTCAATTCTATATTATCTGCTTCGGTATATAATTCCATGATTACGAAGATTAGGTGATGGTTGCATAAGCTGGTTTATGAACAAACATTTTGAAAATATTGATTACATAAAGGATAGCAGCTATTATTAATATAGAATTTGCGATAGTGATTAACAAAACTAATGATGATATAATACCCGAAAGCAAAAGGATGTAGCCGATTATAAAAACCACCATCTGATAACGAAGAAGTTTTTCGGAGAACAAATCTTTTGGAAGTGGTGTGCCTTTTTTGCCCGACATGTTTTGATATTTGTCGAGCCAAATGATGTAGGGTAAAGTTTTGAAAGATTGTCCTAAAATTAGTAAACTGATAAATCCCATAAAAAAACTTGCTCCGTACACGAGCGTTATTTGCATTAAAAAAGGAGAGACTGGAAATAAATTTGATGTTGAAATCCATCCAAAAACAATAGGAAGAAAAACAAAAAGAACAGCAAGGAAGGTTTGTTTCATGCCTATATCGAGTGCTTTTCGAACTCTGGATTTGAATGATTTTATCACGGTGAACACATAAATTGCTA
>Ga0194047_10000351_pt1 | contig 31171 bp, 42 predicted proteins | sample JunL225m_MetaG_2_FD_160070 | JGI IMG/M metagenome (GOLD analysis project Ga0194047, IMG submission 160070) | Anoxic zone freshwater microbial communities from boreal shield lake in IISD Experimental Lakes Area, Ontario, Canada - Jun2016-L221-5m | ecosystem: Environmental > Aquatic > Freshwater... | reverse complement strand
CCTCTATAATAATTAATATCTCCACAATCACATTTACATAAAAATTTAGAAGAACTTTCTTTACCACTTTTACCTATGTAATTACCTTCTCTACTTAAAATTAACAAATGATTATACTTTTCACCAACTTGTGCGTTATAATATTTTTTCATAATACTTTTTATTTGGCACAAATGTACACATAAAATGTAATAATTTAATAAAAGTTAATAAATTTATTTTTTAAGTTTAGCATGAATATCATATTCCTTCATTACAAGGAATTTTGTATTTTCAAATTCTGTTTCAGTTCCAGCAAATTCTGAAAAGAAGACTGTATCACCTACAGCTACATTTGGTAGTTTGCCATTTTCATCGCTTTCGCTTACGGCAAGTACAATACCTTCTGTTGGTTTTTTTTCTTCATCTTGAATCATTATAATGCCTCCTGCGCTAACTTTTTCTTGTTTTTTGGCAGTCTGTACATATACACGGTTTTTTGAGCCAGCGATCGGCTGTAGTTTAAATTCTGACATATTTTTATTTTATTGTTAAAAGTTTATTTTTCATTTATAAGAGAGTTTTCAAAACAATCAGCAGGTGTAAGAGGATTTTGTGTTTCTTTTGCTTCAATTATTCTTGCTCATTATATACCCAGTTTAGAATGTTAGGTACACAATATATATAAAAAGTAGATTAGCGGTTAAATTTAAACACTTTTATTATTTCAGACAGTATGCTTTGTAAAACATTTATTGAAACGCTATTGCCAAATTGTTTATACGCCTGTGTTTGTAAGTCTGAAATTATAAAATCATCTGGAAATCCCTGAACCCTTGCACATTCTCTGGGCGTTAATTTCCTAATATCGCCATTTATTAAATATAAACCAGTTTTAGCCCCAACTCCCCCACCATAAGCAGATAATGTTATTGCATGACCTAATGGATGGTAAATTCGCTCTCCCTGCCCCCCCTTGTTAACTATTCCTATCTGTATAGGCTTATTGGGAAGGTCAATTTGTTCAAATAAGGTCTTTGAAGGGGAGTAATCTTTATAAATACTTATATCATTCCTTTTTATAACTTTAACATTTTCAGGTTTGTTTTCTAAAACGTTTTCTAAACAGACTGGAATATTTGAAGGTTTAGGGAATGAAAAATTATCGGAATTTATACTTTTTTCAAAAGCAACAATGTAAATCCTTTCCCTATTTTGAGGCAATCCAAAGTTACTTGCATTAAGAACTTCTGTAAATACATTGTAATTCAAATTTTCAAGTGTTCTTATTATAACTAATAATGTTTTACCGTTATCATGTTTAGCTAAGTTCTTGACGTTTTCTAAAAATACTATTTTTGGTTTTCGGTAACTTATAATTCGTGCTATATCAAAGAATAGTGTACCCCTTACATCTTCAAACCCATTTTGTTTACCACTTATTGAAAATGCCTGACAAGGGAATCCTCCGCATAAAATATCGTGTTTGGGAATATCGTGTTCTTTAATCTTTGTAATATCGCCACTTGGCTCTACCCTAAAATTTACCTTATAAGTTTCGGAAGCAAACTTATCCCATTCGGACGCAAAGACACATTTAGCTCCGAAGGAAGATAAGGCATAATGAAACCCACCGATACCAGCAAACAAATCAATAAAATATGAACCGTTCAAAATATTTTTATCTTGTTCAGAAACTTTAATCATTGTTTAAGTAAGTTAATTGATTTTACTCTAATTAGATTTTCTCCTTTTAATAATTTCACTTTAAATCCGAAGTATAATAGTATTTTGCGCCAAATGTTAAACTTATAAACCTTTGTAACTAATAATTGACGTCTTGAATATTTAAGAATATCACCCTTTTTAAACCAATCACTATCTATTTTTAAGTCAAATGAATGACTATTTAGTCCTGAAAACATTTTTTATTTGTTTTTGTAAAGCTTCATTATATAATTTTAAACCCCCAGGACCAGTTATTGCTCCTCCAGGAAGTCTATATAGTTCATCTCCCATATTCTGCATAAGACCACCTGCCATTTTATTAACATCTTCAACTTCTTCTGGTGTAAGCTTTTTTACAAAAAAATCATTAAAAGCGTTAGGTGTTGCTTTAATAAATTCCTCAAATGCTTTTGTAATATCTTCAAGTTTTAGGTCTTTATATTTGGGGGCTTCTTTAAGTCTTTCCCATAAATTTTTATTTTTTGGCTTTTTCATCTTTAGTTTTTTTATCGTGGCAAATAGAGCAAAGAACTTGTAAATTTTCCACTTCGCAGAATAAATTACGTACAAAATTTGGTAGGTCTTCAAATGTATTAAGACTTCCTGCTGGTCGAATATGATCGACGTTGATTTTCTTTTCTGGAAAAAAGTTTTTACATTCGTTGCATTGGTATTCAAATCTTTGACGTTTATTAGCCCCTTTATAGGGGCGTTTTGCGTTTTGTTTACAAATGCTTATAGGCTTCCACCAACGACTTTTCTGACGCAAAGCACTTCGTATAAAGCTAAAAAAAGCTGAATTACTCATTGTACCATTACAAAATGGCTTTGCTATTAATTTACGTTTACTGACTTTCTTTGCTTTCTTTATACTCATTAATTAGATTTTTTATATTTCTCATTTATAATTCTTGGCGTTGTTGATTTCCAGTTTATTAAATGATGTATTCTTTGGTTGTTTGTTGGCAGAATAGATATTTTTACTCCGCTTGGGTGCATCATGGTTGTGGTAAATGCCTTGCAATATGTACCATAGCGCAAATACATATCTGTAATGCCACCTTTTTGCGTTTGTGTAGCTGTTTGTGTTAATTCTATAAAGGGTATGGTAAAAAATAATGCCCCTCTATTGCCAAGAGTAACATAAGTGTTAACATCTTCATTCATTGCGCCAATGAAATTAAATGGTCTTTTTGTAGAACATAAAAAGCTATTCATTGCTTTACGTGCCTTAAATGGTCGAGAAGGGTCGTTCACCCAAGGAGACCCCTTAAACCCACCAATAAAATCCCCACCCTGAGCAAAAGCCACACTATAACTATTAGTGGTGTTATAATATTCTATAAGATGGTCGAACATACTATCTAAATTCTTAATAGTTGTTCTTATTTCTTTGCCATCTTGTATTATATGATAGCGAAAATTGGTGTAGTCGTCATCTAATTCTATAAAATATTCAATGTCCAGTTCTTTTGCAATATTAAATGCTGCATTTCTGGCGTGTGTTATTGTTCTACGCTCGTCGAAGTTATTTCCTTCATCTACGCTATCTGCTAATTCTTTTTTGTTAAATATTTTAACATATTCTGCGCCAAAGTTTTTTATATATTGCTCTATTGTTTTGTCTTCGTTGTCTACAATAAAATATATACGCCCTGTATAGCCAGATGCTTTTAAAGCCTTTAGGGTTTTAATGTTATTTGGTCGTCCGTGGGTTAATATAAAAACGGCAAAATTGTTAATTTTCATGTATGTAATAATTTGGTCTATTGTTCCAACAATTTGTGTCTATTTTCTTATATTTGAAGTCTTTTAACACCCTTGAAAACAATTTTGTTATTTCTTTGCCTGTGTAGTTTTTATCTTCATGTTTATATATGTTAAAATGCCCTATTGATTTTGCATTAAATGTGTTAGCAAACAAGAAATGCTTTGGTTTTAACTTAATTAACACTTCTATTAAATGCTCTACTGGTCTTTCAAAATGTTCAAAATACTCAGAAGCAAAAACCAAATCTGCCCCTTCTTTAATATATGAAATTGTGTCAGTTAATATAAAACCTGTTTGGTCAGATATTTGTTGGCAGATTTTATATTGATGGGTATTTTTTATATTTGTGCCGTAGACAGTACAGTTAAATATCTCTTTAAATGCTGCTGTTGTATAGCCTATACCACACCCCAAATCTACTATTGTGTTAATTGCGCCAATATTATCTTTAATAGATGTTTTTGCGGCAAGGCTTTTGTCAGATATAATAGATTTTATATATTGACGAGAATATTTCTTCCAGCACACCCAAACATCGGCTAAATAATATACATTGTCATAGACAGAGAAATCTGGACGATTTTCTTCAAGAGATTGATACCAACTGTTTTCAAGCTCTTGCATTATACGTAGTTCGTCTCTTTTTGATTTATCCCCGTTTAAGTATTTAAGCGTGGCAGAAACAATAGCTTGAAACTTTTCTTCGTCAAACTCAATATTTAACAATTTACATATAAGTATGTATTCTATTAAATCTTGTTTGGTTATTTTATCTATATAAGACATATTATGTTTTTATGAATATTCTTCTAAATATTGTTTATGTATTTTGTCCGACAACTGAATATATCCGTATTCTATAGCTTTATTAAAATCTATAATAACAAGTGCAGATTTCTCCATTAAATCTTGCATTTCTCTTGAAGCATGAGCGTAATAATCGGCTATTTTCTCGTAATTAAATACGGTGTGTCTTTTTGCCGCTTCGATTAAGAATTTCTTTTCATTATCAGATACATTAGACACCTGTATTTGATTTAATAAGCGGTGTGTCTTTGAAAAACTACAAAGCTCAAATATGTCAGGTTGTTTATTCTTAGGTGAATACGTAGGTGTATCTATTTTAGACGTATAAATACTATCTTTTTCTTCTTCCTTAAAAAGGGTGTATTGTTTCATTAAAATAGAGTTTGTTGTGTTATGGGGGGTTGAATAATATCTATTATCTTTTGTGTGCTTTTTGTATAAGAGTCGAAGTCTACGGGATATTTTGTTGCTTCGAGGTCTTTAAGGTTTATACTATTAAGAGGAATTACAGCGTTTTTTGCCTCGATAGCTATACGGCGACCATCTTCAAAGTCTTTTACAAGCCTTCCACTAAGGTCTGGATGCTTACTAATAATATACCGACAAACCTTTTGTTGTTCTTCTATAAGTTCTGCGTGGTTGTAATTACGTATTAAATTTATCTTGAAATTACTCTTTTTCTTTACCCCGTTGCAAAAATCAAATATATTACGAGCCCTATCATTAATAAAGTCTTTTGGCGGCAAGTTATTAATAAAATATTGTTCTAAAGCTTTAGGTATTACAAGACTACTTGGATTCTTATGAAAAGGCATTTCAGTTTCAAACAACCCCTTCTTTTTAGCTTTGCCGTCTGTATATATAGCGAGGTAGTTATTAACGTCCATAATAACCATTTTACTATAAAAAGCGTGTTCAAGGTTTATTTTAGTGGTATTTTGCCACCAAGCGCATATTTTATCTACAATAGGCTTATATTTTTTATTATATTTATATGTTATACCATCAGTGTTCATTTGTAAAAACTGTATCTCTGGCACAGACATATAAAGGGCTTCTACAAGCATTAAAAGGCTTAATTGCCCGTTTATTGTTACGGCATAGGTAAATTGTGGGTCGTAGAGATAACCATTTATTTCTTTACTTAACCCGTAGGCACTATTTAATATAATTTTAAATATGTAATTACGTGGGTCTTTTTTGTCATATTTTTGGCGTTCTTCAAACATCATGGGATAGACCTTGTTAAAGGCTTCCCCTAAATGAGCCGGACGAAGACCATTTTTAATAGCAAGCATTGGATAGAAACTGGTTCCATCGCTGTCTTGTATTATATCTTCTTCTGTTTCTGTGTATATACCTGATTTTATAGAGCTATGTATGCCCCCTAAGCCAAGATCAACGTCTAAGCCTTGAAATATAAATGTGTGTTTAAATGTATCTTTACTATGTGGGTTGGCATCAAGGGTTTTGGCGCAAAAAACATCTAATACATTATTAAATTCTTTTGTCTGAAACTTAACATAAGGAAAAATAATGTCTTTAAAGGCAATATCCTTACGTATAGTTTTTAGTTTTTTAAGTTCTTGATACGTAATATCCATTTCCTTTGTAATAAAGGTGGCAAAAATATCACGCACCATCTTAGGCTCGCTGGCATTAACAAGGTTTATTTTAAATTGGTGACTAAGGTCTAAACGAACGGTGGTTTCATGCACAATTTTCTTAAAAAACTCGTATGTAACGTCTACATCGTTCCAGCAATATTCTACAACGGTGGGTATGTCAGAAGCTTCAATTAAGGCATTATGCTCTATTGGCATTTCTTGTATGGTGTGGTAGTTCATGCTAAAAGACACCCATTTAAGACTTGTACGTTTTGCTTCTCTGTCGTAGTGCATTTGTCGGAAAACGTCTATTGTCGGCAAAAACAGGTCACGTTCAGATACAAGACCTGCAAACCTATCTTCACTATTTTGAAGACCTATTAATTCTTGTGCTTTTTTATATAAAACATCTATTATATAGGCATTGTCAAATTGGTATAAAGGGTCTTGTTTTTGGCAGCAAAAATCATAATAAAAATGTAGAATTTGTTGGTCAAAATTAAGTCCATTAAAGGTTACGGTACAGAAATTGTTACGTACACAGTTTTTAAGAAAGTTAAAAAGTGCTAATGGTTGGTCTGCGTATTTGGGGTCGTCAAATATAATAAATTCTTTTTTTGCGCCAGATTTATAGTCTTGGCAACAAACTAAAAATAACGACTTCAAAGTTTCAATGTCCACTATTACAAGCTTTTCAGTGGAAATGTCTTTATATGTCATTTGTTGTGCAAATTAATTTGAAATTAGGTTCTTTATATTCTACAATTTCTCCGTCTCCTACTATATAAGAGCCAAATATTTTATTATCTTTTATGTATTTAACATGAAATATTTCAAACATTTCTTTTAATTGTTCATTCCATACACCAATTAAATCCATGTGATGTATTGCATCAGGGCATCTATTTTTATCTAAAAAAGTATCATCTTTTGCCCAACCACCAAATAACATTCCCATTATATTAAGTTTAAGTGTTGTAAATATTGTGTAAAGGTAGGCAAACCAAATCGTTTCACCATATCTGAGGGATCTTTAACACCAAATTTAACAAATGCACTATTTGGTGTTGTAATTGCTTTAAAGCCGTATGTTTCTGTGTAATATTTGGCGGCTTCTATGCCTGGATCGTCTGCGTCAAACCAAATTATTATGTTTTTGAAGCATTTTTGTAATATTTTTATTGTTTTTGGCGAAAAAGCAGCCTTGCTTTCATTCTGTAAGGCAATAACATCAGGCAAAAACTTCTTTAAGACAATATAATCTTTAACAGATTTTGTAATAACAAGTGTTTTTTGCGTACAATTCAGCGATTTCAAGCCAGTAACCATGTTAAGAGTTGCGTTATTTAACCATTTTCTCTCCTTGTCATTTGGCGTATAAATTTTAAAAAACCCGTTATTTTGGTCGTCTTTGAACAAATAGGCAAAGCGTAATTGGTTGGTTTCGGTATATATTGTATAGTCGTTTATTTGAAAACTATGTACGCTAAATATATCATTTTGTTTTAATTCTTTATCTGTTATATAATATTGCCCCCAATATTGTAGGTCTTGTTTGCTAAATGGTCTTGTAACCACTTTAAACGTGGCTTTTTTAGGCTTTTTTAATTGTGTAAGGGGTTGGCTTGGTTTTGGCGCAACACCCTTTAAAACGCCTGGAAATGCTTTAAAATCGGCAGCAATACGTTCTAAGGCTTGGTAGTAGTTTAAATTGTGCAGAGTCATTACAAAACGCACAAAATCATATTTTTCGCTTGTAGCAAGGTCGTTGTATATTATACTACCGTTTTCACTAATATAAAACCCTGTGCTGGATTTGTTGTCTTTGCGGAAAACACTATTATAAGACCGCCCAAGCTGAAAATCACCAAAATAATGCCTGAAAATTGCTTCTTCTCCTATATGGTCTTTTAAAAACGTTCTTGATATTTTTTGCTTTAGCCCCATATAAAAAATTGTATAAAAATGCCAACATCTTATTAGGTTTGTTGGCGTGCTGACTTACGACCGTTTACAGGGAAATTCGCTTGCATTTAGTAGAGGCGAACTACAAGATTTTGGTTTATCAATCCCAGGGAAGCTGAGTTTTATTTTTTTCTACGGGTTCAAGTTCATCTGTATCGTCAATGGTTTGGCGTGAGACTTCCGTCTTGCTAAGAGGCTGCTCCAGCTTTGAGGCAAACTTCTCCATAACAAACTTTTCAAGAAAGTCTGTGTATTCAGACTTATCTGTTACTTTTTTGCTGCCCACCTTTACAATGTTCCATTCTGGTAAGCCATGTTTGTTGTCTTTAGTGAAATAGCTTTTGGCAAAAGTACCATTTTGACTAACTAACAAAGCATTACGTGTTACATCTTTGCCGTCTTTATTTAGTTTTTCAGACTTAGGATGCAGCGTTAGTGATTTAGTTACATCAACATTCGCTAAGAAACTAACAAAGCTACTGTAATTACTATGCTCCACGTTAAGACCAAGCTGATAATGATCTTCACCATCGGCAAGGGTGATAATTAATTTACGTTGTGGAATACCCTCGTATTCTTCATTTTTATAACGTAAGCCTACAATTTGCCCTTCGAGTTCTTCATAGGGGGTTTCGAGGTCTTTACCTACATAAAAAAGTCCTTCTTTAATACGTAGAAATTTAAGAGAGTTATCTCTGTTTTTTAATGCCATGTTTATTTTGTTTTAATTTTTAAAAATTTCTTCAAATGTATTTGTTTCAAATCCAGCAGCAGCTTTATGACCACCACCACCCCTTGATTTAGCTATAAGACTAACATCAAATTCAGGTTTTATACTACGTAAAGATACTGACCATTTAGTACCTGTATATTCAAAACCTACTAATATATCATGTTTTTCTGGATTGTAAACAGTTTTTAATGTGTTACTTGAAAAAGATCTTGTATTTAAACAAATTGCTCTAAAACCACCTACTATTGCTTCAAAAGAACTACGTTCACAAGCTAACATATCTTGCTGCTCTTGATATTTTAATACTAAATTACCACCATTTACATATTGTGTAATGGTAAGCATATTAGGAATTTTTTCCTCTTTTAATAAAAATATAGGAAATGTTTCGGCTGAAGTGCAACCAATACGCATATAATATTGAAAAGGAAGTGTTTCATTTTCCCAATCTCCCTCTTTTTGACGCCATGTATCATAGCGACCTAAAAGTGTAATAGCATAAGGCACTTCTTGGTTAGGAAAGAAATATTCCCATCCAATTTCACAAGCTGCTTTATTAGCTTCATAAATATAAGTAATTTTATATTTATTTGTATTTTCATAAGCTTCAAAATCCTTATTAAAGGAAATATGGTGATCAATAATAGTTAAAGATTTATTAAGATCTTTTAATTTAAGCATATCATCCATAGGAAATGATATATCTATCATTATTATATCATCATTTTTAGAAATATCATTCCATGGAATAGGATCTTTATAGTCCCATCCAATTAATTTACATTCTGGATAACGTAATTTTACTATAGCTCCAGAACTAAAACCATCGAGGTCTTTATTGTGATGAATACAAATCATTATTATTATTTTAATAGTGTAAAATTACAAAAATTTGGCTGTTATACCAAATCTTTGTATGTTAAAATTTAGTTAATAGGAGCTATTTCAGATAATGCTTGTTAAATAGACTCTCTTGTTAATTCTCCATAATCTACAGGCTTTAGCTTTTTACGGCTTGTTGTGTACTCTGGATTATGCTTTAAATACTTAGACCCCTTTAGGCGGTTGTTGTCTTTAATAGCCTTATAAACGTTTTGGCGTTCTTGGGGGCTTTTGCGTACATCTTGTACGTGTGGTTGATGTATTTCCATTATTTGTTTAATTTATTAAATACTTCCCAATATTGGGCAATTTCGTTTGCTGTTTTTATAATAGTTTGTTCGAGTGCTTTTAGGCGTTTTGCGTCAGTTTTACGTTCTATATACCAAATGTCATCTTCCACTTTTAATATGCCACGTCCTCCACCTCTAAATGGGTTGCCTGAGCGTCCTATGCAACACACTTCTAAGCGTTTAGGAAGTTTGCCAAATTCTTGTTTACAGGCAAGGGCGTATAAATCAAGCTGAAAATAGTCATCTTCTTCATACTTTTTACCTGATTTACGGCTACAAGATTTATAATCTCTGATGTGGCTAAAATCTGGTTTGGCATCATCAATATAACCGAGCAAATAAAACCCATCAAATTGCAATTTAAACTTGTGTTGAAACACCCCTAATGGTTGTATTTGTTCTAATGTAGCTTTTTCTTTAGCATCAAATTTATTGGCACATTTACGTTCTGTAATATAGGATTCTACGTCAGAACCAAACTCTGCAAAGCCAAGATCGTCGCCAAATGTGTCATTAAAGAAATAACCCATTATATATTCTGTGCGACCCAACAACCCTGTGCTAAAACCTTTAGGCTCTGTCCATGCTTTAATAGCTGAATAGCTTAAATACGAATTACCATCTTTATCCTTACGTGGAAGATTTAACATTATTTTTTACTTTTTTTGGTTTTTACAATAGACATTAATTCTTCGGCAATGGGCTGTTCTTCGGCAGAAAGACTGTTAATATTTTTAACAATTTCAGATTCGTCAGCCTTTGTTATGGTTTCTGTATTATATATACGTTCTAATACACCCACACGTTTTTCTTTTAGCTCGCTAAATTCTGCGCTAACAATAGGTTCATAGCGGCATTTACGTACAATATTTGCCACAGTTAATACGTCCTTTTCACAATAAGTTGTAATACGTTCAAGACCTGCGGCTTCGTTATAATACACATCTGTTGTTTGGAAACCTTCAATATCATCTTTAGGGTTATGCAAACCTAAAGCCACAGCAATAGCTATAAGACTACCACCATTAAAACCTGTACCCTTCCAGAGATCCATTGTGTCTATGGAACTGGTTTCCCAGGGTTTAAGGTGGGCGGTGTCTATTAAAGAAGGCAATTCTATTTGATTAACAATGCAACGCCTCATTATCCAGGGCAAGTCAAAGCCTTTAATAGCATGACCACAAAGTACAGTCTTTTTATTTGCGGCAATAATATTATTTAATGTACTACAAAAGTCTTTAAGGAGTTTTGCTTCGTTGTGGTCGGCAAAACTTTTAAGCTTTAATACATCATCTTTTATTTTGCCTATTGTAATACAGACTATTTTGCCAAATTCTGCATATAGAGCAGCTTGTTCGGCAAACATTTGTGCTGCATCGCCATCCCCTAAAGGTTCTCGACCATGACGCATTTTATATTGCCAACTATCCCATAGGGGCGTGCCTTCTTCGAGGCGTTTTGTGCCAGCAACCGTTTCTATGTCAATAAAAACGACATCATTAAGGTCAAGGCTTTTTAGTAATTTCATTATTTTGTAGTTTAGTTATAAATATTTGTAGGCATTCGTCTATTCTGTACCAATCTGCTTTAAAAGCTTCTATATTGGCTTTGTCGCCAAAACCATCACGTAATAGCCATATACCCGACGAAGAAGGTAAATACTCAAATGGTTCATAATATGTGTAATATATACCCTTATATTCAGAATATTGATGTTGGTTATTTTCTTCCATTATTTATATTTTAAATTTTTGAACCGTCTATTCCACAAGGATGTTTATCTTGATAATTACTAACTAATACACAAATACCACTAAATAAAAACATTAGTAATATATTACCTAATATCATTAATATAATAATAAGTATATTGTTCAATAATTGATTCATATTTTAAAATGGTGTGTCTTTTTCGTCATCCTCTGTTAGGGTTTCTACCGCCACACGTTTAAGACGACTAAACTTTTCTGGATGGTTATGTATTATTTTTTCATATAGGTTTTCAAGCTCTGGTGTTTTTAGCGCAGGAAGCTCTGTCATATTTTCACTTACGGCATCAAAATTAAATGCCACTTCCATACCAAAATCTGTGTCATTAGCCTTTAATACACTAAGGCTACGAAACCTATTGCCAAGTATATCAAGCCTATAACTTTCTGGGCTATGTTTTGTTGGCACAGGATATTGTATAAGCCCAAACCTTGCAGGGTGAAATATACCAAATACTAAGTGCATAGACCTTGATATTGTCTTTGATTCACCCAATGCAGCAAGACTTGGCTTTAATTTAGCCACAATACTTGCTCCGTCTTTTGTAAAGCTTTGTCGTTCACTGTCAAAGTCTTGTTGTAACACCTGCACCACCGTAAATTTAAAGAAATTGCATAAGCGACCCCTAACATAAGTCTTACAAAACTTTACCATTGCTTCACGTTCTGTTTTTGCGCCATCTTCTACGTCAATATTTGACATATTATCAATAACAATAATAGTATGAACATTATTATTTGCAACATACCTAACTTGCTCTGTTTTACGACCTTCAGTTTCCACATAATACTTCTCTATTTTGCCTGTTTGTAAGGCATAGTCTTTACAATAATTAAAAATTTCAGTTGGTTGGTGCATGCCATCTACAATAGAAACTACGGTTTCAAATTCTTTAAAAAATTCTGTGGCTTCTTCAAGCTTTTCTTGCACAAAATTTGGCAAAACCCTGTCTCCTTTACTATCAAGCTCCTGTAAATTTATATAAATACCATAAAGTTCATGTAGGTAGTGGCATATCATATTACGATAGACCTTTTCCTTGGAATCTTCCAGCGGATAAAAGATAATTTTAATAGGATAGCCAGTTTCTTTATAAAACTTGTAGCAATGATATATAAACAACCATCTACAAAAACGGCTTTTTCCTGCTCCGGTGGCGGCAAGAACACCAATGCTTTGCCCTTTTTCAATAATAGGAACAAATTGCGCTAAACGTGGAAATGGAATCGGTATTCCAACATAATGCCCTGATTCTTTAATTTTTTTGTTTTTGTTAATTTCATCCTTTACAATATTAAAAAGCATTTGTTTATTATTTTACGTTTTTCCATGTACGTTTGTATAAAATATCTGATATTGAAGCCACACTAAGACCGTATTTATCACTTAATTCTTGTTTGGTTGCCAACTTACTCTGATAAAGGTTGCGTATAACAACCACATCATCTTCTGTTATTTTGGCTTTAGGGTGTCTACTGCCTTGCATGTGGTCGGCGTTAATAAGACCTGTTTGCCAAGCATGAGCCATATTTTCCTTAGATGTAGCCCATTCTAAGTTAGTAACACAGTTGTTTAATTTATTGCCGTCTATATGGTTAATCTGAAGCTTTTTATTTGGCTCTGGCAAAAAAGCCATACCTACAAGTCTATGTACAAGATGGTGCTTGCATTGTCCATACTTACAAAGTTTGACATGGAGATAGCCATATCTATTAATATGTAGGTTTTTTATTTTTATTTTTTTTATATAGCCTTCTTCTGTCCAGTTTCCGGTGTGTGGTATAAAAACAGCTTTGCTTTTTACACGACCTAAATTTGAGACTTCGTAGTGTTGTTCATACCCCACAATAGGTTTCCATATTTCTTCCATAATTATATAAAATCATTTGTTATGTAAAATTCTGTTGTTTGTTTAGGCTTTTCGTTATTTAATATTTTTTGGCAAAAACTTTCTAATAGGCTTGGCTCGCCCAATTTGCTAATAAAATAAATAGCCTGTTTTGTGTATTCATAATTACGTTCTGCTTGTTGTGCCAAATACATTTTTGTTGCTGCAAAGATAACATCTTTTGTATAAAGAGGGTTACTATTACATAGCTTTAGCATTTTATTAACACAGTCTTTGCCCCGACTACGTAGCTTGTAGCCATTCCATTCTATATCTGGATAAAGCAACACCCATTCTTCTATAAACCCTAAAACTTCTTTTTGTGTCATAAAACATCTTCTTTTAATACTTGTTTAACTAATGTATCACGAGGAACATTATTTTTTAAAATATTGTTAACAAATTTTTCAGCATCATTAAATGATTCAAATGAGGTGTTCACTTTAAAATCATATCTGGTACCACCGCATAAATGTTGTATATACACCCATTTTAATTTTTTGCCAAAAAGACGCTTTTTTTGAACTTGAACATAATAATTTTGGTACTAACATACCAGTTTACAAAACGTTTTTAAAAAATAGGGGTGGCTTTTGCTGCCCCTTTGCTTTGGACAAAATTACCTATTTTTAAATAGTGATAGCGTAGGTATTGTTAACCAATTTCAATAAAATGAAAATGACAACACTACTTCGCTTTTTAAAGGCGTTAAAAGAGTTGCTGTCGGTGACGACACAATTAATCAATCTATTTAATTAGAAAACTCGCAGGTAAAAAGCAACCATTAAATGTGTGAGAGAAATGGTTGTTTCTGCAGAGTGGCATAGTTCCCACCCTACGCTATCACTTTTTAGCCTTTTTAGGCGGTGGAGGCACTTGCATCATGCCTTTTAATATGTTGTCAAAGTTGTTTAATATAAAGATTTAGGTGAAGTTTTAATAAAACTTAAAGACCATATTAAAAAGAATGAAGCTCTTATTAAAGAAGATTATCTAAACTTTAACAAAACCCCAGATAAACTATTAATTGATTATATAGGCTTTAAGGAAACAAAAGAGAATAAAGAATATATAATTCCTACTTTTAATGATATACCTACTGATTTAAAAGACATTCTTATTGAAATTTATAACAAAATAGCTATTAACTACCCGTAGTTTTATCCGTTGCTTTTTTAATAATAAACTCTACCAATTTGTTAATATCCCGTTTAGTAACGTAAATATGTTTTCCAATATTTTTACCAAAGTCAGAACCATCTACCCGTTCTATAACATAATATTCTTGAGGAAGCTGGTCAAATGGTTTAATGATGAACATATATAGAAATTTAAAATCACCCCTTAAAGGTGCTTTTGGTTTATGAATTATTTATATGATTTTGTAAAGTGCTATATTAGTGCCATAATTTTTATACATTGGTTTGCCTATATAATCATTAAATTCTTCTTTAATTATTCTATATTTTATCATGCTTGTACGTATTCTTTTGTTTCAATGTTCATAATTGTTAATAGTCCGCCTTTTCCGCAGCCTGTATCGAGGTTCCATATATTAGCAGCGTGCATAGGGGTAGGACAATCCCAATATGTTGTAGGTGTATGCCCTATAAATATTTCTTTAAACTCGTCTTTATATTTAAAGGGGTGTGTTTGGTCTTTCATGGCTTCGTAGCTTAGTGCAGCAAGCCAAAGATCCCTATCCCATATATAAATATTTTGCTCTTGATATTCAAGCATTTTGTGGCGGTTAAATCCCCCGTGTATAAATAGGTTTTTATGACCATCTTGATAGTATGCAAACTGATTCTTAAAAAATTGTAAATGTGCATTAGGTATGGCATCGAGAGTGCCGCAATGTTTAATATAAGAAGCATAGGTTTGTTTTCCGCCCTGATTAAATAATATGTTTTGCGTGCCTGTGCGTAGGCTATCAAACCATGTAGCGTCGTGATTGCCACGTATAGCTATTAGGTTTTTAATTTTTAGTAGTTCTTCTACACATTCAAAGCTTTCTGCGCCACGATCTACAACATCACCAAGCTGTATTAAATGATCATTTTCATAGTCAAAATCTACGGCTTTTAATACAGCCATTAATTGTTTGTATTCTCCATGAATATCGCCAAGTACATAACGTTTACCCATTTATAAATATTTTTAATGTTTCACCATTATCCTGTAATTGAAATTCAATATTATTAAAATCCTTATATTTTTCATTTTTATAAAATGTAATTAATCTGCCTACATCTTCAAGATTATACGCATGATTTATAACTTCAAACCTTGTTACTTTTTTTAAATCTTCTTTAGTTATTTTGTCTGTCATATTGTTATTATTAAAGGTTTTGTTACTAATACATCATAACGGTTTGTTAACACAGCACCATTACTAAATAACACCCTACGTGTATTACTGACGTTATTTAATGTAACCCCGTAATTATCGTGGATATGTCCGAAGCAACATAATTTTAACTTATGTAATCTCTTTTTAATTATTTCTAAAAGGTCTTTACATCCTACGTGGGCATCCATTTCATTTTCTTGTTTATATTCTTTTACGTCGTCATGTATGCCGTACACGGGAGTATGGGTAATTAATACATTAGTGTCTGTGGGTATTCTGCCCCAAATGTTACGTATTTCTTCTCCACGATCGGCGTTAAAAGCCCAACATTCTCTATGAAAAGAAGGGCTATATGGTGAGCCATAAAACTTAACACCCTCATATACATAATCTGTATTACACAAATACTTTACATCATAATTATCAATTATGTCAATAGCACTTTTATATTCATCAAGAATACGTGACCAACTATATATATTGCCTTTGTCTTTTTCTTTTTTTGCTTCGTTTTTGTCAAGGCAAATGTCATGGTTGCCAGCTATGAAAATCTTTTTAGTAGCTGGTTGTTTTTCAAACCAAACAAGAAAAGACATTAATTCTTTTAATGTTGTTCTGCCTCCTAAATCCCCGCTATGGATAAGAACATCACATTTAGGTATTTCAAGTTTTTCATGTAAACCATGTGAGTCACTTATATGTACAATTTTCATTATGTTTTATTTTAATTCATTAGGTATTGGTGGCACAAATTTATGCACCCACCATTCACTGCCATCATATTCTGCACGTTCAAGCCAAGAGCCATCTTCAAACCACACTGTACCAAAGAGTTCTTGACCACCGTAACTTTCATCTCCACCGTCATATTTATAATCTATTCTACACAAAAACTCTCTAAACTGATCTTGTGTATAGCCTATTTTTAATATAAAATCTTTATCTACATTTGATTTATAATTAAAATTACTATGTTTAAGATATATACATTTAATTTTTGGATTGCCAATACGTTCAAGAACTTCTAAGAGTTCTTCTTTCATGTTAATCATTGCACTTTAATTTTTTCGTTTGCAATATAGGTACATTCTATAATTTCTTTTGCCGAAAGCTGTATTTCTATTGCTTTTATTTTATTCCGCACAGAAATCATGTCTTTGTCTTTGTAGCCTTTTTCTTCAAAATATTCTTCGCCGCCAAGCTTTTTAAAATGATTTAACAACATAAAATACTCTACTTTTAATTCGTCACTCATAATGTGTGCTTAATTTAGTGGTGGAAGTAGGGGGATTCGAACCCCCGTGTCCAAATAAATAAATATATACATTAATTACATGCTTTGTACTAACACGCCCTATCAAGGGATACAACATGTTTGCACCGTAGTTTGGAGCTTCCGGTTAAGAAGCAGTCTCCACCACGTTGTTTGTAACAACTACAACGAAACCGTTTAAGCGTGTTATTTTCTGTTGCCAAGCATAACTGCTCCGTTGGCTTAGGCGGCTATTGCTACCTTTGCTGTAAAGATAGAACGAATTATCGCCCCACCTTCTGCAACACGACTTGCTTTTGCTTTGTCGTTTATTTGTTTGTCCAGAGTTTAAAGAGCATTAAGACCATAGCTCTGCATGTGTACATACCTCTTGTATTTGGGTCAAATGCCAAGTCATACTCCCTGTTGTATTATTTCCATGTAATTTGTGGGCAATATTTATTATATTTTGCCTTAACAAATTCCACTATAATGTTTGGTGTTGGTTCTTTATATTCTTTTTTACCTATATTAAGAAAATTAATAATGTCTTTCCATTTAATAGATATAAAAGCTATTAAAATAGATGCTTCAAATATAAAGCCCATTTCTATAATTTTACCAATATCTTTAAAAGAATACCAAAATAGACCTATGGGCGATAAAATTGTAAATAATACAAATAATACTATTATTGTAAATAAGGTCATAAAAAATTCTAATCCTGCCCCTACTTCATTATCTTTAATAATATATTTAAAAACCAACATTCCTGGAAAACAAGTTACAAGCCTTAATAAGGCTAAAGGATAAGCCATTACAAGCTTCCAAAAATAAGGACAAAAATTTGTTGGCAAATGGTTTGTTCTATAAAACCATTTATACAATTTTGCTGAAAATGAATTTGAATTTAAGTTCATGTTATTTAGTTTTTATTGTTAATGTCTATCTACTTTTATAATTTGTTTTTTGTTCATTATTTGTATTATTTCATCAATATGAAATGGTCTGTATTCGCCAAACCGTGCATAAGCAACATCTACACCAACGTCCATAGATTTATTAAAATCTGCAATGGTGTTGTGGCTATGCCCGTATAAATGTATTACGCCCTTATGGCTGCCCTCCCATACACGGTGGGCATAGTGGCTAAGGAAGAACTTATGTTGCCCGTGTTGCACCGTTAAAACGTCTTGTACGGAGCTAAATAACTGCTTACAACATTTTAATTGTCCGTCACAATCTATATCATTATTTGCCCTTATATGGTGGTCATGGTTGCCAAGCATTAAATGTATTGTATTACATTCGAGTTGTTTGCGGAAATTCCATATATTTTGTATTCCTCCAAATGACCAATCACCCATACAATATACTATGTCATCATATTTTACGTGTTGATTAAACGTTTTAACCAACTGACGGCTCATTTCTTTTTCATCTTCAAAATTTCTATATCCACCCTTCCAACAGCTGACCTTTGAACCTGCTATATTTTTTTGCCAATAATGGGGATCAGAATAAAACCAAATGTTCATTATTTTATGTTTAATTTTTGTTTACAAACGGAGCAAAACCCTGTTTCTTTGTCTATTTGTTGTTAGTTTTTTCATATTGTGTATGTTAACGGTTGCGTTGCTCAACCCCTGTTATGAAATAAATATATAAACCTGCGCTTTCCTTTGTATGTAAACCAAAGCAATAGGTCTCCTTTAAGAGTTTTGTCAAAGCTTACATCTAATATTGCGCAAGTAAATATTAATACTGTAATTGATGTAAATATCATTTTGTATATTTTTCGTCAAATATTTCAAATAATTCTTCTACAGTCTTTACTATATAGAAATCATCATCACGTTTTGGGTAGAAATACCATTCATTGTTACGCAGTGATGTTGTGCAATTATTGTGTAGCCACTTAGCAAATATAAGAGCCTTTTCATCTTCTTTGTCCATTAGCGTTTGTAAAATTTATATGATTTATTATATGTTGCTGCTACATACACGCCTCTTGGTAAGGGATTAATGTTTGTATAAGAACCGTTGGCAGAATAATTGTATTGATATATGTCTTGCCCTGCTGTATTATATATGACCATTATACCATCTGTTGTGCAGTTAACATAAAGTTGTTTTGTTTTTGGGTCGTAAACAATAGTTTGTACAAATGGTGTAATTTGACAATTACGTATTATACTATCTATTGGTGGGTCGCCTAAACAAGCGTGGTTGTTTTTATAATAGCTTCGGGTTTCTTTTCCACTAATACATGGTTGCCATGTACCGTATGTAAAGATACAACTATCTATTGTTAACACTATGTTAACACTTTCGTATGCTCCTGCGTCAGGATTGCCTGTAATTGGTGTATTAATAATATCGTGTGTAAATCCTAAGTCTTGTCCTTTATTAACTGCTACACTTGTTTGTGGAAGTGTAAAATTCCAATTCTTTGGGTCTGGCGCAGATACATCGGTAAACACTTGTGATGTTGTATTAACTTCAGAAGCTCCTAATGTATAACCTACTGTGCTACCACCTGAAAGTTTATATACATTATTTTGATGATCATATTTTGTAGAAGGGTTTCCTACACGCATTACAGAAGCACCATCAGTAATATAAAATATGTTATTGCGTAGGTTATAAGCTGTAGATGCTACAGGTGTACCGCCAAAGCCAAATAAAGAGGCTTGGGCAAAGGTATTAACGCTTTCTACAATAGTGTTATTAAAATATTGTGTGTTGCTGACTTGGCTTGCAAATACATCTGTTGCGCTAAAATAGCTTTCTAACCCATTATTTGTAAGTTGGCAATAAGCAACAAGAGTGTTATTTATATTTCCACCACCATTTGTGCCAAATTCACATATACCATTACAATTGTTAACATAACTATATAAGACTTTGTTTCCACTAAATCCACCAAATACTTCTACAGCACCACCATCTTCACCGAAGTCATAGGAATATGCCCAGAGTCCGTCAAAGCGTGAGTTAAGTATGACGTTATTATCGGATTCAAATACTACACCATTAGCACCATAGTCATCTGTAGCAGATATTCCTATAGGAGTGTTAACAACCATACGTCCATTATGTAAATAGACTTGGTCAAGTGTATCAGCCGTACTTCCATTATCAAATTCAAAAGCTATTCCAACTAAGCTAACATCCATGTTACTAAAATAGTTACTTGGACTATTGCTTAAAGAAACAGCATAATCAATGTTGGCTGTAATATGTCTATTTGTAGAGTCCATATTAAGGTCAGTAATTTTAATCCCATTAAACTTCAAGAAGCTTCTATTAGAGATTCCAATTACATTTCCACTGGCTACAGTGAATATTGGGTCTGCGCCAGAGCCAAAGCCTACGGACTTACCGAAATAAATGGGATGCCCTATTGTTCCGCTACGTGTAGGAAGTAGTCTTCCTGTAAACGTATCGCCACGCTTAAATAAAATGCTGTCATCGGCATTAAAGCTGCCCATTGAACTATTCACCTTACTAATAGTTTTCCAAGGTGTAGAGGGGCTAAGACCGTTGTTGCTGTCGTTTCCTGTACTATTGGAAACGTAAAAATTTGTGGCAAAGCTAATATTAATTAGCATAAGACTACAAATTAAGAATAAGAGTTTTTTCATTTATGTTTTATTTTTTGTTTACAAAGATAAGGCTTTTTTATCAATTAACAACTACTATCACAATGACCTAAAATACAACAGTCTAATGAACAATATCCTGTTTTATTATCATATTTTTCTTGACATTCATCACAAAGAATACAATTATAAGGATACTCTTTCCCATTTAATGTTAATTCTTCACAATATTCGCATTTATTAAAATCAGTCTTTGGATATGGTGCGCTAAATGGAGGATTTTCTCTCATCCATTCCTCAGTCTTAGTCATATATCTTGATTTAATAATTTTTCTTTATGTTCTTTTTCAAATCTACTAAGTCCTTGATGACCAAAGGGTAAAGCCACTTCACATCCTTTATCGAAGGTAGTAGATATGACAGGTTCTAAAGATTTGGTTTTAGAAATTCTATCTATTGCTATTAGAAGATTATCTCTTGGTTCACCTGTCAAAGTATTAGATACTGCACGCAATACACCTAATATATTTTGTAATACGTCAGTAGAAATAACACTATATTCACTTGCTTTCATTATTGAGGATTTACATAATTAATTGTTATACATTTAGTTAAGTCCATTTCTTTTGTTGACTGGTCTATCCAATCCTTTACTATCGTAGGCTTTTTGCCGTGTATAGGATGTTTAAAATGTGGTATAAGAAAGAACACATTTAACACTTCGTGAGCAAGAAGGCGTAAGCCTCTGCCTATTTTTTGTGTTATTTTAGTTTTGCTTTTGCCTGTGCTTTCCATTATAATATGACGTATGTCACTTATATTTACTCCCCGTGTAAGCTTATCTACAACAGATAGTTGTTTTATTTCGCCTCGCTCGAAGGCTTGTAGAGCAGCGTTATTATCGTTTATGCTGTGATAACTATGTTTACAAACGGCATCTGCTTGCTCGCTAAGACCACAAAACACTAAAACCTTTTCGTTAAACTTTTTGTCTAATACACTTAAAAGCCAACGTGTCACTGTTCTGCTTGTAGCAAGACTACTAAGGAATTGTTTGCGTTGTATTTGTAGGCGTTCAAGTTCAAATCTTGTATGTGCTGTTTGCTCACGATTTAATAAGACCTGAAACCTTTTATTATATTCAAGATATTGGTGTGTTTCGCGGTCGTTGAGGTCGAAGTTAACAAAATGAAATTGTATATTGTTTAATACGTTTTCTTGTATTAATTCTTTTTGATGGCGTTCATAGGCTATTGGCGCAATTTTACGTGCTTTGTATTTCTTGTCATCATCAAGTGTTGCGCTGACCAAAATCTTATATGTAAACGTATTGTTTTGAAATACCTTTATATACTCTGTGGTAAGAGCAGCATCAAATTCATCTGCTAAAACAAGGTCGTAATGTTTGTCTTTATATTTAAAGGCTGTTTGATAACATTGCCTATCAATAATTGGGAGCAAATAAGCTGCATCCCATTTATGTAGTTCGTCAATAAACATTTTATCTCTTAGTAATTGTGTATTACATAGATATAAAATTGATTTTGGCTTTAGTAGTTTAGCAATTTCTATCATTAGTCGCCCCTTGCCGCTTCCGGTTGGGAGGATCACTACGCAATTATAATTATGTTTTTTACAAGCTATTAGTCCTTCGTTTAGTATTTTATCTTTTCCTGTCAATTTGAGTCGTATTTTATAATGTTTCTTCCATCAGTCCTTGTATTGTTAAACGTTTGTAGGGTTTAAATAATGTGGCTTCCTTTAAGCCGTTGTGTATCATATAAGCATGGGCTGTGGCTTTGGCTGTTTTCTCATCATTTGCCCCTGTATAAAATAAATGCCTCTTGCCATCAATGCTAACGTGTGTGCAAATCAACCCATCCGTACATTCTTTTTTTACTTCTGTCTTTGGTTGGCGGGTTAAGCCTTCACGTTTTTTAAATTTTACAAAGCCTTGCTCGCTACGTAATTTACAAATAGCATACACTGTGCTACCCATGTAGTCAGCAATATATTTATCTGTCTTGCCTTCGTTATATAATAGGCGAACAAATTCAATGTTTTCTTTAGTCCATTGCATACAAAGTTAATTTATGTATTGTTAATAAAATTGTTAATCTTGTTTAAAGGTGTAATTAAATATATCTAAGGCTCTGGCACGAAGCCGTTCTATGGCTTCAGACCAACCCTTAGCGGTTAAATATTTTGTTGTGTATTCTCCTGTAAACTTTGTTACAAGGTCGGGAAACTCTTCAAACCCCCTTACGGTGTAACATTTTAAATTGCTGTGTAGTTCGCTTTTTGTATAGCCAGTGTTACAAGCTTTGTGCAGTTCATCTACAAGAGCAAAATATTTATTGCGCAGACTTGTTATACTTCCAGTCTTTTTAAACTGTATATGTTTTGGCGTGGCAAGTAATATTGTTTGTATGTCTTTGTTGCCATCAACATAATGTATTACACCGTCTATTGACTCGTATGATATTTTTATTATTTTGCTCATTGTTATTTTATTTTAAGCACCCAAAGGACCATTATTAGCTTCCCTTAACACTTGTATTAAAGCCTCATGTTGTATATTTATTAAGTCGTCTCTTCGTTCTATTGCATTTTGAATTGCAATAGGATCAAAAACTGGCTCCCTCATATTTTGATTATTTACTAATGGTTCTTCTTCAAATTCAAAATCAGGCATTAGTTCTATATTCATTTCTGGTTCAGGAGCAATTTCTTGTAGTACACGACCCCCTCTTACATTAAATTTTGCCGCTTTTTTTGGTAGTGGTTTTATCTCTACAGGTGGTAGAGGATTAAAATTCAAACCAATGGTCATGCCACAGGTTTTGTAAAAATAGTCTTGTAGTCCACCGTAATCACTTATTACACGTAAGAAACGTTGAGTATTATCATTTAACATTTTCTTTAACAAAGGATGTTCTGCGTTAATACGTTGGGTTGTCCGCAATGTACCAAAGAATGTTTCTATAATACGGTCGTCCATACGGTAGCGTTCACTTACTAAGAAGTCTACACATTGTAATATAATGTCGTTGTTACAACGTATTTCATCTGCAAAGTTTGTTTGCGTGGCAATGCGTTGTTCTTCAACATGATGTAGGGCACGGTGTGTTAGGTCGGTTATCTCTCCGTCATCATTTACAAATAAACAATCCCTTGTAAAAGGGCGGGTAAATATGTAACGAAGTATATTACTATTTACACACTCCACTTCGTCTTTAGCTGTAAACTTACGCTCGTGTATTAGGGTGTAAGTGTCACCTCTGGAATCTGTAACAGTATAAGTCTTATTGTCAATGGTAACAATATTAAAACCCCCTTGCTCTAAAGACTTTTGCATTTCAAGAAAGGTGTGGTCTATAGGGGCTGTGGTTTCTTGTTCGAAGGAACAAATATAGTTGTTAGTTTTATTTAACTTATGAACAACCCTATTAGCTACCGAATGACCTGCTTCATATATTTTCATACTAAACTTATTGCGTTAAATTTATAATTTTTGTCGTCTTTAAAATACTGAGGACACAAATAGTCATCTGCTTTATAATTGTCTGTAAAGTATTGCACCCTTTGATTATAATACTCTACAAGACTTCCACTAAGCTTACAGGCGTATTGTGTACTACGTAGTCTTTTATATATATTTAAGACTTCTTCAAAGGTTATTGCCTCGTTATTAATACAACGTTCAGAATTGTTTTGCGCAAACAATATAATTGCACTACACATAAACAACCAGTTAATAACCTTGTCAGAGTTTAACGTAGGGGTGTGCAATCTAAACTCTATTGTGTCTTGTTTGCCAAAGATTGGATTAACAAAGTTTACCCAATAGTAACGTGTCTTTATATCCCATTTCTGTCCACCCCAAGGATTACGTCTTGCTCTTACATTGTGATCACTGTCAAAGCGTTGACCCCCTGTAAGAAAGCTATATATATCTTCATAGCTTTTGTTAATGTATTCATTGAAATTTCCCTGTGTGTAATTATTAATAAGGGCAGGAAACTTTTTACAATAATTCTTTTCTTTCCCTGCATATTTCATTTCATTTGTTTTATAGAAAGGAAACATTTTAAATACATCATCTTGTATTTTGTGGCAAAGTTTAAACAGGCTCACCATAAACAAACGGTCTATTTTAAACCCTCCAATATGTACATGATAGCTACACTTTAAATTAAAGTCACTACGCTTACTAATTTCTTTTGTTACATTGCGCAGGGTTTGTATTCCTTTTGCTCCGCTTAAAGGCAGCGTAACATACTCTGGTGGATATAGACCATTGCCATCCTTAATGGAACCATCTTTACAAATGGTTATTCCATATTGGTTTCTTAGCCATATAGGTAACGTACCATTAATGGTTTCAAACTCTGCGCCAAATGTTAATTCTTTAATATGATTGGCAGCGTATTTAACATCTTTATCCAGGGGAATGGTGTGTTCATTATATAGAGCAAAAAGCCTGTCCATATCACTACCATTGGCATCCATTAAATTATATGGACTATGATTGTTATTAATAGCAAGTTGTTTGCTCTTTAATGAATTAACCGCGTTGTTTGGTAAACCCTCTGTACGAATAAACTGTGATGTGTTAAGCCTTTCTGCATAGAAGGGGGGTTTTAACAAGTCATAGTTTATGCAAAGAATTTCATTACACCCGTTAAAATTACTAACACAACAGTTTGTATATGGGTTTGGTGTAAACCATCCTATTGTTTCTTTGCCTTCTTTATCTATTTCAACTATTCCTCTGGTTAACCCTTTTTGGTTTGGCACAGTTTGTTTGGTTTCGTAATCAAACACTGGCTTAGGCGGTTCCTTTACAGGCATAACAAAAGGGGGTAATACCCATTTAACACCATCATGTATAAGGTCTTTATTCTTAACATAATACACTCCGTCAATCTTGCGGCAGTTAATACGATACTCTGGGCCATAATTAAGTGTATCTACCACTAATAAATTAAGGTGTGGATTCTCCCTAAAGAAAGGATATTTCAGTTGCATATTAAAAATTATTTAATTAAGCATTTAAGATGTTTGTAATTTTCATTGTCACAGGCTGCCACTAATGTTGCTTTCATTTGATCAATAGCTTGATACATATTAAAGCTAATGTTTTGTGCTTCGTCCGATGTGTCAAGTGTTTGTAGGTCGTCGGCACGTTTTTCAAAATATCTTAGGTCACTTAACAAATTAATAATCTGATCCTTTGTTGTGCTAATTTCATTTTGTTTTAAGAGAGTGCGTTCTTCTTCCATTTTTTCTATTTTGGCATCAGTAATGGTATTGTCAGGTTGGTCAATTTGATAATCAATGGTGGGATCTTCTACGGCAAAATCTATCTTACCATCAATTAAAAAATCAATAAACTGATACCTATTAGCAACACTCTCAAGTTCATTAATACTGTATTCATAGAAACAGGCTTCAATCTTTTCTGTAGAAAGAAATAATGTATCAAAGTGTTCACGTAAATACTCTTCAAAGCTTTGCCCAAGTTTAATAAGGTCATTTAATACAATAGTGGTTTCTTGTTCGAGCTTAGCATCATTGATTTCTCCTTTTTCATATTGAGCATTGTAATAATCAATGAACATTAAGAAGTATTCAGAAATTTCTTTTACATCATCTTCTTTTGTAATTATTTTCTTTGCCCAAGTACGTACATCTTCTTCAATGACTTGCATCTGAATAGAAGCTTCTCCGTCAAGGACATCACCTTCGTAAGGAATCTTTTCTTCTGGCTTGGGAAAGGGCTCATCTTCGGCAAAAGACCTTGCTACACCTAATAATATTCCTGCCTTAATATTATATTCTCTACTTGAAAACTTAGGCTTAAAGGCTCCCGTAAAGGCTTTACAATCTTTATACCAAAAGCAACTAAGTTCTGGAGAGATTTTATTTCCCTCAGTCTCCAGGGCTGTAACGGGGTAGCGGCAATAACGACTAAGTACATAAGCCGTATTTTGATCCAGGTTTAAATAAATATCGGGATGCTCTTCGAGGGCTTTTTTAAACTGCCTATGTGTTTGCATCATTATTCCACGTATAAAGTAATACTTTTCTATTGTGGATTCACTTTTTTCACCCTCTAAAATTATCTTACCCTTGCGGTCAATATTATATTGTCCGTCTAAGAGTATATTATTTTCACGATAGTAACGCCCCCTACGGAAATAAAGATCACAATTATCACGTTCTACGGGATAGTTTTCCGTAAGAATCATTGTCTTTAAAGCATTACGTTTTTTATCGTCAATAGAAATAATCTTTGCTGGTGGTGGTAGTTCTTTCTTTGGTGAATTGCAGCAACTTTCGCCAAAGAGATCGACGTTTGGGGAGGCTTGCTCCCATTTCTTTTCTGTTTTACTCCAATAAGTGTTACTATTAGGATAGGCATAGCCATCATAATATGTATAGGTTTTTACAATGTTTTTGCTTTCACGTTCTACAGGATAGATAAAGTGTGTTAGCTCGCCATCAACAATTTTATATACATTGTTGTGAGGAAGTGTTTTTGGCTTACATTTATTTTCTGTAATAAACCGTAGGCTTTCGGGCAAAGAACTATAATATAGTCCTTCAGGTTGGCTAAGAATCCATAGAGGTCTTTCTTCCCATAGGGTTTCTCCTACTTTTTCACGGCTTGCACCATGATATAAATAAAGACTTCCAGGATCATCTGTAAACACCATACTAAGGGCGGCAAAACCTTCATAGTCTTTTAACACTTCAAAGCCATCCTTTTCAATAATCGAGCCAAGACCAATACTATCTACGGTGATAGACTTATGATCTATTTTATGTTCACGGCATAGCTCCCAAACATTTTTAATTACGCCATTATGTGTTTGTACATAGCGATCGTTAATTAAATGGGGGTGTGCATTGTCTACACTATTACTTCCGTGTGTAGACTTACGTGTATGACCCATGAATATTTCAGGTCTTAACACACCCCTAACAATTTCATGTTTGTCAATAAAGGTGGTAAAGTTTGACTCATCACCAATACCTTTGGCTATGTTTCCGCTGTAATAATAGCCACAGCTATCAGTGCCACGCTGAATGTTATATACGCCAAGTGCTTTAATTTTTTTAAGGTTTAGCTTCCTTCCTGGTCGACCAGAAAATCCGAAAATTCCACACATGAATTTTTTATTTTATATGTTATTGAATAATTGTTTGTGTATGTTAAGGGCAGCGTGAACTAACCCTTTAATGCTTCCTCTACCATTTTAGGAATCTGCTCAATATATTTTTGTAGCGTTACATCGCCGAAGGATGCAGCTGAATTTGATTCTAATAAAATGTACTCGTTATCATTTTCACTTGAGACCTTTACATCAAACGCAGCCACATCAAGCCCAATGGTTGTTAAGGCTTTTATGCAATCTTGTTCGATGGCTTGCCAACTTTGGGGTTTGTTAAACAGGGGATTCTCTTCCATTATCCAGACGCTATTGCTGTTGTTACGGAACCAACGCTGCTCTTTGGGAGTGTCCTGCTTTAACATTTTACGGCAAGTGTAGAAGCATCCTTTTTTAGTAACGTGAAGTCTGTATTCACGGTTGTAAGAATAGTAATGCTCAAATATATATTTGGTTAGGTCTTTGTCTTTTACCCACGCTTCAAAGTCTTTTTTGCCAAGTTTATAATTGCCTGTTCCACGGCTGCCATAAATATGTTTAGCCACAATGGGGAACTTTAAATCAGGCAATGCTTGAGCATTTTGTAATGTACACCAACTGGCAGTCTTAATGCCTGCTTGATCGAAGGCACGCTTCATTAACAGTTTGTTTGCACTAATGGCAATGGCTTCTGGAGGGTTGAGGTTTATTTTGTATTTAGACTTCCCTCGGCTGCTGCTTCCAAACCTTATGCTTGTTGCCACAGGAAGTTTTAGACAGGCTTGGCGCAAAGCATCGTGTGATGGATGGCGGCTAAAAACAACTAATTGTTTCATACGTTTAATATATATTTGTTTAAAATGTTTGTCAATTCCATCATACTATCTGGATTATCTCTTTGATATTTGTTATCTTCTGGATGACCCTGTATGCCAAGTGACATGGTGTCACGATAGTAAACAATTTCACATTCTTTTGGCGGGGCTAATTCATTATCTAGCCCGTCTAAATGTATAGAGCTTGCTTTTTCTGTCCAGCCAAGTATTTTATAATCATACCTTCTTAGGTTAAATGGATAAGCCGCCTGATGATGTGTGCTTGTTATATTAATAGCCTTCCCATTGTCAAGAAGAATTTTATGTATGTAATCAGGATTATTTTGATGCTGTATAAGTCTACCACCGTTCATTACACAAAGAAACTGTGACCCCCTGCATATTCCCACCATTTTAAGTCCAAGTTCTTTTGCTTGTAAAAATATTTTTTGTTCTTCGTTATCACGTCTTATGTTTGAATATGTACGGTGGTTTTTTGGCTCGTTATACATACGTGGGTCAACGTCCTCACCACCCGTAAATAGAACAACATTAGCTTTTTTAATGTCATCTGTGGATTCACTATCTGGAAACCAATTCATATAGTTTACGTCACCACCTACAACATACACTTTATTTGTGGCTACTTTACCAACTCCACTTAGTGTTTGATATTTTTCCATAGTCGTTCCATTTATGTGTTTTCTTGTTCCTTTCCAAAGATGGTTAATTCTTGCTTCTTTTGCTGCATATATAGAACATTGTTGTTTTTCAGAACGTTCTTTAAATTCTTCAAGCGTAATAAAGCTTTCTGGACGAAACTCACGCAGGGTGTGGTTACTATTTCCGTCAAGACCTATGTGAGCCATTTGCATTACAAAGAACGTGTTAACATCTGGCGGCAATTCACTTAATAATTTAAAATATTGTTTGGGTAGTTCATTTATTAGGTCTTCCATTAAATATCTTGCAAGTGTTAAAGCACTTGTTAGTTGTGTCTTGTCGGTATAATAAACTTGTTTGTCCTCCTTTATGGGTATCATCCACACATGATAGTTATCGTTTATGTCATACTGTATGTGTCCTTTACCAATGTATTCTATGGGAAATCCCCAAGAGTTCATTGCCTCTATCCATTGTTGTATTTCTTCCACTGTATAGGGAGTATCAATAATAAGGTGATATAATACAATACAACTGATGTCTTTATTAAGGCTATGGTAAGTGATGGCAGCATAACAATCTGCCTTATTATGAGTGCTTAGTATCTTATTGTCTTGCCCTATTACTTTAAAATTAACCTTGTCTTTCATAAAAATTAAGCAGCTTTTAATTGATGTTCCTCTATTAAGAGTCTTGCGTTGTGTTTATTGTTTTCATTAATGGTTTCTTGTATGTATTCACCAATTGCTTTGTCAATAGCATTTCCGGCATTAAGCCAATTAATTGCATCTTGCACGGCTTCGTACATCCAATAGGTTAATGTTTTGTTTTGCAAATAAAAGTTTGAAGGTGTTCTATATTCTACACCATAGGGTTTTGGGCGAAAACTTCCTGCCTTGCCATACAATTCCTTACGCTTATTGTCAGGCTCTAATATAATACTTGGCACACCAACAAACAGGTCAAGAGCTTGTATAATAGCACGGCGGTCGAGGTCTTTTATTTCATGGGTATTTGGCGTGTAATGCGTGGCATCCTTATAGCCTATGTGTATGTGTCCTCCTGCACTACGAAGTGTAAGGTCTTCACAAAACGGGCGGTTGTTCTGATAGCCCGTATAAGCGTTATAATCAGGCTCACAGCCAAACTTACGTGCTTGTTCTGTTTGTAAGTATTTCTCCGCCAAATGAGCAGAAGGAAGTGCCACAGTGCAATAATCCTTTGGTATGGTTTTGTTAATATACCACACCGACTTACGGATGTTATTGTAAAACTCCACTTTGTTATGTGCTGGAGGTATGCAAAACTCGGCAAGTACATTGTCAAGGCTTGTGGCAAAAAATAGGTTCTTTGCGTCAAAGCAATAGGGATGATCTTTTGTGCCTTGAACGTAGCCCTCTGCACTTACAATTTCTTTTGTTTGTCGATGCTGAAGAAAGAGTTCAATGTCAGCACCAATGGTAATATTTTCGTATTTTTTCATATTGTGTGTATGTTAACGGTTGCGTAAAATGACCATGCACTAATCGGCTAAAACAAACTTTCCATTTTTTAGCTTGTAATAAGTATTTTCTTTTATCTGTTTATTATTCACTTGAATTGTTTTTACCCAAAGTCTTTTATAATTGTAATTTTTATATTCCCATTCAGCAAGCACTATCCAATTATCAACACTTGCTTTAGCTTTACCATCTATACCAAGACTTATAGCTGTTGAATCTTTTCCTGTGGCAGATGCAGCTCCTTGGTCGCCTGTGGCAGATGCAGCTCCTTGGTCGCCTGTGGCAGATGCAGCTCCTTGGTAGCCTGTGGCAGATGCAGCTCCTCTTGTGCCTGTGGCAGATGCAGCTCCTTGGTCGCCTGTGGCAGATGCAGCTCCTCTTGTGCCTGTGGCAGATGCAGCTCC
>Ga0194047_10000350_pt1 | contig 31172 bp, 26 predicted proteins | sample JunL225m_MetaG_2_FD_160070 | JGI IMG/M metagenome (GOLD analysis project Ga0194047, IMG submission 160070) | Anoxic zone freshwater microbial communities from boreal shield lake in IISD Experimental Lakes Area, Ontario, Canada - Jun2016-L221-5m | ecosystem: Environmental > Aquatic > Freshwater... | reverse complement strand
TTGCAGTAGCACCGGTGTACTGCAAGGTACCGCCACTCAGAACTAAGTTAGCTGCGGCATTAGTTGCCGAGCCTAAGTTACCAGCTGCACCACCATTACCAATTGTGGCAACACTCAATGTTCCAGCTGTAATAGTAGTCACACCGGTATAGGTGTTGGTGCCAGATAAGGTAAGCGTACCTGCTCCAGCTTTAGTTAAGGCCACGCCACTACCAGCAATGATGCCAGTGATAGAACCAGCGCCCGAGTTTGTTACGGAGAGTGTACTATTTGCTGCCAAAGTGATAGCAGCAGCAGTTAAAGTTCCAGTTGAGATAGTCAAGCCTGTCAAAGTTCCGCCAACTGCACCTGTAAACGTAGTACTACCGGTAGTAGTAGTGCTTAGACCAAATGCGCCATCCACTGTAGAACTAAAAGAGATATTTCCTGATCCAGCATTTATGGTTACTGCTTGTTGTAATGTCACTGCACCGGTATAGGACTGAGATGAAAAGGTAGTGATATTAGGAACGCTCAGATTAATATTCGCAGCTATAAGACTTAATGTACCCGTTCCACCTGTTGGTGCAGTGAAACTATTAAAAGCAATGGTGTTGGAGGCATTAATGGTGACTGCATAACTACTATTCAAGTAGCTCTGGAGATTGCTCACGCTAATAATAGAAGTCCCAGCCCCACCAGTAGCATTGAGGTTACATGGAGTTGCGGAACAGGTAAATCCAGACGAATTCGTTCCGCCAATCGTGATGTTATTTGGATCCAATAACAAAGAACCACCAACTCCAGGATTAATCTGGGCTAGTAAATTCAGATCATGCCCGGAAGTCTCAATAAATCCACCAGATCCAATTCCTGCATTAAATGTTTGGCTGGCATTAATCGTTGTTGCCTCATCGATGCTCGTATAAATAGAAAACGGCAATGAAGCGTTGGTCGCATCATTGCCGATTCGGATTGTGCCCCCTTGGTTGTAACCTGTTGCAGCGATGCTGCTTGAGGTAATCAAAGTGCCATTGGTTCCGGAGATGCCAATTGTGCCTCCACGACCATTGCTTCCGTTTGTCTGAACTGTGGCGCTAGTGATATTGACGTCACCAGATTGGGTCACCATGGTGAGCGATCCACCATCGGTCAGGCCATTTGCAGTAATAGTGGCACTATTAACTTGGACATCATTGGCAGCAGTAAAGGACAACTCCCCTCCTCTGCCGTTAGTACCATTTGCCTGAACTGCGTTATTGACTAGGGCAATACTGCCGTTATTGGCAGCAATATTGATCACGCCGCCATCAGTTCCGTTAGCGGCAACAGTGCCTACTAAGGTCAGATTTTGGGAAGCCGAAGCATTAATAGAGCCACCACTTCCGCTGGTTCCTGATGCAGAAATCGTGCCACCAAGGTTGGCATTACCCGCCGATGCACCGACAAAAATCGATCCGCCGGTAGTGCCGTTGGCTAACAAACTGGCTGTAGAGAACACCTCATTTGCGGCAACTTTGACAGTTCCAGCGACCCCGGATACTGAGCTTGCGCTAACCAATCCAGCCAAATTAGCATTGCCATTTACCACCTTCAGATTCACTTGACCGGCATTGGCTTGGGTATTTTGGGTACTGCTTTGTGCACCATTTTGGGTGCTATTTGAACTGGTTGTGGTCGCTGCATCAGCACTAATGGTGGCAGTTGAAGTGGTGGTCAAACTGCTATTTGCAGTCACATTGACTGTACCGCCGGAGGCCAAATTGCTACTAGAAGCGCTAGCCAAAGTGCTGGAATTTGCGCTGGAAACTTGGGGTCCAACTGTCACGACCATGACTGGGGATGCTGAATTTGATCCTGAATTTACCCCCGCATTTGCTCCTGTATTTACCCCTGCATTGGCAGTTCCAGACATGGCTGGGGCACTACTCATCACCTCAATAATGGTGGTTTTGCCAGCAGCAGAATTGGTAGATGCAGTGTTAATTGCAGCACTTAATGCCCGATTACTGAAGTTGCTAATCGTCACAATATTGGTATTTGGAGCAGTTGCACTCACGCTGGTGGTGACAGTTGGAGCCACTCTTTGGGCAGATTGATTGTTGTTGGAGGCCACGGTTGCACTGGCTGTGCCACCCGCTGAGTTGGCATTGCCGCTGTTATTGCCGCTGTTATTGCTACCGTTTGCACCAGTTTGGTTCTTGTCTTTTTTGCTATCTGAAGTGCTAGCGGTGCTCGTTCCTGCTGTTGTTCCTGTGCCCGATCCTGTTCCAGAACCAGATCCTGACCCTGTTCCAGTGCCTGTTCCGGTGCCTGAACCAGTGTTCAAACTAGTGCTTGTGGAGGAGGAACTCGTGGAAGAAGTGCTTCCATTTGCTGAAACGCTACCTGCAACAGTGATGGCATTGGCCAGTAAATTGACTGATCCACTGCTACCACCCGTACTAGAAACTGCACCATTTACGGTAATCGCTTGGGCAGTGGCAGTGATCTGATTAGCACTCGTGGTACTGCCAGTTGACAGAGTTACGGAGGTGGCATTGATCACAATGCTACCGTTTTGCGTTGCACCAATCGAGCCATTATTGGTTAATGAGCCACTGGCGTTCAGAGTCAAAACCGTTCCTGCAGTGCTATTTGAGCTTGGTGCAATGACCGCTCCAGATGCCACAGTCAGGTCACCTTGCACCGCAATGGTGACGTTTGCTGTGGATAAAGCATTCGAAACTGCGGCTGCAGTGCTGGCACTGACCGTCATAGTTTCTGGATCTAAGAACCAGTTACCGACTTTGCCCATTGCTGCTGTCACATTAATAACTGCACTTTGGGCAATATCCAAGATACCAACAGAACTGGTTTCGATGAAACCACCGTTACCACCTAATGCACCACCCATTGCTTTGAGTGTTCCAGCAACAGTCGTTTTCACGTTTGACCAAATATTGATCTGACCGCCGTTACCCTTAGTAATGGATGAAGCATCTACTTCTGCACCATTTTGGACATTTACTGTCTGAGCGATGTTTTTGGCAGTTGCCCCAGTTTTACTTCCGTCAGCAGCATAACTGTATGTAACACCAGTAGTACCGACGTTCACAGTTCCACCATTTGCAGCGCCCTTAGCCGAAGTTGAAGAACCTTCAGCCAGAACAATGGCGTTACCTTGCAAAGTCACTTGTCCGCCATTTGCAGACAAGTTAGCAGTTTGGGTATTTGCTGCAGTTGCAGCATTTGTTGATGCTGCTACAGGAGCAACTCCACCGTTGGCAGCAATTTTTCCAGTTTGATTAATATTCGATGCCACCAATTCAATCACACCACCGTTGTTCACCATCGATGAAGCGGAGATGCGACCAGAGTTATTAATCGTCGATGCCATCAACTGATTTGCTGCAGCTGCAGCAAATACGATATATCCACCATCAGTCTTAACAGCCTTCTTGTTCTCAATCAGGCCATTGACCACTCCAGCATCTACTGAGACTGAGAGCAGTTGATCACCTCTAAAAGACAGAGTGATTTGCTGACCTGCAGCTAAAGCGACCGTATTGTTAGCGCCGCCCATCTTAGCGACTAAGACACCTTGGTTTTGCACTTCGGGGGCTAACAGGGCAATGTAACCATTTAAGCCCGTTGCGGTGATCTTGCCTTCATTAACAATCTTGCCAGTACCGTTACCGGTATAAGTGGACTTGCCATCCATGAAGTCTTTGTCATTGATGTTCAGGGTTGAAGCAACGACACCAGCAGCGTTAACTTCTGAGCCACGGCCAAAAGTAACGCCGTTGGGATTGACTAAAACAACCTGGCCATTGGCACGAACTGCCCCATCAATTGCCGAAGCAGTATTACCCGTTACCCGGTTCAAAGTAACCGCACTGGAATTGGGCTGAACAAAATTAACAGTAGCGCCCTTACCGACATTAAAAGAATCCCAGTTCACAACTGCACGTTGTGAAGTTTGGTTGATGTTCATGACCAAACCGCTTTGGGTAATGTTGGCTTTTCCAGCAACTACTGCTCCACCAGTTGGAAGTGGTGAAGGATTAGTTTGCGCATTGGCAAATTGTGTTTGAGTTAATGCAAATACAAAAATAGGAAATGCAACTTTAGGAAGGGATACGAATATGTTTGTTAATGAAAGTTTTTGATTTAATTTTTTGTAACTAGAAACACCAAAAATCTTTACATCAGTTTCGACAGTGTTTTTACTGTGATGTTGATAATCATTTTTTGTCTTCCATTTTGTGTTGACTCCTAAAAAATTTTTCAGAGAATTTTTTAGGAGGAGCGGGGTAATTTTTTGATTATCTTCTTGCGTAAGATGCAAGGCAAAAATTGGTGTCAAAAAGTGATTATCTTTTAAGGTGAAAATATTCCAAAAATTGGTAATGGTTTTTTGGAAAAAATGATGTGTAATTTTTACGATCGTTTTTGCAAATAAGATTGCAATTTTGATGTTCAATGAAATTGCTGCAAAAATTTGTGTCACAAAACTTTGGGTTTGCAAAACACCATTTTTTACTGTGGTAAATCTTTGTTCGAAATGGGTAGCAATGTTGACGAATTTTTGGACAAAGAAATTTCCTCTCTCAAGCACACTTGAAAAAATGATCGCCACCACGAAGAGGAAAATTTTTCTAATCAAAAATGAAATTGTTTCGTAAAAAAAATAGCTACCTAGCCTTAAAGCTAATGTCTATATAGCTAGGCGTACTATAGCGTACTAGCCATACAGATACTAGCTATATAGCTAGTTAATCAAGTCTTAATGCTCCATATTTGGGCAAGATGGCTTTCTAGCCCTTGCAGTACTGGCTGTTCACATTTACAACAAATTTTCGATAAAACTGCAAAAGCTGCCCTATTTATGAAAACAAGGGGTTTTTTACCTCAAGAATTAAGCCCTGGGATAGGGTCAAAAAGGGGGTAAATTTCAGCCCATTTTTGAATAAAAAGAAGCTTAATTTTGGTGGAAGTTTTGAATTATTTTTTACGCAACAAAAATTTTTACGGTCTGTTGTGCATCAAAAATCGCTCTAAAAAAGTTGCTCAAATTCAGCACATTTTTGCGCGTGTTTTTGGTTCAAAATGATGCCTAAAAATGAGCCCTGTTTTTGGATCTTTTTTGACTCAAATTGCGGTGTTTTTTCTCTACGATTAATGGGTAAAGATGAGTAAAAATTTCTTCGTTTTTTTGAAAAATTTTTACTCTCAATTGGGGAAAAATGGCTCTGTTAAATGAGTCAATTTTTGGTCTTTTTATGGACCATTTTGGAGCTTTAAAATTACTACTAAATGCTGTCTTTTTTTTCAATACTTTTTGAGTTACTTTTGAGTTACTTATTTATCGAATACTTAATCTAAATTTAATGAATATTTTGAATATTGTTGAATAACTTTTTTTAAAATATCGGGAAATTTTTATATTCATATTTGAGAAGATTTTAATTATTTTTTAGCTAATCAATTGATCAAATTTAATTTATGAAAAGTCCAGTGCAAGTAAAAATTAAATCGATTAAAATTGTTGGAATGTTATAAATGTTAACAATAAGTATTTGCTCAAATCCTTTTAAAAGTATGTTTTTTTCTGAACGAATTACCTATGCAAACAAGCTTTAAAAATTTAAAAATTACTCAGAAAAATATACTCAAAAGTGTCTTAACTTTTAGTCTATTTGGAATTGCAAATTCATCTTTTGCTCAAGTTGATGCCGGTGCCTTGCAACAGAATTTAGAGTCACAATTACCTCTTCCAAGTCCCCTTCCCTTACCTAAGGTTGAAAAGAAAACACCCTCCTCTTTAGAGCCAGAACAAACTGGTGAAATTCGTTTCACGGTGAACTCTTTCACATTGCAAGGCGTAAATCTTTTACCTGAAGCGAAGGTGCAAGAGGCACTCAAACCTTGGGTTGGTAAAGTTGCTAACTTCGATAAATTACAAGAAGCTTGTGATGCAGTCATTGCCGTCTACAGAGAAAATGGTTTTACAGTTCAGGCGATTCTCCCCCCTCAGAAAATTGATGGTGGCAATGTCACTATCTTAGTAACGGAGGCTAAACTCAGTAGCGTAGTAGTGAATACTCCGGGTGGCCCAACTCGCTATAGCACCAAGCGTGTCTCGGATTTCATCACCAATGCAAATCCTATTGGTGATCCATTAAATTTAGACAACCTACAGCGCTCCCTCATCCTTCTGAAAGAAACTCCGGGTGTAATTATCACTAGCCAACTTGAGCCTGGTCAGAACGATGCTGAGACCGCACTAAAAGTGGATCTTGCAGAATCTAATATTCTGGCTGGCCGTGGAGAACTGAATAACTACGGAAGCCGAACCACTGGCTCAAACCAGGCAGTTGCAGCGATCAATCTATATAACCCAGGGGGTTATGGAGATCAGGCTGGATTCAATGCCATCGCCTCGCAAGGGTCCCAGTACGCTCAAGCAGCATACTCATTACCGGTCGGAACAGATGGATTACGACTGGGTTTAGCGGCAACCTACTTGAACTACCGCAATGTGAGTAATTACGCCTATAACGGGGGCTTTGGTAACGCCTGGACGACCGGCGCTTCTCTTGCCTATCCGCTGATTCGGTCTGAGACAACCAATGCCAATATGTCTTTGGCAGCCGATGTCAAAGACTATTCGAATAAAAACATTTCCACTAATGCCGTGATTAGTGCCTACACCATTAATAACAAGTCATTTGGTATGTCAGGCAATCACTATGACGGCTTTGGATACGGTGGTACTACCAGCGGTGCTTTCACCATAGTCTCCGGCAATCTATCGATATCCTCCAGTAGCGCCCCGGGGTATGGATCCCAAACACCTTCCTCATTCGCCAAACTGGTCTTTAGCGGCAGTCGCAACCAAGTGCTTACTGAAGATGGCTTGACGAATATTAATTTAAATGTCTCTGGGCAACTTGCCAATGCCAACCTAAACTCTGCTGAGCAATTCTATTTAGGTGGTCCTTATGGAATTCGGGCATATCCCGTGGCTCAAAGTCCTGGATCGCAGGGTGGATTAGCCAGCCTAGAATTAGCACGTCGCTTTCCCTCCCTCTCCAACATAACGGTGTCCACATTCTTTGATTACGGCGCCGTTCAGCAATATAAAAATACTTATCCTGGCTGGCAAGGCCAAACCAATGCTGGCAACACTTACTCTTTAAAGGGTGCGGGCCTAGGATTGAGATGGAGTGAAGGCGGCTGGAACGTCAATGCAAGTATCGCCTGGATGGTGGGCAAGAATCCCCTCTATAACCAAAGCGGTCAAGCAGTTAACGTCGACGGTACAACCACTCAACCTCGCGGTTGGATCAGTGCTAGCTATAACTTCTGATACGCGAGATTTAAGTATCTAAAAGCCGGTATTCGAGGGCTAGCTTGACTAACTCGGCATCTGCCTCAATCTGAAATTTACGGAAGATATTGGCTTTAAAGATCTTGACGGTGGCCGGGGTAATACCCATCGCTACTGCCACATCTTTACTCATCTGTCCCTGTGCCAACAAATGAAATACTTCTTTTTCGCGCTCGGTGAGTGAGGCGTATTGTTTGACTGCCTCCTTGCGTTGCACCAAAAACTGCTTATCTTTGGCAATCGCTTGGAAGGCAGTTTCTACCGCTTTGAGTACGTCAGCCAGTGGGAAGGGTTTGAGCAGGAAATCATGAGCACCGTTCTTAAGGCCCTGAATGATTTCTTTTCTTTCAGTATCCCCACTAATAAAGATGATGGGGATATCCCACTTGTTATTGATGAGTGCGGCTTGTAAATCGATCCCCTTAAGACCGGGCATATTCATATCTAGCAGCATGACTGCTGGGAAATGCTCTACTTTAGCCATCAGAAATAGCTGGGCATTTTCAAAGGTATGAATTTGATAGTCCGTTTTTTCAAATGCCCGTAATAAGGTAGCCCTCATAGAGTCATCGTCATCAACTATATATATATGTTTTATCTCACTCATGGGAATATCTCATTAGTTTCAACTTCAAAAAGCCATCATCTCTGATCTATAGGCTTATTTTGCATGACTTTGGCATGCGGTAGGCGAATCAATAAGAGCGCCCCACCTTTATCCGTATTTTGAATCTGGAGCGTCCCATGGTGGTTCTCCACAATGGTTTTGCTCAGCCACAAACCTACCCCCATACCCTCTTTCTTACTAGTCTGGAAAATGCCAGGACCCTTCTGAATGAAGTCCTCCGGAAAGCCCGGGCCATTATCTTGGCACTCAATACAGATCTGCTCATCAGTTTGACTTAATCTGAGCTCAATGGTTTTAGGTAGGGCCCGTTCTTTGATGGCATAAATAGCATTGTTCAGTGCGTTCAAAACCACCATCTGAATCTGGCCATTGTCTCCATACATTTCACAATGAGGAACAATTTGCGTATTCAAACTAATGTCATGTTCCATAAGCTCATTTTGCAGAATATGGGTAATGTCCCCTACCAGATCCGAGAGATTAAACACAGCGTAATTGTCTTCACCATAAACAAAGAGTTTTCGAAGGCGGGTGACCACGCCACCCGCACGCTTGCCATCACTCAAAATCGCTTTTACTAAGTCATCCAGCTTGTGCTGGGTATTCTCTGGAAGTTGATCTTTTAAGGCGTTGATCTCTAGCTCCAATAATTCGGTATTCAGACTGATGGCACCCAAGGGATTATTAATCTCATGGGCTACCGATCGCATCATATTGCCCATACTGTTGGCCTTAAAGACCGTCGTACTGGACTTTAAGAGTAGATTCTTTTCTTCGATGGTCTTTTTGAGTGAGGCATTGAGTTCCTCAACCTGCTTTAAGCGCAATAACTCTTGTTGGGCAGCATAAATATCAATTGCCTGTTGGGTCGAGAGTCTCTCAGCTTCTTTACGGTCCGTAATATCAGCCGTGACCCCTTCCCAAATCATCAGGTCATCGAGCGTATTCCTTGGCACCGCCTCAAAAGAGAACCAATGCACTTTATTACGAATCAGCACCCTAACTTCTTGATAGAAACGCTTTTTTTCATGCAAGGCCTTGGCGTGGAGTGACATAAATTCTTCATAATCATCTGGGTGAATTTTCTCAAAGACAAGATTTGGGTTGGCTTTGGCTGCAGATGCCTGAATTCCAAACTGCTGAATAAAACGCTTACTGACAAAATTCAATCGAGAACTTCGATCCGCTTTCACTTCCATTACGTAGGTTCCAACCGGAATGTTTTCAGTCAAGGTTAAGGCTACACCTTCAGCCATTTTCCGATCAGTGATGTCCAAAAAGGATACCGAGAGTAAGCCCTGCACAATGGTGGCGCGCATCAACACATCGAGCATCTTTCCATCTTTAGTCACCATCTTGAGCTCACGACTGGGTATTGAGCTTTTGTCCTTAATGGCTTGAGCCACTTTAGTACGCCACCATGCCAAGACCACAGAACGGTATGAACGATCTGGATAAGCACGAATCATCCAATCTTCAGTCTTCGGGATGTCAGCCAAGGTATATCCAAAGACTTCAGTAAATCGGGTGTTTACAAACAGTGTGATGCCATCTTCTTTAAGACTCGACCAAATTAAGGGAATGGGGAGCTCTTTTAATATCTGCTGAGTTTCTTGCTGCAAGGCCTGCAGCTCAGTCTCGGCTATTTTTTGAGCGCTGATATCAGTCATCAGACCCTGGTGATAAGTAAGGCCACCTACATTTTTTAAGGGGCTCGATTCAATCCTAAACCAGCGGTTTTGATCATGGACAAGTCCCCTTCCCTCCCAGAAGAAATGCTTATTACCCTGATAGGCTGCATGGATTGTCGCCTGAAATCTAGTCCGCTCCTCTGGATGAATCATTTGAATAATCTCTGAAAACTGTGGCTGAAGATCAGTTTTAGGAATACCTAATATTTCAGTAAAACGATTGCTAGTAAATATCAAGCTAGGAGTCTGGCTCGCAGAGACTTCAACAATGAAAGAGGCCATAGGACTATGGCCGCTCATTTGCAAAGGATTATTAGCAAACTCAGAAATGCGCATGGCAATGTAAACACCCTCTAATAAGCAAGGGAAAATCACCATCATGGTCAGCGCTAATGACCCTACTAGGGTTAAATTCGTGAAGGCGGCCATTCCTCCGTACCAATAGAGTATCGGCATACCCAGTATCCAAATTACGCTAGCGCTTGCATAAAGCAGTATTAAGGATTTGACATAGGCATTTGGCGAGAATCGGCTTGTCTTATAGAGTGCAAAAGTGGCCACCGAACATGAATAAGCACCTGCGCCAACAGTGATCAGAGGAATAAGGTTCTGATAGCCAAGGGTGATGGCTAGAATGAAGAACCCGCAATACAGCAGTAAGCCTAGCTCATAAGGGTACTTGCGCTCTACCCTAGATCCAGAGAAAGTCTGAATGCTATAGGCAAATAAAAGATTGGCGTAGAAGACAAAAAAGCTAGCAATACAGTAGCTCAAATATAAAGCGACACTGTCTTTGAAAATGAACAGTAAAAATCCTACTGCCATTGAAAGTGAGCCCAAGATCCAAAAGCGCGCCGATAAGTCTCGTCTTCCAAAATACATCAGGAGTAAAACTGCGGAGCCCAATAGCCCGATGAGGGCTGGAAGTAAATAGAGGGTATCTTGGCCTAGATTAATTTCAGACTCACTTCACCAAAATGAATAGCATCACTTTGGATTGAGGAATTAGTCGATGTAAATTTACTGATATTCACCTTCTTTACCTGGCCCTATTCAATTGAAGATTCCTTGCTAAACAAAGACATAGGATGCACTTTACCTGCTGATGCCATGTTAAACCATTAGCCTTAATTCAATCTTGGGCACGATGGCAGAAAATTGAGGCACCATTCCTACCTGCAGCCACATCAAAGCGTTATTGTCGCTAATAAGCAAAATGGCTAGAGCGGTGAAATTAAGGGCAGAATAATCACAAATTCTGCGCCCCCCTCTTTAGCTTTGCGATAAAAAATCCTACCCCCATGACGAGTAACAATGTGTTTGCATAGCCAAAGTCCTAAGCCCATACCTTTTGTTTTACTAACAGTGAGCAACTCAAAGAGTGCTTCTTGAGATATATCTGGAATACCTACACCATTATCAGCAACAGTAATTTCAATACCCTCGAAAGTGTAGCGACCTTTGACGGAAATAATTTTGGGAGATGTATTAATTTCACTCAAAGCCTGAATAGCATTACCCAATAGATTCATCAGAATCTGCCGTAATTCATCAGGATTTCCCCGCATACTGAGCTCGGGGTCTATATCTAGATTCAGTTGAATTTCTTTGGATTTAAGCTCAGGATTTAGGATGGTGACAATGGAGTTCAATAAGTTAGGGAAAGAAACACTTTCTACACTGACATCTTGATCGGAAAAAATACCTTTGAGTGAGCGAATGATGCTTGCAGCGCGCTCATTGTCACTTAATAAGGTGGCATAAACCTCTCTTTGGGTTGTGGGGCCTAAATCTCCTTTAGCCAATTTCTTCTGCAAAAGCTGAATATTTAAACTAGTAGCAGCCAAAGGTTGATTTAATTCATGGGCAATAGAGGCAGAGAGAGCACCCGTTGCTGATGTTTTATTGGCCTTTAGCAAAGATCCTATTAATAGCTCTCGCTCCTCTAAAAGCGTTCTAATTTCTGTATTTTCAAGTCTCTTGCGATAGTTATCAATTGAAATACGTTCAGCCCAGTTTGCAACGATGAAAATATATGCCAAGGTATTCGCTACCATCTGCCCTACAGTAATGAGGATCAATTCCTGAGGTACCTCAGAAATATGGGTAATAGTAGTTGGTAATAAAAATAAGAAAACAATGCGATAAATATCTAATGCCAGGCCAATAACACTTATATACTGCAATAAGCGCAGTGCAATTGAAGGATTACCTTTTCTTTTAATTCTGAGCTCAAGAATTTGCCACAGAAAAAGTAGCGCCGTGATAACGGCTAAAAATATTGTCCGACTCTCATAATTGCTCGTTATCCTCATCACTTCAATGACGATGAAAAACACTATGATCGAAGCAATAACAGCAATAAATAATTTTTTAGAAACAGTCTTATTCAGGGATGAGAAGAATAAGGCTTGCAGAACTGCAGCGCTATAAAAAAGAGTATTGGCAACAGTAAAGTTAAAGTCGGGATGTGTAACATCGGTAACCCATAGGATGCCAAGCCCAAAAGCAAATAAAGCCGATACACTACAAAATAGGGAGCTTATCCAGTATTGTCCAGCGCGTACAGAAAGTTTTGCAAGATGGTAGTAGACAATCCCGCCTAGTAGCCCACCCTGAACAATGGCTAATATAAGGAAATAAAGGGAAATGAGTAATTTCATAAGGTCGCTTGCATAACTTTTTTAAAACTGACTACTGAATTATTCTTCAATTTTTAATCGAACCGTAGTTATTTAAAAGATGTTGTGTCACTTTTATCTATCCGGGTCAATTAAATTGGGCTGTGTTTAGAGCCCCCTCACTCCCTCACGAACAATACTTCTCCTCTAGGCTTCTCATATCGATTAACTTGTCATCGACCATCAGGTTTAAGGTCTTATTGGCGATTTCTCGGTTTTCAGGGGTTTTTAAGCTTTGTTTAATCAAACTGGCCACATCCTTACGAATCGCGGTATTGCCATAGCGTAGTCCCTTTAAGGTCGCTACTGCTTCTGCCGAGATCTTGCACTGCTGGGTTACTAACTCACTAGAGTCTGAAACATTTTGGGCGTAGGCTATGGCAGCAACCAAGATACAAGCAATAGCAAGAAGTGTCTTTTTCATCTTATTTCCTAAGTTTGTGACCACAAGTAGGACAGCAACCAAGATCTTTGGCCTTGGTTTTACGTAATGCAGCGTAGACCCCAGATTCAGAGATCTCGAGTTTTCTGGCTGCCTGGGCAGCACTCATCCCCTTTTCGATTAATTCCAAAGCCAGTTGAGTTTTCGGTATGGTGCGCTTCATTCCCACTACTATACTACAGAAGTACTGAAGTACACAACTAGAGTCATCAGATCAGTAAAAACACCTAGGCAATACAAAGCAAGGGTTTGGATTGGGGGAAATGCATGGAGGGATGAAAGAAAAAGCCCCTTTCTTGGAGCCTTCCCCCTACTTTGTTACATTAGCTAGATGAGTAAAAAAGGTTTAGGTGATGCACAGTTCGCTGGGAAGGTCAAAACACAGACCTGCCTCTTTCTGCTGTTGTGGCTTGCAGTATTGGTGATCTCACCGCTAGCGCACTCAAAGTCACCCTACGCTGGTGACCAAGGTAGTAGCACTAGACCAACTACAGTGCCTACTTCCCCACCAGTTACTCCAGTATCTCAAGGTGTTAAACCTGCCCCAATACAAAATCCTATTAAGGGGAATATGGGGACTACTGGGGATAAGAAATGATTTAGAAAGTCTCAATAAAAAAACTACTCCACAGAGTGCTGGTGATTCAAAGTAGTGCTCTATTGGACAGCTACCCACTCATTACAAGAGGCATGGTAGTTGTTTAACCAATTTTCAAAAGATCCACCGCCACGTGCTACGCCACAACCTGCTATTTTATTGCCTGTAACTGAGAATAAATGGGCAGCATTATTATTTACCATCATGAGATATTTGCCATCGGCAGATAGAGTACCAATAAATGGCATTTGATATTTATCCGTTTTAAATAGTATCTCTAAGTGTCGGCCTTCTTGACGTTGGATCGTAATCAACGCTGAACTCTCGTAAGCATTCCAGCCAGCATCTTTGTCTTTAATGGCATTGTCCTTGAAGAGGGGATTAAATTTATTAGCCGCTCCCTCAGAGGTAACTGTGAAATGGCCCTTCCACTCCTTAGGCAAGATGGGTACATTCTGAGGAAGCACCGGAGGGTTGGTTCCTGCGACAAAATTAAAGCAATATGTCTTATATTGATTTTTCCAGTTTTGAAAAGTTCCTTTAGTGCCTCTTTCTTCCCCACACCCTGACATATATTCACCAGAAATATTGAGTAAGACACTGCCATATCTAGAATCGATCTTTAGTTCTTTACCATTTTGTGAAATCATGCCTATCCATGTGCCTGAAGAGTTAGCAGATTTCCAGAGAAGCTCAATATGCTGCCCCTCTTGACGAAGTATAGTAAGCGTTCTAGGCGCATCAAACGTATTTAAAGGTTTTTCAGAATTAGCTTTGAGCTCAGAATCCTGTTTATTTGCAGGTCTATTAGAAGCCCCAGAAATGAATCCCGTCCATACTTTAGGTAATGTAACAATTTGTGATGGGGGCTTTACTAGAGCAATACCAACGGCATATTCATCGCACCATGAGGAATAGCTTGAGAACCAATGGCCAAATAGTCCATTCGTGCCATGACTGTTGCCGCAACCCGTAATCTTATCTCCCTCAATCGTGAATATTCCACTGGCTTCTTTAGAGGCAATTTGAATTTGCTTGCCATCTGCAGATAAGGTGCCCACTTCATTAATCTGAAACTTAGGATTCTTAAATTGAAGTTCTAGATGGCGACCTTCTTGACGCAGGACTGTAATAGATGCAGGACCATCATAAGTATTCCACCCTTTGGGTTCTTTATCTTTGCCAACGAGTAAATAATGTAAAGGGTTTTTCTGGCTAACTGCCCCTATAGAAGTATCGCCAGCTACTCCAGTCCATACTTTAGGCAGGATTAAAACTGAAGCATTAGTTGTCATTGGAGGTGAAGTTTGAGCTAAGGCTGCAATAGAAATACTAAGCCCTATTAAGACTGCAATGATTAATTTATTCATATCTACTCCCTCTTATCTTTTTTATGCAACTCAAGAGCAGGAAAGATTGGCTCAGAAATCTCAATCTGAAGTTCATCTATCAAAGCTCCTTGATATTCTGACCATAGTTCTTGTTGAGGAAAAGTAACTTGATAAAGCCGAACTTTGCTGCCTACATTCTTGCCATAGGCTTCTTCTTCTAGATTGATGAACTCATCTAAGATACGTTCATAACCTCCGCTTATGAACTTTTAACCCCCCTTGTCGGGATCTGCACCTCAAGATCACAAGCCCTTAAGCCAGTCGATTCAACAGCATCATTATGGAAATCCCTTAACAGAAGTCCAAGTAGAGTGCTTAATTAACCATTTACCATTCTTAGATTTGCTGAAGATGATGGTTTTATAAGCCTCTTCGTAGATGTTTTTATTATCTGCATTCTTATACGAAACAGAGGCTGGGAAAACTGCATAAACCTCATTTTTATTTTCTAATACAGTCACCGCATCTTTTACATCAACGACCATATTTGATAATTTATCTTTTGACATCGCCACTTTGAAATCTTTTATATATTGGGCGGGTGCGCTTTCACCTGACCAAAGGAAGGGTTCGATATCGTCAGTGATAGTAACATTTGAAGTTAATATTGCTGCCAAAGCTTTTGCATCATATTTAGCAAGGGCACTTTCCCATTCAAGCGCTACTTTTTTAACATCTGATTTGATATCAGCAAATGAGCTTGTTGAGAAGCAGGTCATCATGACTATGAGACATAAACTAAATTTAGACATTGGTTTACCCAGTTGATTCAATGATTAATTAATTTATCACATCAAGATAGTGACTAATGAGTTACCGTGTCCGTTGGTGAAAATGTCTACAAACGACCTAAAGCAGGCGGCAAAAGAAAAACCACCCGAAGGTGGTTTTAGTGGTTTTAGGTGGCTCGGAATAAAATTGGACCACTAATTTAAGGATATTAGTCTCGGGCATTATTAATGACTACTATTTATACTGAAGGGGCTAACTAAACAAGGGGGATTGCTTTTCCTCACAATCAAATAAAGATCAATAAAAGTATTGATATGATTATTTACTTAAATTAATCTATCTCCTATAGACATTTGAATTCAGTTGCTTAAATTTAATGGAACTTACTGCTTATCAGGTCTTCAGATTTTTGCATATCACTGCTGGAGGTCTAGCCGCCTTCCTTGTATTTCCAATGGCCTTCTTTTCAATCAAAGGCTCACAATTCCATAAACGCACAGGCTACTTAGCGATTTTCCTCTCGGTATTAGTAGCAATTGCCGGGATCTCCATGCTCTTGAATCCGTCCTTTCCCTCTCTTTGGGCAAGAAATATTGCCCAAAGAGGAGTCGAATGGGTTTTATTCTTTAATGCCTTAATGTATGAGCGGATATTTTTTGTATGGTTGATTATTGCCCTTCTATATTTTTGTTTTTCTGCAGTAAGAGTTTGGACTAGGATTAATTCAGTCAACAAAGGCGGGCCTTCTTATGGAGCTATAGATATTGCCCTTACTAGCTTAATAATCATCAGCTCCAGCTATCTATTATTTGTTGGCTGTTGGGATATTTACCATCTCTCCTTTCATCCTTTCGCCTTGTTCTTTATTGAAATCTCACTTTATTTGATTTTTTTTGGTCTAGTAGACATAGCAACCTTTATTGCTCCCTCTAAATATTTAGTTAAATGGGGCTTCATATTGCACGGATATAAATTCTTTTCCGCTTGGGATGCGTTATTAACGGCATTTATTATTCGCCTTCGTATTAATTACTCAACTCTTGAAACACTTGATACGATTTATTCACTGTTGATGCACACCCTAATACTTGTGGCACTATGGAAGTACATTTTCACAAAAAGACTTAGGGGGTTAGTCCACGCGTCTAAACGATAGTGAATTTTTGGTGGTATCTACCTTCTGAAATAGATTTCTGGAACCTCAATCTGATAAGTTACAACTAAAGTATTCTGGAATTAAGTGATATTGTTATTAGTATGTTCATAGTTACTAAACTTTTCGGCCTTAATAGTTGCCATATTGAAATTTAAGGCTTGTGGCTTGATATGGGATGGCCAAGCAATAAATCAAGAAGATAAAACCCTCACCATTGTTGATGAGGGTTTATTTAACTAATGAGCCCACTAGGGCTTTAGCCTAATCAACTAGAGCCTATGATATTTTATCCCTCTAGGTTTTACTGCTTAACCATTTCAAAGCAAGATGCTACTCTTGGCTTTGTTGACACCTGGGAATAGCAAATTTCCAAATTTTTAGCATCTACTAATTTAAACGTGACAGTTCCCGTTTCACTGACCCACAAACCACTCTTCATGTCTTTAGCATAAGAGCCTATTATCACTTCTTTATGGTTCACATCCGTTGGATCCTTGGCATTTGTTGCACCAATAGAGCCGACAAAATTTCTACCCTCTTCTTTATCGACAACCAAGACATAATGTACATTTCTAAAGCGCACAGCATTTTCTTTGCCCTCCTCTGTGGGGTGAAATGTTCCAGAGCTAGCGACGGCTGCATTACTGACACCTTTCCAAGTGCCGAGCATAATTGGAGCATTCTGCGCCAATACTAATGCTGGGATAAACCCAAGAATTACTACAAATAATTTTGCTTTCACCAGCATCTCCTTGTTTAGAAAAAATTAATTCTACCTTCAATCAAAGTTAAATAAAAGGGTGTGTATAGCCGCGTTACTTTGAGTCCGTCAGCGTCTAACTAGACCTTCTAATCCATTGATCTTAATTAATTTCTTACTAGTCACAGTGGAATTCATATACTTTGACACGTCTAAGTAACTCACTGTGCTGCAGGGGCTAAGATCACATTCTGCTGATCGTCAGCATCTGCACGAGCTTCGATCGCAACCACACGTTTCTTAGAGATATTGATGGGTTGATGCCAGACATTAGCTGGAATGAAGAGAAAGTCACCGGCTCTGTTGTCGATTACAACTTGTCCATTCAGGCCAATGAGTGTTCTCACGTTCCCTTCGAGAATATAAATTGCAGTCTCAGCATTCTTGTGCATATGACGCAACCCCTTCATACCTGGCGGAAGGATGATGCGATTCATAGAAAGTTGTGTAGAGCCTGCACTTTCCTTGCTAATACCAGGATAGATCTGAACCTGTTGACGGGTAATGGTCGGCGTACTAGATCGTACTACGGTAACCCCACCACTATCAGGTACTACGATAGTCTCATTAGTAGCAACCATGGCATCTTTAGGATCAACCACATGGGCTAAAGCTGGGAAGGTATAAAGCAATCCAATACTTAAAGCGCACCCATAGCGCAATACGGTCTTATTCAAGCCTAGTATTTTCATGTTGTGATACTCCATTTTGATAATTCAAGTCTTAGGAATGATTTTTAAGTTGGCTCCGGTCAGATTCAACTAGGGTGAGCTCGTAAACCCCTCTACTTATTGGTTTCAGATTCAGGCATGGCTATAAATACCAATGTAAACATAATAATGACAACAAAACGAAAGGCCGCCTCTGTACCATTCCACTTCTCAGATTGCCACATACAAAACCACTCGCCACCAATAACAATAAACCCAAAGAACCACAATAAAAAACCAGCTAAACAGCCAAGATAAACCCAATTCTTAGCTCTTTTAAACGCTAAAGGGAAATGAATATTCTTGAATAGGTCAATGGCGCCTATAAGTAATAGAATTCCAGTTAAAAATTCAGCAAAGATAATAAATCCATAGGCAAGACGCTAAATAAAGGGGTCATGAATGGCTCGATACTTCAAAGTATTGCCTGGAAAAACCGTATCCATAGAAAGCGTATGCTGAACAAAAGCGTAATTAGAGTCATAGTCCAGGACATTATTCAAGCTGACCAAAAAAGCGAATATAGCAAGTGAAAAACAGAGAATAGATTTACTTACCTGCAGAATAAACATTTCTCAAAATTTCATAAAAGAATATAAGAGCCAATTCTACAGTTCAAAACTCTAAAAAACTGAGCCGTTGGATTAAAGCTCCTTAACCCCAGACTGTGCCCCTGTAGTTTTAACCAGATATTTCATATTAATATCCTTTAATGATGTTGTGCCCATTTGTTGCATTATGGCAAATAGCTCATATCGGATAATTTCCATCACCTTTTCAACTCCTGGTTGACCGAAAGCGCCCAACCCCCACAGGTAGGGTCGACCAATACACACCGCGTCAGCGCCTAATGCAACTGCCTTGAATACATCAGTACCCCGCCTTACTCCGCTGTCAAATAGGATAGGAACCTTTCCCTTGGCAACCTTAACTACATCAGGTAAGCACTCTAAGGAACCGCGCATATTATCCTCCGCTCGCCCTCCGTGGTTAGACACATGAATTCCATCTACGCCATATTTCAAGCACAAGCGAGCATCCTGCTCCGTCAAGATTCCTTTAAGAACAATTTTCATTTGCGTCACATCGCGAATCTTTTTAATAAAGTCCCAAGTCATTCTGGTATCTTGCATACCCTTGGCTTTGCTGACATCGATATTGTCATAATTAGGACGATCTCTAAAACTACCAGGGCCATCAATATGGCAGTTTGAACAAACCCTAGTATCAGCCCGACGAAATCGAGCAAAAGTCTCTAAATTTCGTGTTGCTATCAGATCAGTAGTAATTTCTAGAACAGGACAACCTGCTTTTTGAACTCTCTGTACTACCTGTTTTGCCACATTAAAATCTTCTGTGGCATAGAGCTGAAACCAGACATCTCCCTCCCTAGCTACAACAACATCCTCATATGAAGAAGATGCAGCGTTCGAGAGAATATTTAAGAAATTTCCATTTTTAGCAGCTTGAGCAACTGCAATCTCACCCATGGGGTTATATGCACGATTTCCACCTGTTGGGGCGATTATGAGTGGGGATGGCCATTTTCTCCCAAAGAGATTAATAGACATATCAATCTGACTCACATTACGCATACGTCTTGGCAGAAGCTGATACTTTAGAAAAGCCTGTCGATTCTCACGTAGCGTGACCTCATCATCAATTCCAGAAACCATGAAACCAAAATGCGCTACCGGTACATTTTTATAAGCAAGAATCTCAAAATCAAAAACATTGATTGCATCAGAAGGATCCTTGATGAAGTAAAACTGACTCAAATCCATCCCTGGATTCCAAATCATAGGATCTTTAGGCAATTCAGAAGCGACTAGTGAGCCCGCCCCACTTAAAAAAAGAGGGCTCGAGCCAAGCCATTTTAATAAATTTCGCCTATTGTGAATTCTTGAATTTGTCATCTATGCACCATGAAAAAATAAGAGTAATTCATTTATACACCACCTTCCCAAGCTAGCCTGCTTCTATTGATCGAAAGCATACCCAATAGAATTTGGAACAACATCCTTAAATTTCTGATCGCTGGACTAAAGACATTCCCTTTCTGGCCCACAAGTATTATGCTATTCAGAAATTTCAGACTTTTGAAACAATCTCTTCATAGTTTCTTTGCGATTAGCTCAATCTCTCTTGAGCAAGTCATAATTTAGGGAGTGGTAAAGGTAATGCTTAGCTATTTATATACTGCTAATTCAATTTGGCAAAGTTTAACAATCAGCTTTATATGCTTATTTTTTTCACTGCTAAGTATGCTGATTCTCCGAAGATTTTGGCCCACCACTGATCGACCAAGATTTAAGGATATTCATGGTCATATATTTGGAGTTATCGGAATAATTTATGCAGTCTTAATTGGTGCTATTGCCGTAGGTTGTTGGGAAAAATATAAGCATGCAGATGAGTTAGTCTATAAAGAAGTAATGTCCTCACTAAACATTTATAGATCAGCCTCTGGCTTAGAGCCAAGCAAAGGAAATGAAGTCAAGCAGTTGATTAAGAATTATGTAATCAACGTTATTGATAATGAATGGGGCGCAATGAGAGCGGGAAAATCTTTGGATCTGATCGAACCAAATATCTTAACGCTGAATAATTTGTTAACAAAAATTCATCCTGAAAATAAAACTCAGGAAATATTTTTAACTTTTTTGGTTCAAGAAACTAATAAGTTACGTGAAATTCGGGGGATGCGATTATTTCTTGCCACAAGCTCTTTAAATCGAATCGTCCTGCAATTTATATTTTTTGGTTCATTTTTACTGATCTTAGCTGGTATATTTTTTGGAATTGAGAATTCCTTGCTAAGCAACATTATTGTTGTTTCCACACTTTCAGTAATTACTGGATTGGTGCTATCTATTATTTTGGGGCTTGATCACCCCTACCAGGGTAATATCATGACGTCACAGGATCCCTTTGTATCCGTACTTCAATTAATGAATTCTCCAGCTAATTGAGATATTCAAGATAGGTTCTAGTAAATCTAATCCTTAATAGAAGAGACATGAATATTGATGTCTCTTCTATTTAAAATTCAACTAGAAAATTTTTATATCGGATTGAGATTGGCGTGCGCAATAATTTGCCAGCCTGCTGGGGTTTTGGTCCAAACATCCAAACGATAGTGTAATTTTGGCGACATTTGTTTTCCAAGATAGTTCTCAGGTACTGCAATCTGATAAGTAACGATTAAATTATCTTGAGATTGAGTAACCTTAATATTGGAGAGTTCATACTTGCCTAATTTCTCAGCCTTGATGATGCCCATATTAAATGCGAGATCTTGAGCTCCCTTGGTATTGACGGACTGAAAGGCAGGAGACATCAACTTGGTCAAACCAGCAATATCTTGATTTTTTTGCTGATCCCACCAAAGCCTTTCCAAGCGCTCTCCTTCAGCTTGCGCATTAAACGCTGGCTGAGCGTGAAGAGAAAAAGATAGACAAAGTAATGTCAGAAATGTTGATATAACTTTCACAGAAATTCCTTTAAATAGATCAGTAAGGTAAATGTAATAAATTATTTTTTTGCCAATTCGTGGCAACTGACCACAGCGCCTGCAGATTTGCTTCCTGAATCTGTAGAAGCTGAAGACCAGCAAAAATTGATTTGATTGCTGCCAGCCATCTCAAAAGTACCCGTTCCACCTTTTTCAGCAAATACACCACTAATAAGATTTGCCCCAAAAACACCTACTAAAGGATACTTCTGGCCACCCAATAAAATCTCGCCGGAGAAATTACGACCTGACTGCTGGGTAATGTTGTATGTAATAGGAAGCTGAAGAAATCGAATTTGTTCTGGACTGTTGGCAGCCGGATAGTAGATGCCTGACCCAATAAGAGCGTTATTAGTATTACCAGTCCAAGTACCTTTAATATCGGGGGGGGATGCTGCGAATACTGAACTTACAATTAGGGAGCCAAATATCGCGCTAACTAGTTTCTTTTTCATTTAACAGTCCTTAATAAGTTATTTCATGAAATATGGAATATCCACGATGGGATCGTAGCATGGTTAAAAGATGATAAATAGACGCAATTTCACTAGATTGGTGAAAAACAGATGGTTGCTTGAGCAAAATGCTAATTAAGGGCCGGCGTATTGAAGGTGTCATTTGCGGGGGTACGCTTACGTGGGGTAGGACAGATCCATGTTTCTCAAAGCCCCCTTCTTTGTTGCATTAGCTAGATGAGCAAAAAAGATCTTGGTGATGTGCAATTTGCTGGCAAGGTGAGGGCCCAGACCTCTAAGCAATTCAAGTTAGGACATCTCTTAAATGACGGGCCGTGATTCCAGTATCCACCAAAGATCAGAAGCTACAGCGTATTAGAGGCATTGAGGTTGCCGCTGTGGATGAAAAGCGCACCAGTCAAAGTAGAACTCCACTGCCAAAAAACAAGATAGAAAACCAGCCGTTCACTAGAGAGTGATTCAAGGAATAAAAAAGTCACCCCGAAGGATGGCTTTGGTAACAATTTTGGTAACAAGGCTGTTGTATATCTATAAACCCTTGCAATGCCCATTGACTTGGCGGAAGAGGTGTCGAATAGCCACTATGTATGGGTTTGGATTAAGAAATACATAGTTATATCCTTTTGATTATCCTAAGTCCTCAGTTTAAATGAAGAAATTAGTTATTTCTTAAGCAATAACTTTGTTGCAATCATCTTAACCCATACATTTTCGTATAAGCCTACACAGTCGATTCTAAAGCCGTGATGTGGGTATTGCTGAGGGTGAAATCCTAGAAAGGAAATGTATGAAACTTAAGTTTGATTATCAAAGCATTAAAAATGCTAAACAGGTCGGTAGGCATACGACCAATGAAAAAGGGTTACAGCTGCTTATTAAAAAAGGAGGTTATAAATACTGGGTTTTACGCTACACCTATGGGGCCAATAGGCATGATTTAATGCTTGGTAGCTTCCCTGAAATATCGGTAGCAGATGCTCGTAAAAAGGCACAGGAAGCACGCTATATGCTTAGTCAGGGCATAAACCCACTAGAGGAACGAAAAGCCAAAAAAGCAGCCCTAATGGCTAAAACTTCTTCTTCAATTACTTTTGAAAAGTTTGCTTTAGAGGTGATTGAAAATAAGCGTATTGAGTGGAGCAACAAAAAACATGCTGCCCAGTGGGAATATAGCCTAAGGCAATTTGCCTTTCCTGTGATAGGTCAAAAGCGTCTAGACGCAATCGACATGGAAGACATTTTGAAAATTCTTACTCCTATATGGAAGAAAAAAACAGAGACTGCTAGTCGATTGCGTGGTCGGCTGGAATGGATTTTGGCTGCCGCTACTACTAGAAAACTTCGAACTGGAATGAATCCTGCACTATGGAGAGGTTTACTGCAAACCATCCTACCAGCACCGAACAAGTTTCAAAAGGTCAAACACCATAGGGCACTTCCCTATCGCTCATTACCCACATTTATGACTAAGCTTCGTGAAATTGATGGAATAGCGGCTTTAGCTCTTGAGTTTTTAATTTTGAATGCGAACCGCACCAGTGAAGTTACCGATGCCTTGAGAAGTGAAGTAATCGAAAATATATGGACAATTCCAGCAGAAAGGATGAAAGCTAGGGTCGAACATCGAGTGCCGCTTTGCAAACGCTCCTTAGAGATTTTGGAGATGGCTAGGCATCAAGATGTAGAGAGCGCCTATCTTTTTTCAAAAAAGGGCAAAAAGCTCAGCAACATGGCTATGCCAATGGCAGTGAGAAGGATGGGTGAAAATGTTACGGTACATGGCTTTAGGTCAACCTTCAGAGATTGGGTGTCAGAGGAAACTTTGCACTCGCCTGAAGTCGCAGAAATGGCTCTAGCGCACACAATTGGCAATAAGGTAGAAGCTGCATACCGAAGAGGTGACTTATTTGAGCGCAGACGGCTGCTTTTGACCGAGTGGGAAACTTTCTGCTACTCAAAGACATATGAAAATGTCCGCAACTTAAAAGCTGCGTAAACTGATAAATCACATCTAGGTTCGCTACCGAAAAAGGGCTACCCTTCCCTCTGGTGTGAATTTCCATTTGGGTGCGTTATGGGGGCGCATATGGATGGCCGTAAATACAACTCTGGCAAAGCGGTAGAAAAGAAACTAAAGTCAGACAGAAAAAGATTGCCTGAAATTATTCAAGAGCGAATTAGGGCTATTAATCAGCTTATTGAAATTCCAATAGATGCAAACCCTCACAAACCAAGTAACTGGTACTCTAATCAAGAGCTTTACAAAAAGGAACATAAAAAGAGATTAAGCAATCTTAATAAAGCCCAAGATTTAAGTGTAGATACTTTAAAAGTAAGATTAATTGATGCTGAAATGGTCATCGCCTATGAAGGATTTTTAAATCAGCAACTACTTATGCTCCATATTGAAGGTCGAAAGGCCCTAACCCATATAGAAAAACACCATACAGAGGATGTGCAGCTTCGTAAAAAAGGTGTCAATAAGAAAAATGAGCCTAATCGCCAGGTCGCTAAAAATATGATTGCTGAAATCGGTAAAGGCCATATTCATCCAAATGATTATGAAAAATTTAAAATTAAATTACTGAAGTTAGGTTTTCCGATGTCAACCATTAGAAACTATTGGTTAGACGAAACAGGTTTTACATCCACTAAAAAAATACTTAAAACTTAAGTAATAACTTTTCACTAATAAATTCTGCAATCAAAATTCAATTATGTTCAAAACGATTGAAAGGATTGCAAATGGAGTCAACCATCAAGCTACTTCGAATTTCAGATGTAGCTAATAAAACTACCCTCGCCAAAAGTACCATATGGTTAAAAATGGCTCAAGGCGAATTTCCTAAACCCACTAAAATTAGCCCTGCTATTAATGTTTGGAAAGAATCAGATATTGACGCATGGATTGAGGGCAAATTTTCTAAAATTAATCCATTGAACTAAATGGCTAAAGATAAAGCCCAACGAGCCTCAAAAGGTGCTGGTAGAGATGGCGGAGGTTTTGTAGCGCTGCCATGGGCAGTGCTAGATTGCCCTGCCTATAGGCTTCTTTCGCACCCTGCTAGGTCACTATTGATTGAGATAGCTAGGCAGCGGGTAAATGATAACAATGGGCGATTATTAGCATCAGGAAAGTACTTATCTAAAAGAGGCTGGAGAAGTGCCGATGTAATACATAGGGCAAAAAGAGAGTTAATTGATGCTGGATTTATTTACGAAACGGTTAAGGGTCACCGGCCAAATAAAGCAAGCTGGTATGCGATTACTTGGCAAAACTTAGATAAGCTTCCTGGATATGATGCCGGAGTTTTTGAGGGTTGGCGTGATGCAAGAAGTGGATATGCAAAAACCTCTTATTCAAAAAATAAAAAGGTTATTCCGCCTAAAGGAGCAAGCGCCCATGGAATTGCTCCGTCTAGCGGAGTAGCCATACTATCTCCTACTCTGCCTGACGGAACTATTAACAATGCTTTTCATCATTTTTCTACTCCGTCTAACGGAAACCATCTAGAAGTACCATCTACATCCTAATGAAAGATTGAATATGGCTGGCGCACCAATAGGAAACAGAAATGCTCAAAAAGGAAGAATGTGGAACGATGCCCTTAGGAAGGCTATTGCACAAGACAATGGAGAGCGCTTAAGAGCCTCCATAGAGCAACTCCTCAACTTTGCATCGAACGGTGAACCATGGGCTATTAAAGAGCTTGCAGACCGCTTGGACGGGCGCCCAAAGCAGGTTAATTACCTAGAAGCTGAAAACGCAGAACTTACAGCAATTAAGGTAACTTTTGTGAGACCTGATGACGCAGAGTCTAGTCATTTAAGCATTTTAAATAAATCAAGCTAATTCATGACAAAAGCAATTGAGTTAATTCGTTTATTTGGGGTAGGATTGGAGTAGAAAAGGATTAATAATGAAAATTATAGGGATATTTTTTGTCTTAGTGGCCTCTTTGGGTTTATTAGCTTGTGCCCAGCGGCAATATCAACCTTCGGCAACAGAGATTAAAAGAGATACCACTATGGCAGGTATTCGGAATAGTTTAGACCGTATCGGTCAATGTGCGGATGGTCTAAGAATGGATACTTCAAGATTAGGTGATAACACCGACCTCACGATTCTATCTGCAACAAAATTGGTTGATTCGCAGGTTCTTTACTATACAGATGCAAGTACAAATAAAGTGGAGTTAATGTCATCTGCAGCCAAAATTGCACCTATTCAAAGGCAGGCGTTGCTCACTTATTTGGCTGCCAATCAGAAGTGTCGCCAACTTTCAAGGTCTGAATTATCTCAATATCCATCATTTTTACTTGTTTATGAAAATTATTACGGTGATACGGATATCCTTTACGCAAAGTTAATTTCAAAGGAAATTACTATTGGTGAGGCAAATAGGCAAAAATCAGCTTTATTAGCAAAAGCAAAGACTGAATTTACTCTAGCGAGCGAAAAAATTAACAATCAATTTAATGCGGCCATTAATCAAGAAGTTCAAACTGCACAAGCTCAAGATGCACAGAGACGGGCAATTGCAGCGCAATACTTGATGAACCAACAAAACATTAATGCTCAGCAACAAATGAATAATAAGCCAATAAATACAACATGTAATAGATGGGGCAATCAAGTAAATTGCACAACTCAATAAAAAATAGAAGCTATATGAATAAAGAAATGCCATGAAAATAATTAAACTATTTGCCATCTTTTGTTTAGCATTTTTCATTGCGGCATGCGGTGAAAAAAATTACGACAAGGGCAATACTAATAGTTCAGTAGCACCAGTTGTTAATCAACCACGTTTATCAGCTTTTGCTGCTCAATGCAGCTATGGTAGTGGAGGTTTTTTTTATAGGGTAGCCTCTGACCCTGACGAAAATAAAATCTATTTTGGCTCTGTATTGGACCAACAAAATATTAATGCCATAAGGTCCAGTGGGCCAGTAGATATTTTTGAGGATAGATATGAATTTACGTTATACGATGTAGGTGATAACAAAGCATCAAAATCAACCATTTACAGGAAGGATGGTGACTTGATAATTGAAAATCCTCCTGAATATCAAAAATACTCAGGTCCTCAGAACCGCTATTCTTGCACTGCATTATCAGAGGGCGACTACTCGGCAGTAATTCAGTTACTTAAAGCCGGTAATGCCGCTGGACTTCAAGCCAAATTACAGAAGCAGCAGGAGTACACCAATAAACCAAATAAATTTTAAGTTAGGAAGATATGTTCTGGTAATCGAGCAACTTGAGTATTAATTGCAAGCTAGACTTGCGCAAAATATTAAACTAAATGGAGATATAAATGAAAAAGTCTTTTCTAATCCTACTTGTAGGTGTAAGTTTTAGCCTAAATACTTTTGCTTCTGAGGCTGATTTCAAATCTGGCCAGTGTATGGGAACTACCGCAGTTTTGATGAAGAAAACAGATGATGCCAAGATTGGCGTATCTCTAAAAAACTATTGGAATAAGAACCAGCCATACTTAAAAAGCATTGGTGATAAAGTAGGCGCCTGTATGAATGGCAGACAAGATGGTGCCAGCCATACTGCATGCGCCAATCAGCTACCTCCGGCACAACTTGATTTTTATAAAGGGTTCAATGCAGTATTGAAGGAGGCCGCAAGTAATAATTATTCTCAGGATTATTTATACAAAATTCCTCTTTTATATTGCATGGGTGTAGCTGGATAAGCTTGAGAGGAGTCATAGAAGAGTTAGGACCAATAGAGAAATCTGACCAAGCCTTTAGCCCTAGCTATTTTGTAAATGTGGGCATCAAAGTGGGAATAATGAAGAAAAAGCCTCAAGGATTAGGCAGCTATTGACTTTTTGGCGGAAGAGGTGAGATTCGAACTCACGGAGGACTTTCATCCTCGCCAGTTTTCAAGACTGGTGCATTCAACCGCTCTGCCACTCTTCCATTATTTATCCCCAGTTAGGGTAGATGGCAAATTATAAAGAATTTTTGATGAGTCCCTCTAAATGCTTGGCAATAGCAAGGCTAGAGCTTAGTCCAGGAGATTCAAATCCGTACAAATTGTAAAGGCCCTGCAATCCATGATCTTGTGGACCATTAAAGCAAAAATCCCCAGCTGGCATATTGGGCGGCACTATTTTTGCTCTAACTCCAGAATAATCAGGTTGCAGGCTGCCATCTTTTAATCCTGGCCAATAGCGACGCACTGCTTCATAAAAACCATCACCTCGAGAAGAATTGACAGAGTAATCAATCTGTTCTTCACTCTCAATATCCAACCACTCAACATCTGGTCCAAATTTTGCTTGCCCACCCATATCTAAAGTTAAATGCACACCCAAACCTCCAGGCTCAGGGATGGGATAAATCAAATGACTAAATGGTGATTTGCCAGTGAGAGAAAAATAGTTTCCTTTGGCAAAGTACGCTTTCGGAATTTGGTCTGAAGCTAGGCCCTCTATTTTTTTAGCAATAGCAGGAGCACTCATGCCAGCACAATTAATCAGCAAGCGGGTTTGAATTTGCATTCCATCTGCGCCGCCAATTTCAAGAATAAATCCCTGTTCAGCGTTGCCGCCAATGGGTCTGGCACTGATGAGCGGGGATTGATAAGCCAACATACCACCTGCATCTTCAAAACCCCCTAACAATGAAAGCATATATCCATGGCTATCCACAATTCCAGTAGATGAAGATAGAATTGCAGCAGAGCAATGGAGTTGTGGCTCTAGAGTTTTTGCCTCGTCCCCTGAAATCATTTTGATATCGGGCACATAATTATTTTGTGCTTTGTACAGAATCGCTTGAAGATCATTGAGTTGTGTATCGTCGCTAGCAACAATTAATTTGCCATAAGGCTGGGTTGCAACTTGATGACTACGACAATACTCATAGAGGAGGCGGTTGCCTTGAACGCAAAGTGTTGCCTTTAAAGAATCCTTCGGGTAATAAATACCAGCATGAATCACTTCGCTATTACGAGCACTGCTGATAGTGCCAAAAGCACTTTCACGCTCCAAGAGGATGGTTTCTCGTCCTTGAAGTGCCATCTCTCGTGCAACGGCTAAACCGATTACCCCTGCCCCTATGACGACACAATCTAACTGCTCCATCTACTTGTCCCGGACCTATTTATTAATATGAATAGGCACAAATCGTAACATTTTCAGTACTTTAGGGGGGATTCTGACTCTTTACCCCTCGACTTATTGATAAAATCATTAAATGTCCTTGAAAACTGCTTCAGAAACACCAAAATCCGTCTTTCGCGCTGCAGATATCGTTTTAGATTGTGCCTATCAAGGTATCGATGCCAAAGCCTGGCGATCCCTGTTTGCTCAAGCCAAGACTGCAAAGGTCCAACAGTTCATCACCGACCTCTTTGCCGGTAAACACCTGAATCAGTCAGAAGATCGTCCTGCGTTGCACTCTGCCCTGCGAAATCTCGATAAAAAACCCGTTTTAGTGGATGGCGTAGATGTCATGCCGGCAGTAGCAGATGTTTGGCATCGTATTGAAGCCCTCTGTAATAAATGGGTTGGTGTTACGGACGTTATTCACATTGGCATTGGTGGCTCAGACTTTGGTCCACGTTTGGCGATTGAGGCTCTTGCCCACGTCCCCAATATCGAGAGTCGTGGCATGCGCATGCATTTTTTAGCCAATATTGATACCGCTGAATTAGGCCGCATTTTGCAACGGGCTTTGCCGCACAGCACCCGCGTCATTATCGTTTCTAAGTCCTTTACTACTTTAGAGACTACTAAAAATGCTAAGGCAGTAGTCAGATGGCTTAAAGATAGCGGGCGTACTGAAAGTCAAATTAACAATGCTTTATTTGCTGTGACAGCGAATGTGTCGGCAGCAAAAGCATTTGGCGTCAAAGAAGAAAATATTTACCCCTTCTGGGATTGGGTTGGCGGTCGCTACTCGGTCTGGTCTGCCGTAGGACTTCCCATTGCCCTGCAATATGGCTTCAATACCTTTAAAGCATTTTTAGCAGGCGCTCAAGCAATCGATCAACATTATCAATCTGCACCTTTGGAAGAAAATCTTCCGATCATCATGGCGCTTACCCTACTCTATCAACAGGAAAAGAATGACATTAAATCTTTTGCGGTCATTCCTTATGCTGATGCATTGGATTGGTTTCCAAAATGGCTGCAGCAGCTTGACATGGAGAGCAATGGCAAGAGCGTAGACCGTAACGGTAAACCAGTGAAGTTTTCATGTCCGGTCGTTTTTGGTAGTTCGGGTAGCAATGCACAGCATTCTTACTTTCAGTTGCTTCACCAGGGCAAAGAAGTCATTCCAATTGACTTCATTGCGATTCGCGAACCCATGAGCCATTTGCCTGAAGCTAAAGAACATCATCGCATTTTGCTATCCAATTGCTTGGCTCAAGCCCAAGCCTTAGCAAATGGCAAGAAAACAGATAACCCCAACAATACCTATCCTGGTAAGCGTCCTAGTAACCTACTGATACTACCCAAGCTCAATGCTTTCTATCTTGGCGCTCTGCTTGCGCTCTATGAAAATCGCGCAACTACCTTAGGCGCACTCTGGAATATCAATAGCTTTGATCAACCTGGGGTTGAGCTTGGTAAGGTATTGGCTAAACCAATTGAAGCAGCGCTTAAAGATTCTGCATCGGTAGTAGCGGACGACAATATTGATGCGATTACTGCACAGCGTATCAACTTATTTAATCATCACTAAATTAACCCATCGCTAATGTTTTATTGGCATAAGGATCTTTCATGCAACTATCAGCGTCCATTTTTAAAGCATATGATATTCGGGGCATCATCGACGAAACTTTAGATCCATCGATTGCGAAGTTCATCGGTCAAGCATTCGGTACTGAAATGCGTGAGCTGGGTGAGACTGAAATTGTGATTGGACGCGATGGTCGTCTATCAGGCCCTAGCTTAATTGAAGCCTTAACAGAGGGTTTGCTATCCACTGGTATTAATGTAATCGATCTGGGTATGGTGGCCACACCGATGGTTTACTTTGGTGCTAATCAGATACTAGATGGCA
>Ga0194047_10000349_pt1 | contig 31243 bp, 29 predicted proteins | sample JunL225m_MetaG_2_FD_160070 | JGI IMG/M metagenome (GOLD analysis project Ga0194047, IMG submission 160070) | Anoxic zone freshwater microbial communities from boreal shield lake in IISD Experimental Lakes Area, Ontario, Canada - Jun2016-L221-5m | ecosystem: Environmental > Aquatic > Freshwater... | reverse complement strand
GGTGGTACGGCTGCCGAATTCATAGGAGCGCCACTTACCATCGCCATAGGAGTGCTGGTGTTTGGAGCAATTACGCTATCAGTATTCATATTTATACCTAGAACCCGATATTTATAAAAAAGTAAAACCCCCGCGCCATGGCTAAACAGGGGTCAAACATTATATAATAACAGTCCCTAAATGTCCCTAATTTTTAACGCCAACTATCTTACCTGAATTCTGAGATTGAGAAAATGCGGTTTCAGCATTATTATCTCTGCCACCCATAATTACTTTCAAAGTTTCAAAGTCATCCGGGAAATACATCTCAGCCCATAAAGGACCCATTTCAGCATAGTCCCGTGAAGCGGCTTCATAGTCATCAATGTAATCATTAATGTTATTGGTACGTCCACGTGCCATAACTGCCCACCTTTCATCAATCATAATTTGGTTATTTTGGCGAATAGCGCTATCCGAAAATGTGACAATAATATTGTCACGAAGTGTATTGATTATACGTAATAAATAACGTACATGCAATAGAACGGTTGCATGATTAATAAGATTTGATTTTTATACCCTAATAATTGGTTTTGTAATTAAGATAAGGGCAATTCGAGGTCATGTATTTGTGAACATTTATACTAATCAAGTTCTATAATTAATATCTCAAATACTCTATTAAATAGTAGTTTCTGAAATTAATATTTTGTAAAAAAAAAGCCCCCGGAAAATATTCCGAGAGCTAACAAGCAAAATTTCTTTTACCAGAATGGGTCAGTCTGGCGGTCAAAATAATTAGCGCGGCGTAGATATTCGCGCTCGTTCCCTTCAATCATTAGCTTGTGCATCACCACCACATCAGCATCGGGTATCACTTCAGTGGGTTGCACGCAAAGGCTCATTACCAAGCGACCCATTTCATATACTTCCACACTCCCGCGATGACGAGGAATACGATAAGTACGATAGGGATACATCCCGCTCTGAACTTCCAGATAACCTTTGCGAACAAGGTGATTATATTGCTCGGAAGGGAGTAAGGTCTTCAAGAGTTGCTCTGCGCGTTGTTCCGCTTCCTGTTTGTTGACGTAATAGCGAGCAAAAGCCGAATGGCGATTTCCAAGCGGGTATCGAAGACCAAGCCGCCCATAAAAGACCATATATATTGAGATAGCGAGTAGCGCAAATACTCCAAACGCAATAAAGCTACTCAATAAATCCATTATTAGCCCCCGGCGACTCGCGGTACTACGATAATTTGCTCGGCAGTCTTATCGAATTTATCAATTCTTTCGGCAGCCTTATCAGGAGCATCAACTCGGAAGGCAGTCGCGCCACGAGCGCGGGCTTCCTTAAAAATTCTTTCAGCTTCTTTAACAGCCTTTATCGAATCAGGATCCCCCTCAGTGGCTTTCTCGACATCATAAACAACGACGGTATCGCCGAGGTGCGAAAGAATCCGCATTTTTGCCATGTGTTTCCTCCATTTACTACATCCGAACATGTGTGGGTGGTATGCCAGAATCGCCTCGTAGGGGAGTATCGTAGGAAGTGAGGCATGCTGGTTAATTCACATTATAGTATATATATATTTGCTTTTGCAAGACTTAAACCGCAATAATTCTTCTTAACAAGTAGTAATCAAGAATTATAATTAGCGTTTAAAGTAGCCCGGAATAAATTGATTAGAGTAAGATGGGCGATCGTAGAAGTGTTGTTCAGTTTGATATGGGTCATAGTTACGCCCGAAGCTAAGCATATTATATGTGTACAGGGCATCATTAATATTGGGTTTTCGGTTACGTCCTTTGCTGTCAAGCAAGTCAGGCAGCGCAACCCACAAACACCCTGTTTTATACATCCGATAAAGTTGTTCTTTAAGCCAGTTTTCTATATCACTTGGTATCAGCCGTTCAAAATCTGGCAGGCTATCTAGGGCATGCAGGTTCCAAAGATTGTAATCGTTAGAGAAATCTGGTTTCAAGGCGCAATCAAAAGTAATCTGCCAGAAGTTAAAAAGGGTGTAGTTATGGGGAACAGGGTTCTCAGGCAAAATTGCCTCTCCAGAAGAGTGTACCCGATAAATAACCCAACCCCAACCGTTTATAGACTCGCCTTTCTTCTGAATAAGGCGAGGCTTGGAAATAAGCCGATTCCACCGCGCCGCCGCGGTCATATCCAGCAAAAGCTTTCCAACCAGCGAATCATAACGCTGGAGAATAATATCGTAGTGACTAAGTGCTTGCTCTAAGGGAGCAACTAACGCTTTGACATCTTTAGATTGTTTCTCTTCCAACCAAGATTGAGGAGCTTTATTCTCGTTTAAACCCTTAACGAGCGGGTTTGAAGTAGGCAATAGTGGGTTCTCTAGGAGAGTGTCTTGTACCTGAAAATTATGAGTATAGAGATAATTAAGGGCGTTTTTTTGTTTGCCAAACTTGAACCCAACTCCTAACTTCTTAAGGTTCAAAGTGAACTTCAATTGCTTACTCTCCTCAAATGATAAACCGGATACTCACGCTCTATGTAACCATCCACTTGGAACACAATCCAACCGTCATCGCCAAGCGCTTTTATTACCTGTAAAACAGCGACTCGAATACCTTCGGCACTAGAAGTAGCTTTTCGTTCGATATTTTGCGCCGGGTCGGTAGCAGTGAAATTGATTATCCAAGCTTGTGGGGTAGGGTAATAATTTAATACCCCATATTCATATTTTGCAGCCATCCAATTATGACAAACCCTTAGACTAGAATTATTGAGCAGTTTGATAGTCTTGAAGTTATACTACTCATTTTATAAATAAAAGCATAGCATAATTTTTCAAGGTTGGCAAAGATTTGTCATTTAGCTTTTTACTAGCATTAACGCCTCAAACGGCGTATCTCCTCATCAATCATACGCTGTCGGGTAGATTCGCCCAAACCGAATATTTTTATGTAGTCTGAGACCAATCCGATTCCCCAAAAAACAGTGACCCAAATGGGCCAAATCAGAGTCCAGAGGTTGTGCGAACCACCGCTTATCCAACCAATAAATGCAATCGCCCACAATAAAGCGTTTACCGACAAGTAACTAGTCAAATGTTTGTAAAACCGCAGCTTATCCTTGACTCTTCTCTCAGCAAGTTGGTATAGGTCATCTGGAGCTTTCTGGTAAACTGGTAGTGGATTGGAATTATAATTATAGCCATCAGCCTGATAAAAAGAAGGGTTTTTCCATTCAGGGGCGGGGTTAGCCGAAACATAACCGCCGGGTGGTGTATAACGTGGGTTAGGTTGCGGTTCGGGCCAAGTTTGATTTCCTTCGGAAGCCTCAGTTTTAGTATCTTCGCTCATGATTTTCCCCCTCAATATATCTAAATTTATATCACTAAAAATTGAGACACAAGCTTTTGGGGTTTTGTTTCACTGCATGTAACTGCGAGTTATAGTATTTGCGAGACGAACCACACCCATTATTTCCGGTATATCGTGAACCCTGACAATATCCGCGCCTTTTGCAATCGCAATTGCCACCGCTGCTGCCGTTCCTAAAACCCGCTCGTGGGGCGGCGGCGGTTCCTGTCCCGTCTCTACCATGCCACGTCCTATAAATCCTTTACGCGAAATCCCTACCAGCAACGGCAAATCCAGAGTCTTGAAAGTACGCAAGTTATTCAGCAGTTCATAATTTTGCTCTATGGTTTTGGCAAAACCGAAACCGGGATCAATTATTAATTTATCGCGAGCTATGCCAGCAACTTCAAGTTCTGTAACCCTTAGTTTAAAATATTCAAGCAATGCGCCCACAACATCACCGTTGTAATCAGTCATTTGCTGCATTGTAGTAGGCGTACCGCGCATATGCATTGCAATCACTGGAGCACCTGTTATAGCTGCTAATTCTTGCATTTGCGGGTCTTCCAAGCCATGTATATCATTAATTATATTTGCGCCGGCTTCAAACGCAGCGCGAGCGACTTCTGGTTTATAAGTATCAATTGAAATAGGCAAATCGGTTACAGCCACAATAGCGCGAATAGCCGGGATAACTCTTCTCAATTCTTCTTCTGCCGTAACCGGGTTAGAATGGTATGGATTGGTGCTTTCACCCCCAATATCGAGTATATCCGCGCCATGTTCCGCAAAAGTTCTTGCCTGCTTGATAATTTTTTCAAGGTCAACTCCCAACCCATCGCCGGAAAAAGAATCGGAAGTGAGATTGAGAATACCCATAACATAGGCGCGTTCGCCCCAGACAAAAGTCTTGCCTTTTACAGTTAACTTGCGTTTCATTTATCGAATTACCGCCCGCCTTTTACCTGATACTCTTGCAGTAGTATAGCTTTATACTTATCAAAGTCTGTATAATCATCATGTAATCGGTTCTAAATAAGGATAAAAAAAACTCTACGCTGAGCCAGCACATAGCCAGCAACTAAACGCAGAGTACCTCATCTAGCTAGAAAAAGAGCGCATCCGTTTCCAAAGACTAGCTCACAAAACCGAGATTATTGCTACAAAGATACAGGAAAAGCTAAGCATGTTTGTAACAATTCTTACGGAAGGGAACAACGAACAAGTTACAACTCACCCCAAACGGCTTTGCAAGCGCATATACAGCAAGTTAAACCTTCTGAGTTATTGCAATAACCAGCGAGGGTCAAACTTCTGATCATTACGGTGCAAAACTTTACGGATTAGACTAATAAACAAACGCGCCAACACAGCAGCAAGCGCACCAACTGCTACCCCTAATGCGCCACCTATTAAAACCCCCGTGAGAAGTTCCTTACCGTTTTCGGGATGACTGCTTATTTTTGTGGTATTAGTTTCTTTACTCATATTGCTCCCTAAATCGTTATTCCCCATTCCCCGCTTATTGTACCACAAGCACAGTTTGCGCACCCGACCAGAGTTTATCCAATCGGTAGTAATCTCGCTCGGTTGGAGTGAATACGTGAACTATTACATCGCTATAATCCAGCAAAACCCACCGACCTTGATCCATGCCTTCCCGGTGTGACACCATAACTTCTTGTTCTTTCAAACGTTCTTCAATATCACGTGCGATTGCCTTAACTTGTCTTTCGCTATTACCGCTGCAAATTACAAAGTAATCAGCAAGTATTGAAACATCCCGTATGTCCAGCAAAATGATATTGCTGGCTTTTTTGTCCTCAGCTAATTCAACAATTAACCGAGCCAATTCATTCGATTCGATAGTATCTACTCCTTGGTAACGAAAAGGACGAACGCACAATGAGTCGCTCGCCCTATATAAAACTATTCCGGCACCTCATTTACGCCAAAACAGGTGTAAAGCAGCATGCCTTTAAACTCCACTTATGATTTATTGCTATCGCCGGCGGGCGTACCGGACGAATTAGTGGAAGCACTGGAATTTTCAGGGTCAGCGGAGCGACGCCGAATTACGAAAACTGCTGCACCTGCCCCAAGGGCTGCCAGCCACACCAAACGCGGCAAACCTAAAAACTTACCGCCTTTTTTCTTCTTCTGTAATTCGGTAACTTTTTGATCCAATTTGGTCACATTATCCACGGTATCGGCGAGATGGCGAGCCAGCATGTTCACCAATCCCTCATCTTTAGTATTTTTAAGGATTCCCTTATAATCACCAAGGGCTTCGCGCTCTTTTTTCTGGAGCAATTTAATTGCATCTAGGGCTGTCCGAGATGTAGCTACAGATTCCCATCCTTTTTTAAGAGTATCACGCAAACCGGGAGTGGGATATTTTCCGCCCAACTCTTTTAACTTTGTTCCGGCGCTGACTGCATTCGTTTCATGTTTAGAACTGAGTTCGGTAAAGAGTTGCTGTAAATCCAGTTCTTTTGCTTTGCTGGCAGCTACTGCCAGAGCGTTAGCTGCTAAATGCTCGCCCTCTACCACTTTACGCAAGGTTTTCTTAAGATTTCCGTTAGCCATTTTTCTATTTCTCCCTTCGACTGTATGCCACATAAAACCGCACAGCCAAGTATTTATAGCTTCCCGGCGTTACCATCATATAGTTTCAAGGTCAACAGCAAATCCAACTCTTAACCTTATACATAATAAGTTTACCCTATAGACTCCTAAATTGCAAACATAATGAGCTTGCGCCAATAATAATTTTTCGGTTCAGACCGTAGTGAAAGTCAAATAATAGGTATAAATGCAGAGTGTATTCAAACTCGCTATAATAAAGGCTATGCAAGAATCAATTAGAATAGAACAAATAAGAATTGAATTCAAGAAAGCGTTTGGGATAGCCCCATCCTTTATAGCACGCGCACCGGGTCGCGTCAATTTGATAGGTGAACACACCGACTATAACGGCGGGTTTGTCCTACCCGTAGCAATTGACCGCAGTATTTTGATAGCAGTTGCGCCCGTTATAGGTGTCCGTCGCTTTGAATTGGTATCGCTCGAATACAATGATAGCGTAACATTTGAGCCTGCAAATCTGGAACCCGTTGTCGGTAAAGTGCCGCTATGGGCTAACTATGTGCAAGGAGTGATGTGGGCGTTGGCGCAAAAAGGGTTACTGGATTTAAACGAGCCACCGGGAGCGCGATTGTTGATTCAGGGCGATGTGCCACGTGGAGCCGGTTTGAGCAGTTCGGCGGCTCTTGAAGTTGCCTCCGCATTAGCTTTCTTACATTTGGCTGGCAGCAGTTTCGAGCAGGTGCAAATGGCGAGGGCTTGCCAAAAAGCCGAAAACGAATACATCGGAGTTAAAAGCGGCATAATGGATCAGTTCATTTCTGCAATGGGCGAACCTGACTCGGCTTTGCTAATAGATACTCGTTCGCTCGACTACCGCACTATCCCGCTAGGACTGGAAGAACTCGGTTACAAAATCGTGGCGGTAGATAGCGCAGTACCTCGCACCCTCGCCGGAAGCGCGTACAACAAACGGCGCGAAGAATGCGAAGAAGCTGCCAAAATCCTTTCAAAGCAACTAGGCTTGCCTAACCGTTCTCAATTGCGTGACATCAGTCTTTCCGACTTCAACGAACAAGCCGAAACATTACCGGAAACTTTGAGAATGCGCGTCCGCCATGTAATCACCGAAGACGCACGAACGCTTGAAGCAATTGAACGCATGCAAGCCGGTTTCACAAATCCTGCCAACCTCCGGCGTTTTGGCGAGTTGTTAAACGCCTCCCACACCAGCCTGAGCGATGATTACGAGGTTAGTTGTGCGGAGCTTGATTTGTTAGTTGATTTAGCGCATGCTGTACCAGGCGTAATCGGCGCACGTATGACTGGAGCCGGCTTTGGCGGTTGCACCGTTAATATCGTAGCAGCTAATAGCTTGCCAGATTTCGAGGAAAAGGTAGTACAGGAATACCGACAACGCACAGGTTTAAATGCACAGAGCCATATTTGCAAGGCAGTCAGGGGAGGTGAAATTGTCTGATTACATAGGGCAGGAAAACCCGCTTCTCATAATTATCAGTGGACCCAGCGGAGTAGGCAAAGATGCAGTAATTGATGAATTAAAGCAACGGAAAATTCCCTTCCATTTCGTGGTTACTGCTACCACTCGCCCTAAGCGACCGGAAGAAGTTCATAGCAAGGATTACTGGTTTTATACCCCTGAAGAATTTTATCAATTGCTAAAATCGGGAGAACTGCTTGAAAATGCAGTAGTCTATAACAATAGCTACGGTGTACCTAAACACGATGTGCGCGATTCGCTAAACCGTGGGGAGGATACTATTCTACGTATTGATGTACAAGGGGCAGCGCACATCAAGCGGGTAGTACCAAATGCCCTTTTTATTTTCATCGCGCCTCCCAATTTTGAAGCCTTGATAAATCGTCTGGGTAACCGTAATACCGAAACGCCCGAAAGCCTCAACCGCCGCTTAAGTACTTACCATACCGAAATGAAAGCCATACCAACATTCGATTACGTAGTGATAAATCACGAAAGCCTCCTGTCCGAAACCGCTGATAAAATTATAGCGATTATCACTGCCGAGAAGCTAAGAACCAACCCACGCCGTGTAACGCTCTAGCGAAGGTGACACTAGCGGGTTGCCGCGTTTACCAATAAATATTTATAGCTGGCTTTTATAGGCTAGAAAGTTTTTTCCTCAATGGAGCCAAAAGGCAAAATTATCGTTCTGGAAGGGTTAGACGGTAGCGGTAAATCGGTGCAGCATAAGCTGTTGCTGGAGAAATTAACGTTACTTGGCAAAAAAGTCGCCAGCGCGGATTTCCCCGATTACGATTCCTTTTACGGTAAATTGGTAGCACGCTATCTCAATGGCGAATTTGGCGATGTAATGGAAGTAAGCCCCTATATCTCCTCGTTACTATATGCAGAAGACCGCAAAGATTCGGCAACAAAGCTATGGAATTGGCTAAACAATGGCTATATAATACTAGTTAATCGTTACGCCAGCGCCAACATGGCTTATCACAGCGTGAAATTACCGCCAGATAAGCGTGCAGAATTTGTGGAATGGGTCAAGCAACTCGAATATGAAACCCATAGCGCCATACCTCGCGAGGATTTGGTAATCTTTTTCAACTCGGACGTGGCTGTAGCGCAAAGTATGGTTGACCGCAAGGAAGCGCGTAGCTATACCACACACCAACGCGATATTCACGAGCGCAATAGCGGTTATCTATCCGAAGTAGCGCAAATGTACTTACAATTATGTGAGAGTGAACCGCATTGGGTGCGCCTTCATGTAATTGACCAAGCCAATGGAAATATGTATCCGCCTGAACAAATACACGAGCGCGTTATCGCCGTATTGCAAAAACGCCACTTGCTATAAATAATCAGGAGTAGTTTTAATGGCTTTACTTTCAAGATTTAAGGAACTTAATCGTACTTATACCTACGCCGAATTTGAACAATTACCCGAATTTGATGAACCTGTCGAACTAATCGAGGGGAAATTGGTTGAAAAACTGACCGATGATAAGCATTTGCTGATTGTTAGCAACCTCTCTTTTTACATCTCATCGTTTGATCAGCAACGTCGCCTAGGACGTGCATGGGTAGATTCTGCCTTCAAATTAAGTGCATACAACGTGGCATTGCCAGAATTGGCATATATTACCACCGAACGCTTGCCTAAAGGGGTGAGCAAAAGCGCGTTGACTGTGATTCCTGATCTCGTGCTTGAAATATTAGCGCCTGTCGAAACTTCTACCAGAGAAGGCACTATTGTCGCTTGCGCCCGAATAAGACGCTATCAGGTGGCAGGGGTACGCCTGATATGGCTGGTTGACCCTGTTAGCAAAGCAATCGAGGTTTTTCAGCCAAACAGCCTTGAACCAATCGCTTCTCTCACCGAAAAAGACATGCTCGAAGGTCACGAGGTCATACCCGGTTTTACTCTCAAAGTTAAAAAGCTTTTTGAAGAATAAACCCTACAATATGTTCTTTCTGGGCTGGATAACCGGGTCCTCATCAATAATCAGGCGGCGCAATTCCACAATCTGATCGCGAAGCAACGCCGCTTTCTCAAATTCAAGTTGCTTAGCAGCCGTTCTCATCTGGCTTTCAAGGTCTTTTACCAGCCGCATAATTTCGTCTTTTGGTAGCGCACCGGGCAAAGCATCTCCGGCTTCTGTGCCAGTCCCATATTCGGCGCGGTTCTCAGCCACCGCCCGTACCCGATCGGTAATATCTTTAATCTCTTTAATAATAGTAGCAGGTTGGATGTTGTGTTTTTCGTTATACTCCATCTGAAGCGCACGGCGGCGATAAGTCTCATTGATAGCGCGTCTCATAGAATTGGTAACAGTATCGCCGTACATTATCACCAGACCCTCACTATGGCGAGCAGCGCGTCCTACAGTCTGGATTAAAGAGCTTTCAGAACGTAGGAAACCCTCTTTATCCGCATCCAGAATCGCTACCAACGATACTTCGGGTAAATCCAAACCTTCGCGTAATAGATTGATGCCCACCACAACATCATAAATGCCAAGCCGTAAATCCCGTAGAATCTCTACACGCTCCAGCGTTACAATATCGCTGTGCAGATATTGGGTTTTGATTCCGGCTTCAATTAAGTAATCCGCTAATTCTTCCGCCATACGTTTGGTGAGAGTTGTTACCAGCACACGTTGGCGTTTCCGTACCCGCGCCTGAATCTCGCCTAATAAATCATCAATTTGGTTGCGAGTGGGGCGCACGCTAATTTCAGGGTCGAGCAGCCCGGTAGGGCGAATTATTTGTTGCACCACATTTTCTTCGGCGGTATTTTCCGTTTCGTAAGGTCCGGGCGTAGCGGAAACGAAAATCACCTGATTAGTATGCTTTTCAAACTCTTGGAAAGTGAGCGGACGATTATCGGCAGCGCTTGGCAAACGAAAACCGTAATCAATCAAGGTCAATTTGCGCGAGCGGTCACCTCCGTACATACCCCGCACCTGTGGCAGCGAAATATGCGACTCATCAACAAACAAAAGGTAATCATCCGGGAAGTAATCAAGCAACGTCCAAGGCTGGTCTCCCGGAGCGCGGCGTGCCAGATGGCGCGAGTAATTTTCCACCCCGCTGCAATAGCCCGCCTCTTCCAACATTTCCAAATCATAAAGAGTACGTTGCTTCAGACGGGCTGCTTCCAGCAACTTGTCATCTTCTTCCAATTCTTTAACACGGGCTTCAAGTTCATCCCGAATATCCTGAAGAGCCAGCTTTACTTTCTCGGCAGAAGTTACAAAGTGTTTGGCAGGGTAAATATCCACCGAATCCAATTCACGGAGGATTTCACCTGTAAGAGGGTCCACCTCCGTGATTCGCTCTACTTCATCCCCGAAAAGCTCGACTCTGATAGCCAATTCTTCGTAGGAAGGGTAAATTTCTAGCGTATCGCCCCGCACTCGAAAAGCGCCGCGAGTAAGGGACATATCGTTGCGGTTGTACTGCACATCCACTAAGTGGCGCAAAACGCGGTCTCGTCGGATAGTCTCGCCCTTACGTAATTGCACCACCACTTTGCCATACTCATCAGGCGAACCCAAGCCGTAAATACATGAAACGGATGCCACAATAATCACATCGCGCCGATCCATCAAAGCGCGGGTAGCAGCATGGCGTAATTTATCAATCTCTTCGTTAATATCCGCGCTTTTTTCAATATAAGTATCGTTGCGGGGAATATAAGCTTCAGGTTGGTAGTAATCGTAATAGCTGACAAAATACTCGACTGCGTTATTAGGAAAGAACTCTTTAAATTCCTGATACAACTGGGCAGCCAGCGTTTTATTATGCGCCAAAATCAAAGCGGGACGTTGTACTGCCTCTATTACATTTGCCATAGTAAAAGTTTTGCCGCTACCTGTAACACCAAGCAAGGTTTGGGCTTTCACCCCTTTTTTCAGGTGATTCACCAACTTTTCAATTGCCTGCGGCTGATCTCCGGTTGGCTTAAAATCGGATACTATCTTAAAATCGGGCATAACTGCTCCCCTCTCTCGCGTTCTATCAATATCAGCGCAAAAAACCTTTAAACAATATTATCTACGAGAAATCATAATAACGCCAATTGTGCGAGCTAAAGATGTGAGTTAGACCATAGAAAATTTGGGTTTCATACCCTATACTTAAACAATACCTTGATGGAAACCAAAAGAACCTTGTAGAGGTTTTTGTTATTCAAGAAATAATCGGAAACCCGCGGCGCTCCGTTGGTTTGAAAACCGTTGGGAATAGCTGATTTCAAACAAGAGACAACACCACTAAGGAGGTAACAGAAATGGGACTCATTTTTTCTGGCAACAAATTCAAGTTGAGATTTTGGGGCATTTTGCCCGCAACGGTTCTAACTCTTTCCTTATTGCTGGCGGCATGCAGCGACAACTCCTCGACTAGCAGCCCCACAACCACTACCAGCGCTACCACAAGCCAAGATAACGGCGATAGTCTCAACCCACTGGTCAGTAAGCTCGCAACCAACAGCATTGCTCGCTTCTACGTTACAGTGGAAGGCACGAAGCAAGGTAAGTTCAAGGGCGAATCATTGCAAAGTAAAAATGCCAACAAAATAGAGGGGATTCGCTTTAGCTATGGAGTCACTTCTCCTCGTGATATTGCAACTGGTCAGGCTTCAGGAAAGCGACAACACAAGCCAGTTACTTTCACCAAAGAATGGGGCGCTGCTACCCCACAATTTTTCCAAGCTGCCACTACAAACGAAGTGTTGAAATCAGTCCTGTTTGAGTTCACTAAATCCAACGCGAATGGCGAGGAATATGTGTACTATACGATTAAATTAACCAATGCGACTGTATCTAATATCAATTACGCTGAAGATAGCTTAGCTAAAAGCGGAGATCCAAGCAATGGACTGGCATTGGAAGAAATCTCGTTTACTTTCCAGAAGATAGAAATAGAGAACAAAGATGGTAAAACAATGGCTACGGATGATTGGACATCCCAATAATCCAAGCACCAGCGCTTACACGGAAGCCTCGCCCCCGATGTGCAGGGCGGGGTTTCTTTTTTTGCTTTCGCTTGAAACAGTAATTAAATGTCACAAACCGCATCGACAGCAACAGACCTAGTAACAACTATACTATTTTTAATCTGCATGTAATTGAGCATGGTGTAAAAGTATGTTATATTCATTTGCAAATGATAGCAGCGCTCTGGTAATAGCGTTATCTGCATCGAACACAAAATCAGTAACAGTCCCACTGTAACTGTTTATCTAGGAAGTTTGCGATATTATGCGCTTCGGGCTTATCTCGGACATACATAGCAATTTAGCTGCTCTTGAGGCTGTATTAAAAGACCTTGGTAAGGTAGATGGCTTGCTTTGTGTAGGCGATATTGTCGGATACGGACCTCAACCTAACGAAGTAATCGAGCGAATACGCGAATACGAGTTATTTACTATACTCGGCAACCACGATATGGCAGTGCTGGGATTGCTCGAATTGCAAGAATTTAATCACGATGCGATTGAAGCAAACCTCTGGACCCGTGAGAAACTTACCAAAGAAAATTGGGAGTGGTTAGAGTCACTAAAAACCAAAGCGAAATTTGACGAAAACGTTACGTTAGCGCACGGTAGCCCACTTGAACCTGTGTGGGAATACCTCACCACGCCCCATGCTGCTTCAAGAAATTTTCCTGAATTTGATACTCCGCTTTGTTTCGTAGGACATACTCATTTGCCGCGCCTGTTTCGCATGCTCGATGGTAAGCGACCCGGTACTAATCTGCCCAAAGTAGAAATGCATATACCCGACCCGGGTCAAACCATTATCATCGGTTTCGGACGGTTAATTCTCAATCCCGGCAGTGTGGGACAACCCCGTGATGGAGATTCTAGAGCTTCCTATGCCATCTACGATGATGTAGAAGAAACTATAGTTTTCAAACGGGTGGCTTACGACATCAAACGAACCCAACAATTGATGCAAGACCAAGGTTTACCTCAACGCCTGCTTATGAGATTAGATTATGGCCTTTAACTCCACCTTCTCAAAAGTGCTATACTAGTTATAGGATAGGGTTTTTGATTCTATCAAATCTTTACGCTGACACTATCAAGGTATTCTAAGAAAATGGTCGAAACTAATCTAATTGATGGCACAATATTAGTGCCACTTTGTGGCAAATTTTCCGAAACAGAAGTATTGCGACAAGCAGCGTTAGCAGCAAAACGCAACAAAGCAAAGCTTTATGTCGTCCACGTTATTGTTGTGAAACAACAACTTCCACTCGAATCCGAAATGCCCGAACAAGTAAGACTTGGTGAAAAGGTACTAGCTGATGCCGAGCGTATCGCTCATGAACACGGGGTACGGATCGAAACTGGTATGCTGCAAGCCCGTTCTGCCGGAGTCGCAATCGTAGAAGAGGCTACTGACCGACAAGCGGACTTAATAATGATGGCGGTTAATTTTCGGACACGTCTGGGTGAGTTTAATATGGGTAAAACCGTGCCTTATGTTTTGAAAAATGCCCAATGCCCTGTCTGGATCTATCGGGATTCACTTAATAGAATTCAACAATAACGGAGTATTCCAAATATGAACTTCGTAATACTGGGTTGCGGGCGTGTTGGCGCACGAATGGCAGCAACTCTGGACAATATGGGACATCACGTAGCAGTAGTTGATAAAAACGCCGATTCTTTTAAACGTCTTCCTTCCGATTTCAAGGGTAAAGAGGTTGTCGGTACTGGAATTGACGAGGATGTGCTGCGCCGCGCCGGTATCGAAGAAGCCGATGTTTTTGCTGCTGTCACCAATGGCGACAATACCAATATTATGGCTTCGCAAGTCGCCAAAGAAATTTTCAATGTGCCAAGGGTCATTGCCCGCATCTATGACCCGGTGCGTGAGACAACCTATCATATGCTTGGGTTGGAGACGATTTGCCCTACCACCCTTATAACAGCGCAGATGATTAAAGACGTTTTACCCGATGAGTCAGAGTAAGTGAGGAAACTCTAATGTATATAATAATCGCCGGGGGCGGTAAGGTTGGGCGATACCTGACCGAAGCGCTGGTTAACGATGGATACGAAGTGCTACTCATCGAAAAGATTAAAGCCAAAGTTGATATGTACACCGAACAACTTGGTGGAGTAGTGGTACAGGGCGATGCTTGCGAAGCGCAGGTGTTGATGGATGCAGGTTCTGCCAGAGCAGATGTAATTATTGCCGTTACCGGGGATGATGAAGATAATCTGGTCATTTGCCAAATGGCTAAACGCAAGTTCGGGGTAAAACGTGCTATTGCGCGGGTTAACAATCCTAAGAACGAAAAAATCTTCCACAGGTTGGGTATTGATGCAACGGTCAGCCATACCGATGCTATCCTGAATTTAATAGAACGACAAATTCCACTCCATTCGATTTGCTCTATGATGAATCTGCACGACTCGAATTTGGAACTGGTGGATGTGGTTATAGAAGATGACTCGCCAGCGATTAATCGAGCAATCAGTACGCTTAGTATGCCTGCCGAAACTTCTATCCTGATTATTGTGCGAAACGGTAAAGTTATTGTGCCACGCGGTGACTTGGTTTTGAACCGACACGATGAGGTTCTGGTAATAGGTCCAAAACAAACGGAGAAACTGGTGCGGCAACGATTACTTGGTAATGAACAGTATTAGCAATTACAGTTCGTAAGGGGACGCTTTAGATTGCGCCCCCTTTTTATTTGCGACAGCGCCCGGATTAATAACTCATTTTGTAATTCCATTCCATCCGGTTAGTCGTGCAGTTAGCCACCACCACGCCTGAGCTACTCTCTGTGAACCTTGCTCGTTCAGATGCCCACCATCAGAAGAATAATCGTTAAACAATGCCAGATAATTATTATCGCTAACAGCCTTGCCTGACGGTTCATGACTCTCAATATCGGCAATATCAAACAGGATTTTGTTATTAGCTTTAACGTAATCCCTCACCAATTTATTGTACTGGTCTCGAATCTGATTGCCATCGGTCATAAGCGGCATTGTCCACCACACGAATTTAACTTTAGGATATTTCGTTTCAAGGTAGTTCATGCCGTTTCGGTATGTTTCCCATATTTTTGAGGCAGAAGCGGTATTGTCCACGAAACAAAACTTCATCATGGCTACCTGTACCCGGTCAGCGTAGCCTTCATTATCAAATAACTCTTTGAAGCCTGCAACTTTTGAGGCAGGGTCTTCATTTTCGCCTCTGGTAAACCCACCCACCCCATTATTTTCAAGATACCAGTTCGGTTCTTCCACATCGGCAGTGGTAAGGCTGTAACGGTCAGGATTACTCTGCGCGAGTGCGTCCAAGCCCTCCAGCACGTTATAACCCACCGACTGATGGTTAAACAGGATTTTCAGATTTCTAGCGCGGTCAAGATATTGCTGTGGTATAAGCGAATTAGAAGCATCAATAGCGCTGGAATTGATTGCAAAACCACCCGACCCAATCACCGTTACTTTTGGAAGGGGGTTAGGCGTAACTGTTTCATCGGGAACAGTTTCGGCAGCGGTAGTTTTAACCGAAACGATAGTTTCCTTCGTAACATTGTTTTTGGGTGTAGTAGTTTCGGGAACGCTAGTTGGGGCGGCAGTATCGCCGCAAGCGGAGAGAGTAATACTTAACAATACCAGAAGTACACAAGCAACGGAAAGATAATAGCGATATAATTTCATGTGAATATCCTCCTGAATAATATTGATATAAAGTAAGTTTTTCAGGTTTATCACATTAATTATAAGCAATTCAGGAATACTCTCATATGATTCAGCACACTACAGCCCTTTAAATGAGGTATTTCGACCAGAACATCTTATTTTTAATCAGGTTCTGGAATTTGTGAATAAATTGCCGATTCTTGTTATAATAGGCTGATTTTAGGGCAGAGCCGCCCCGCATATAATACTTTAGGTCTTAAGGCGAACGGGAGAAAATGAGCGTTAAAAAAGTGATGGTAATTGGCAGTGGACCCATCGTAATCGGGCAAGCTGCTGAGTTCGATTACGCGGGTACCCAAGCCTGCCGCTCTCTGCGAGAAGAAGGCATTGAAACGGTGCTGGTTAATAGCAATCCGGCTACCATTATGACCGACGAGGGCATTGCAGATGTAGTTTATATCGAACCGTTGACAGTCGAATCCCTCACCCGAATCATCGAGCAGGAACGACCTGACGGAATACTACCTACGTTGGGTGGGCAAACCGGGTTGAATATGGGCGTGGCATTGTATGAAGCGGGAGTATTGGACAAATATCAGGTGCGCTTGCTCGGCACCAGCGTGGATACAATCAAAAAAGCCGAAGACCGCGAGCTTTTCAAACAGGTATTGCTGGACATCAACGAACCCGTAATCGAAAGCGACATCGCCAGCGATTATGATTTCGCTATGGAAGTCGGCAAGAGCATAGGCTTACCCATCATCATTCGCCCCGCCTATACGCTAGGCGGAACAGGCGGAGGCATTGCCCGCACATGGGAAGAATTAGACCACTTTATCAAAAGCGGCTTGAGCGCCAGCCCGATTCATCAAATTCTGGTTGAAAAATATCTAGGTGGCTGGAAAGAAATAGAATATGAGGTGATGCGCGACTCGAATGATACCTGCATCACCATCTGCAATATGGAAAACATCGACCCGCTAGGCGTACATACCGGCGATAGTATTGTGGTTGCCCCTTCCCAGACTCTTTCCGACAAAGAATATCAGATGCTCCGTTCCGCCAGCATCAAAATCATTCGCAAACTGGGGATAGAGGGCGGTTGTAACGTCCAGTATGCACTCGACCCCATCTCCTTCCAGTATTACGTAATCGAAGTAAATCCGCGCGTCAGCCGCAGTAGCGCACTTGCCTCCAAAGCTACGGGTTATCCGATTGCACAGGTAGCCGCTAAAATCGCCATTGGCAAACGTCTCGATGAAATCCAGAACGCCGTGACCCGCAAAACGCAAGCAGCCTTTGAGCCTGCTCTTGATTATTGTGTGGTCAAAATCCCGCGCTGGCCCTTCGACAAATTCCCCACCGGAGACCGCAGCATCGGTACACAGATGAAAGCCACCGGCGAGGTAATGGCAATTGACCGTAGCTTTGAAGCCGCTTTCCAGAAAGCAGTGCGTAGCCTCGAACTCGGCGGCAAATCCCTTATGTGGGAAGAAGCCGAATGGAGCAAAAAAGTTGAGGGCGAAGAAGCGTCCTACTGGAAATATATTGATAAAGCGAATGACCGCCGTATGTGGGCAGTTTTCGCCGCCTTGCGCCGCGATGAGACCATCGAAGAGCTATATGCCCGCAGTAAAATTGACTACTGGTTCCTACGCAAATTCCAGTTGCTAGTTGAGATGGAACGGCGCATGCTCAAAGAACCGATGACCTCCAACCTGTTGCGCCAAGCGAAACGTTTGGGCTTCAGCGATGACCAGATTGCCGCGCTTACCGATGACTTGCCGGAAAGAGTGCGTGAAATGCGTCATCGTCAAGGCATTGTACCTGTCTATAAAACGGTAGATACCTGCGCCGCCGAATTTGAAGCGGTAACGCCTTATTTCTACAGCGCGTATGAGGAAGAAAACGAAGCCCCGGCTATCACCGGACCCAAAGCGGTGGTTATCGGTAGTGGACCTATCCGCATCGGACAAGGAATTGAGTTTGATTATAGCAGCGTACACGCCGCATGGGCTTTGCAGGAAGCGGGTATCCAAAGCATCATGGTTAACAGCAATCCCGAAACAGTCTCAACCGATTTCGACACCAGCAACCGCCTTTATTTTGAAGCACTGGATGTGGAAAGTGTGATGGATATTCTCGAAAACGAAGGGCAGGATTTATCCGAAGCGCCCGGTAACACTATGAATATTCCTCCCTTGATTCTCCAATTCGGCGGACAAACTGCCATAAACCTAGCTGAACCGTTATCGCTGGCGGGTGCGCCGATTCTCGGTAGCAGTTTTGACAGCATTGATATTGCGGAAGACCGCAAGCGTTTTGAAAATTTCGTGGCAGGGCTAGGCATCAGCCAACCCCCCGGCGCAACCGTAAATTATTACATGGATGCCTTCAAGGTGGCGGAAACTGTCGGTTATCCGGTGCTAGTACGTCCTAGCTATGTACTAGGCGGACGGGCTATGGAAATCTGCCATAACATAGAAGACCTCCAACGCTATACTAGTACAGTGGTTAATATCAGCGAGAAACACCCGGTGCTGATTGATAAATACCTTGAAGGCAAAGAAGTCGAGGTTGACGCTATCTGCGATGGACAGGAAGTGCTTATTCCCGGCGTAATGGAACACATCGAGCGAGCAGGTGTACACAGTGGCGATAGCTTTGCAGTTTATCCGGGCGTAAACCTTTATCGCCATGAGGTTGATACCATTGTGGATTACACCACCCGTATTGCGGTAGGCTTGCAAGCAAAAGGGCTGATTAACATCCAGTATGTAATTTGGCAGGGACAAGTCTATATTCTTGAAGTGAACCCTCGCGCCAGTCGCACCGTACCGTTCCTGAGCAAAGTTACGGGCGTACCAATGGTTAAAATCGCCACCAACATAATGCTTGGGAAAAGTCTGCAAGAGCAAGGCTACGCCCCCGGTTTGTGGCCCAAACAGCCCCTAGTAGCAGTAAAAGCCCCTGTCTTTAGTATGGCGAAACTCTCAGGAGTAGATACCGCACTTGGACCCGAAATGAAATCCACCGGAGAAGTGATGGGCGTGGATTTAACCTATGCGGCAGCAATGCACAAAGCTCTCATTGCCGCCAACATGAGTTTGCCCAAACCGGGCGCAGCAATATTATTCAGTATCGCAGACCGCGACAAAACTGAAGCCATCGAACTTATTCGCGATTTAGCCGAGATTGGTTATCACATCTACGCTACCGCCGGAACCGCTGCAATGCTCGAAAATGCCGATTTAACCGTGGATGTAATCGCCAGCAAACTCGGCACAGGGCATCCCGATACGGTTGAACTTATCAAAGGCGGGCAAGTAAAAGCGGTGGTCAACACTATTAGCGGGCGGAGACGACCATTGCTGGATGGCTTTGAAATTAGGCGAGCCGCAGTTGAAAATGGTATTCCCTGCTATACCTCGCTGGATACTTTCCGCGCTGCCGTTGCTGCGGTCGCTGCCGCACACAACGAGGGTGCAGACTATAATATCAAACCGCTCTCTTGGTATCGCCAGAAAGAGCATTGAGCAGATTCGCTCAAAATAAAACATGACGAGGCAATTCAATCAAAGATTTCGGGTGAAACATTAAAATGAGCCTAGATTAGAACAAGGGGCTTAAGCCCCTTCCTGAAATCACCCCTAATCGAAGCTAAAAAGTGTCCTATTGCAAACTTATGTATAGTGGGCTAAAATGCGATAGGATGCTTATAATCAACCAGATTGTAGTTTTGTAAAGTTATGACCGCCTAATGCCCGACAATTTGAGCGGCAGAGACACCATAGAAAATGATAAAACCTCGCCCGAACAGTCTGAGGAGTTTTTGTATTTCTACGACAGTTCCGCCGATAGCGGAGACCCACCGCCAGAAGCGCGTAAATCTCGCTCGAAAATCCGCGAAGCAATTCGCTCTGTTTACGGAACTCACCCTTTACCGACTCCAGAACCGGAACCTGAATATACGCCACCCCCTGAACCAATTCTGACACCTGACCGAAATGAATTGGCGCGTCTCATCCATGCACAAGTGGATGCAATGGTAGAGGAAGCGCGGGAACTGGCACATAATAGCCAGAAAGAACAGGCGCTTAGAATCCTAAGCCATGCTGTTCGCATTGACCCTGAGCATTCGATGGCATGGACATGGTTTGGCGGGTTGCTAATAGACCGCAACCCCGAACGCGCTTTATACTGTCTGGAACGCGCCTACACCCTTGACCCGGATAACATCCGCGCTGAGAAAGGGCTGGAATACATTCGCGAGATTATGTACCCGCCCGAACCTGAGCTTGAACCAGAATTACAAGAACAACCTGAATATACACCTGTACCCGAAGAAATGGCGTTGGTCAAGGTTGAGGAAGAACAGGCGTTGTTAGTAGAACAACCCGACCCTTCCAACATCAAAATCGGGATGAGCGAGGCATTGGAAATCTGGCGTGAAAAATACCCAGATTTACATGCAGATGACCTCCCAGTTGGAGGCGCACGGGTCACTAAACCACGTTGGAGACGTTCCCGCAAGAAAAAAACGCCTCAACTTCATTACCGATTAAAACTATCTATCGGATTGCTGCTAGGTTTAATGGCTTTCTCAATACTCAGCATGTGGATTTTAGTAGCGCGTCCCAATTTTGAAGCGCAGCCTAAACCCATTCCTACTCTTGCACCTATACCTACTCTTACGCCAATTCCCACTCTCGCACCCACCGCCACGCCACTTCCCAACGCAGAAGAAACCTATGCCTTGCGATTGCGTGGTCAATTGGAACGCTATAATTCATTCCTCGAAAGGTCAAAAGAACTTTATCGCCAATTTGACTCAGGTAAATTGCGTTGGGAAGAGCTTAAAAAGGGCTATCACGATTTACAAGGAGAAATAAAGGAGCAGAAAAAGCGAGTTGATGAACTTGCCGGACCGACTACACCACAGCTTTTAACAGTGTACAAGAACTTGCAAGAAATCTCGCTAGTCTCTATAACCGCCATAAATTATACAGTTAGCGGTACCGACAATATCTCTGATGAAGACCTGAACGAAGGTACGCGACAGCTAAAACGGGTAAACGGTTTGCTGGTAAGTTTGGCACAACAACTCGATACAGTTGCGCCATTGCCCACACCAGCCGTTACACCTACCCCCGATATAACACTCACATCAAACCCAACACCCGCTAACTAAATTACCCGCGCACTTTTGCCATCCTGATTATATAGATTAGCAAAGTGCCAAACACCATCACCAGAAAAATCGGCAAGAACCATACACCTAACCCGGACGAACGCCCGAAAGATACTTCCAATCCTTGCCAATGGATATAAAAAAATATGGCGGCAATTTCTACCCTTAGCAGTAAAAGCATTTGCCGTGCCAACCGATACTGACCAGCAGCGTTTTGCGGTGTAATATTCCATGGATAATTGAAATAATGCGGAATGCGGCTTACCAGCATCAAACTCAAGTAGAGTATAGTTAGGATAATCGGCACTATTAAGAAAGTGCCTTTTTCTCCATAACCGTCAGGCTGCCCCACTGCATTAAAATGAGTCGGCACACGCTCAGGCAAACTTCCCCAAGAGTTGATAGTCAAGCCAATTGTCAACCCAACCAACCCAAGCCCTGCTACTTCCAGAATTTTTTCGCCGGAATTGTAGTTCAATCGCAAAACCGGACGTTTACTGGTTGCCATCTTCTCATCTTCCTTGTCTTATCAAGGGCAATATCAATCTTTTAAAGTTACGTGCCATACCGGGCAAAGTTTCAACCGGTGGTCTGTACCCCCGCCGCTATCCCATTAATACTGTGCAAAATTATATCAAGTATCTTTTCAAATTCTTCGCGATCCTGATCAATGGCAAAATTATCTAGCGATTTCTGCCGAAGCCTTTTCAGCAAAGCCACCTGCACAAAACTAATCGGGTCAATATAGGGATTGCGCAACCTGATGCTGCGTTGCAAGACCGGGATATTATCCAGTAGGGTTGTCTGCCCTGTTATGAGCATCACCGCATCGCAAGTTCGCTTATACTCGGTTTCGATTAATTCCCAAATTTCCTCACGCACCTTCTCATCCGTCACCAGCGTAGAATAGAGCCGGGCAATTTCTAGGTCAGCAGCGCCCAAACTGCGTTCCGAATTCAACAGAATGGTCTGGAAAAAGGGCCAACCATTGTACATTTCCTGCAACAAAGCTAACCGGTGTTCGTCCGGTGTATCACTACCATCAGGATATAAATAGTTATGTAAAGCTGAACCCACGCCATACCATCCCGGCAAATAATGGCGATTCTGTGTCCAACTAAAAACCCAAGGGATTGCTCGCAAATCCTGGATGCGTCCGGTAGCACGCCGACTGACAGGACGTGAAGCAATATTCAAACGCCCGATTTCGTTTATAGGAGAGGCTTCAAAAAAGTAGCGGGCAAAATTTGGATTTTCAAAAACCAAACCGCGATACGCTTTGAAAGCCGTTTCAGACATCGCTTCAAGAGACGCAAACCACTCCTCTTCTGCGCCCGTTCGTAATGCGCGGGTTTGCGGACTGAGAGTAGCTTTGAAAACCGCATTGGTAACTTGCTCAAGATGGCGATGTGCAATTTCAGGATTGGAATACCGCGCAAAGATTACTTCGCCCTGCTCAGTCATCTTGAGTTTGCCGCCCAAGCTATGCCTTGGTTGCGCCATAATCGCCCGGTTTGCCGGACCTCCACCGCGTCCGATTGCGCCACCACGCCCGTGGAACAACCTCAGATCTATGCCCTCCTCTTGGCATACCTTCGCCAATTGTCGTTGAGCTTTATACAACTCCCAGTTAGCAGTAAAGAAACCGCCGTCCTTGTTACTGTCGCTGTAACCAATCATAATTTCTTGCAAGTAATTGTAACCAGCGAGAGAGCTACGATAAAGTGATGTTTTGAAAAGCTGCTGCATAATATCCGGGGCGCGGCGCAAATCCTCGATGCTTTCAAAAAGCGGCACAATATGCAAATCGCAGTCAATAGTGGCGGAAGTAGGGTCGAGACGCGCCAATCCTCCCTCCTTTGCCAGCAGCAACAAAGTTAAAACATCGCTAGGTTGGTTAGTAAAACTGATTACGTAGTTTTCGCAAACCTCGCGGTTAACTTCAAGCTGCATCCGGCGCATTACCCGCAAAGTTTCCAACACTTCCTGAGTATCCGGGCTATAATCGGCATCAGAGATAACCAACGGGCGAGGGTCTCCTAATTCCCGCTCCAACAAGCCATATTTTTCGTCTTCAGACAAATCAGCATAATGGTCACAAACACCCGCCAACCGTAGAATCTCAGCTAACGCAGTAGTATGGCGTAAACTATGCTGCCGAACTTCCAGACCGGCAAGATGGAAGCCAAAAACCTGCACCTGCGTAATCAAATCAGCCAACGCGCCGTCCGCGATACGACCACCCCGATTCTCACGAAGACTCTCATCCAGTAAGGCAAGGTCGGTCAGAAACTCGACTGGAGAGAAGTAGCGGTAATCATGTTGTCGAGTAATTGCTAGACCTGTTCCCGCCTGAGAGGGTGGAATGCCAGCTTTTATAGCCTCCAACTCAGTATCATAGGCAGCCTGATTGAGTTCTATAGTGCGCTCTAGGCGTGCCAGCATAAAATTGATTTTTTGGCGATAAACCTCAAAAATACTTTGTTTCTCGAATTTTATAGCTAGGTCGGGCATCAGGCGGCGATCACACACCAACGAATCGAGTAACGCCTGATTAACCTTAATAAGGCGTAGGCTAGGCGACAATTCTTCAGCAAGACGCTCTAAGCTGCCACGATATAGTTTGAGAATCGTTTTTTTCTGCCAGCGGGAAGTCATCGCAGTGATTGTAGCAGTAATATGCGGGTTACCGTCACGGTCTGCCCCAGTCCAATTATTAAAGCGTAGGAAAGTGGGAATTATAAAAGACTCATTCGGGTAATAGCGTAGCAGAGCTTTCTCAAGGTCGCGATACAGGCGCGGAACCATAGGATAAAGCGTACTCTCGAAATAGTAGAGAGTATTGGCAACTTCATGGAGCGGAGTAGGGCGAGAAGCACGAATTTCGTCAGTTTGCCACATCGAGGTTACAACCCGACGTAATTCTTCCTCAAGAGGCTCCCTCTCAGCGTGGGGAGTTTCGTTAGAGGCAAGACTAGCTACAAGACGATTAATATTGCGAAGGTGGTAGAGGTTGGCGCGACGCCTACTTTCTGTAGGATGGGCAGTAAAAACTGGCTCAACAAGCATGCGACTCAACAAGCGGCGAATCGATTGCGCTCCCACACCCTCCAGCTTTAACTCTTTCAGTGCCATTGCTATACTCTCGCTAGGCGGTTCAGGGTAATCAGAACGCTCACGCTGTGTTAGAGCAATCAAACGCGCCCGTTCTTCTGCCAGATTTAACAAGTGGAAATAAAGCGTAAATGAGCGCACCAGCGCAAAAGCCATAGCAGGGTTGAGATTTTCCATCTTCTCCATGATACGGTTTTGTTTCTCCTCGCTCCAATGAGAGCGCAATTCAATGCTGTACTTGCGTACTTCTTCGACTTCTTCTAGAAGCGTATCGCCTACCTGTTCGCGCAAAACATCACCCAGAATCGAGGCAAGGCTACTTACCAGCGCTCTCAGCCTTTCATCTAGGCTCTGAATATCTCGTTCTCTCTCACCACTCATAAAACTGCTCCCCAAAAAAAAATAAAAAAAGACGCGACATCTCGCGTCCTCGCTGAGAAAAATAATTTTACTGATTTTACCGCATAAATTGGGCTTTGGTAAAGAAACAGAGTAAGTTGTTCTAACCCTTTATTGCGCTCGATTACAAAATCTATAACTTTAGGTTTATACTTCCCAAGGTTTTACATCAGGATTTTACCAGCCAGTAAGGCTACCATGCCCACCGCGCCAGAACCTTCCACAATATAGCATTGCTAATATAAGTTTGTAATATTGTAGCACATGCTATAATAAAACAGTTAAAAGGAGGTAACGGGCATGGCAGAAAAACCTAACCAATCGGATAGCAAGCCATTTAGCCCCACCGATGGGCAGAGCGAGTCGGTGGAAGCAAAAATACTGCCCCTATACACCAGTACCGGAGAACGCGGTGAGACGGTACTTGCCTGCGCTATGTGCAAAACTCCTACGCCTGTAGAAGAATTAACCGTTACCTCTAAAAGTCGGTGGAGTTACGACACATCACTAGTAGTATGCCCTGATTGCCTAGAGCGGATGCAGATAGAGGTTAATAAACAAACCTCCGGCGGAGACTTGATTATGGCATCAGTTTGGGGCTTGATTGCCTTTATTATAACTACCGCCGCGCTTGGTACGCTTATCTGGTTAAACCGCTCCGAAACATTTGAGGCAGTCTGGGGTTACATCGGGGCATATTTACTGGTTATACCCGGCTTTGTAATCGGTAAAGCTATCTATTTCGGTTCAGACCGTCACGACAGCACGGCACAGCTTTGGATAGCTATGGGTTACACTGCCTTAAGCCTGTTGATAACCAACTATATCAATCAAATCAGCTTTGTAAACCTCGCGCTGGATATTGCTCGACCTGATGGACATGCGCTGGCATATATAGACCCGTTACCCTATTTCACCAATTATATTATTCAACCGTTGTTTGATTTGTTAGTCAATGAACCGCTGGTACTTCTTTTCGTTCTGACCGGTACAACGCTAGGTCTTACAGTTGCATATCTTAGCAGTGGCGGACCTCGCCTTTATACTCGACCTTTCAAAAGTGAGCGGTAGCTTACTTGAATAGAAAGTTTACACACCTGAACACATATGCCTATACTCGTTAAATAATAGTCTTTAGTGGCAAAACCATCATTTTGGAGGGGGAAAATGGAACTTACTGAGGAACAAATAACGACTGGATTAGGTATAGCAGCGGTAGGTCTCGGTGGTATGTTCGCGCTATTGCCCGGCTTTATGAACAAAATGGCGGGTCTTAATCTTTCTGAGAGCATGGAAAGCCGCTTGATTATCAGGTTGCTGGGTATGCGCGATATTTCGATGGGTGCAGGCATATTGCTGAATCGTGCCAAACCAGAAGCATCGCAGCAATGGAGGCAAATTCTAGCGTTCAATGCACTTACCGATGTAGCTCTATTTGGATTATCCTTCCCACGTTCCAAATCTAAGCTCAAAACCCTTATGGCAGTTACAACCTCTGGGGTGGTGGCTTTCTTCTCACTACGTTAAACCCGCAGAAAATCCAATTCATTAGAAACTCCGGCGTGTTTCCTAGTATGCGCCGGATTTGTTCAGCTACACAGCAACATTAGGCTAATTGCTTCGTTAAATCTATATAGGGCAGGAAATGTGGATAGCAGAAAGCGAGAAAACTTAATATGTTGAGCAGAACAAAATCAAAAACGGTAGTTCCAGCCATTATTTTAATAATTCCCCTAATACTAGAAAGCTTGTTTCTAACGAGCTTCACAGCGCAAGCAGCAGACTACAACGCAGTTGCCCCTTTTGTAAAGCTTGGAAACGGTCACGATTCGGTAGCAGTGACGGATGCCAATGGCGCAATTCATATAATCTGGATAAATCTAAATTCAAAACTGGAAGAGGTGGTATATGCCAACGGCAAAGTACAAACCGCCAAAGCAACGCCGCTAGATTATGAATTTGTGCAACAGATAAACGGACGGCTTGCTGCTACTACGGGCAATAATCGGCTGCATCTTTTTTATACTCAGTTGCAAACTCTTTGTTATGCCAGTCGTTCATTGAGCAACTTTGACTGGACTCAACCCGATTGCACTTTTGTACCCGGTACAACTCCACTAAGTAGCCCGAATATAGCAGCGTTGCCCGATGGCAGATTGGCATTTGCTTGGCAAGCGGGCGGACAAATGAAAATCGCGGTGCGTGGGCTGGATAATCGCATAACCTACCTTCCCGATCCGGGAGATGAAAGATACGGGCGTTTCAGACCGTATCTGCTGGCTACCGGAATCCAGAATTTAACCATCATATGGGAACAAGGGCATGAACCGGGACCCGGTGGTAGCTACCGCAGCGAATTGCTAGGGAGTGAGTGGCTAGGCAATAACTGGAGTACACCTATCAGTATATCCGGCTATACCAACGACACCTTTAATCCGTGGACTGTGGGCGGGCTAACAGCGATAGTAACAGCCGATGGAACTTTGCATCTGGCTTATGTATTGTTTGCGCCCGACCCGCAGTATATTGGCATACCCTACCGCCTTTATTACAAACAGGGAAAATTGAACAGCTTGAGCGCAGCAGAAATGGTAGCCGGAAATGTTAGTTCACCGTCGCTGGCAGTAAGCGACAACCGGATTGAACTGGTATGGAATAGCGGAATTGGCACAAGAATATTTAATTTCAGAATTGAAAATCAGGAGATTTTGTGGAGTAGGCGCGGAGATAACGGCTGGAGTTCTCCAGTTAATATCTCTTATACGGCGGGTAGTTCTTATAATCCCCTTTTATTCATTGCGCCGGATGGAGAAAGCAGAGCGCTTTGGTCAGAATGCAATGGAAATCTATGCTATGGGGAAACACTACTGGCGCAAACTGTATCTAAGGGAAAGGCTTGGGGGCATCGCGCCGAAACAGACAGTGCCGCGCTTTACGACTACACACGCCGAGCGGATGGTCCTTTAATGGATGGCTTAACCAATCGGTCATGGTTATGGGGACCTAAAAATTGGTTCACCACCTCCGAAGAGTATATCGAAGCACCCGAAGGTAAGCGCATGGTAAGTTATTACGACAAGGCGCGTATTGAGGTAAACGACCCAAACAAATTATCATCAGACCTCTATTACTTTACAGGCGGATTGCTGGTAACCGAAATGGTTTCGGGAAGAATACAGTACGGGGATGGCTTTTTTCTAGGTAGCTATCCCAATACCGTACAGGTGGCAGGCGATTATTATAACAATGCGGATGCCCCTACTTATGAATCTTTCAAAAAACTAATTTATGTGCCGGAAAGCGGACAGTCTGAAAAACATCCCAACCTTACCGCGAGAATTATCCACGATTGCCTCAACAACGACGGCATGGTAGTCAGATGTTCTAGCCCTTCAGCCGCATACGCTGCATATATTACTGAAACCGGGCGTAACATTGCCGCGCCTTTCTGGAACTACCTGAATCAGAGCGGAATTGTTTACCGGAATGGTCAGGCGGTACAGGAAAAGTTATTTGATTGGGTTGCCGCGATGGGATTTCCCATAAGCGAACCGCTATGGGTTAAAACTAAAGTAAGTGGGGTTGAGCAATTAGTATTGGTACAGCTTTTTCAACGTCGCACTTTAACCTACACCCCTTCTAATCCGGCTGCATTTCAGGTTGAAATGGGCAATGTGGGACAACATTATTATTACTGGCGTTACGGTGGTCAGAATATACCTTGGCTGAATAACAAAAGCTGAGTAATTTCATTAAGTTAAGTCAATACCACAAAAAAGACTCTCGCCTCTAAATAAAGACGAGGGTCTTTTTGAGTCATTCAAAGACATGTGTGCTTTATGTTATACCGGAGTTGCCGCTTCCTCTGTAGATTTGAGGTTATGCGAATGCGCTGCAACATGTACCAACATCACCGGCACATCGCAATGCTGGAATACTTCATCGGCAACACTGCCAAGCAAAAACATATATATATCACCGTGACCTTGAGTAGCAATGACCAGTAACTTTGCCTCTACTGCCCGCACATAATTGGTAATTTCTTCAGAAGGGTCGCCTACCACCAGCGCAGTATCACATTGCGTCAGTCTAGCTCTTAGCGGTTCGGCGATTTTTTCCAAATAATTTGTGGCTTTGAGGCGATAATACTCAAAGGCATTAGAATCTAGGTAATCCTGACCCTTATCCTCATTCTCGGTGAACCATTCCTCCATTTCATCTGTCGGAACAAAAGGCTTTAGCACCCGCAATAGCAACAGAGGACAACCATATTGTTGGGCTAACTCTACAGCCGGCTCAAGCGAGGACTCAGCGTTAGGAGTACCATCCAGCGTTACTACAATAGGCGTTATCGAAGGATTTCCCGCAAACTCTTCTTGTAGGCGAGAATGGCGGATAATCACCGGCACAGGGGCTTTTCTTATCACCTCTGCTGCAACACTATCCATGATTAAACGCGACAGACCGCTGCGCCCATGAGAAGCCATCACAATCAAGTCGCATTTCTCGGTATGGGATAGCAGGGTTATTTCTTCAGCGGGTTCACCTGAAACCATTTTCGACTTCACCAACTCCGAATCAAATCCGAAATCGTTAACCAGACGTTGCTTAATAAGCTCAAGGTATTCACGAGTTTCGGTTTCAAAGGCTGAGTCGTGAGTATCTCTTTCCAACAACCCCCGTTCCAACACTCTAAATAACAACAATTGGGCATTTAGTCTGGAAGCAAGAGTAGCGGCAAACGGGATTACATCTTCCGAAAGCGGTGAGCCATCCAACGGAACCAAGATTTTCTTGAACATTTCATCCACCTCCCGGTTTAACGGTGCAAGAGAAAATCAAAAAATTGGTACGTCACTGCACCTTCTTTCCTTTTAAATATTAATACGTAGAAGTTAATACGAAGGTTGCAGAGAGTGAAAAATCGGCTAATATAACCGTTGTTATAGGAAATAAGGTGCAAAAGAAGTTTACAGAAGCCCAAAGCGGGTATATAATCCCCTTGCTTTTAACGAAGATTAGTTAGGGATAAAAGAATTGGTGCTTGAAGAAAAAAAGAGTCTGAGACAGAAAAATGCTTTACGTCTGCGCCCATCCGCGATATTACGTGGTATTGGCATAGTGCTGATAAGTTTTGCCACATTAGGCTGGCTTAGTATTTTCCCCTTTGTACAACTTATTAAGGGAAGTCTGAACGGCAAACTCTTAATTCCTGCCGAAGATAGGATTCTCTCCGGGTTTAGCAACTTCCTCATCAGCAATCCTCAATCCCTTTGGTTCAGCTTTATAATCGGAATAATTCTACTGTTCATACTTACTCCCTACCAAATAGCCGAATCTAACGATAAGCAAGATTCGACATTACGGATTGCCGGGTTGGAATTCCGGTTGCCACAGTGGCTCTATTTTAGCTGGCGGTTGGTAGGGATAGCCGCGCTGGTGGCTATTCTGGCGGTAGCAGCAGTTTACCGAATCGGTGACGCTCGTGATATTGGGGCAACCGACCTAGTACGCACCGATTATGACGAAGGGGTACATGCCGAAACCGCTTTGTTGTTGGCACACGGCAAGCAACTTTATCATGATTTCTTCTTTGGACATCCCGTTGGGGGGGCGCTGCTATGGTCTTTGCCGCTACGCCTAGAAGGGGCAGAATGGGGCAGCCTATATGACTTCCTGCGGGTGCGTCTTTTTACTTCGCTGGTTTCGTTGCTCACTATCGCACTAGTATATCTAACGGGGCGGCGAATTGGCGGCAAGTGGGCAGGACCCGTTGCCGGGGCGATAGCAGCCTTAGCCTTGGCAATTGACGGAGGCGCAATACGGGCAGAGCAACAGATATTGCTCGAACCTCTGGTAAATTTCTTCAGCGTACTAGCGCTTTGTTTGTTTGTCCATTTTGATTTCAACCGAAACGGACGCTCGCGACTCTACGCCTTTGGCGCACCCGCGTTGGTTGGGTTCGTTGCCGGACTGGCTTTCTCGGTTAAAGTCCCCGCGTTAACGCTCATAGTAGCGTTAGGTCTGACGCTGGTCATTTGGCGGCGCTGGCAAGCGTTGGGCTTCTACGCATTGGGTGGAGTAGTAGCTTTTTTGCTGGTAAACGGCTATTATCTACTTACTAGCGGAAGCGATTTTATCAAGCAAGTATATCTATGGCAACTGCTACGACCTGCCAATGATATAGCCGTTACAAGTGGGTTTACCTCCCTCACTACTACCAGCGCAATAGATTATATGTATGGGCGACCTTACCTTGCTTTTACGTTGTTAGGAGCATGTTTGGGATTAGTTGCCATCGTGATTCGCTGGGTATCGGGGAAAGGCGGACAAGGCTGGATTCCAGTGGTATTACTGGCAATTTTTACAACTTATCTTTACACCGGGAAAGCCTTCTTCTTTCCTCACTATTACGATCAAATGGCACTACCATTGGCATTGCTGGCAGG
>Ga0194047_10000347_pt1 | contig 31267 bp, 27 predicted proteins | sample JunL225m_MetaG_2_FD_160070 | JGI IMG/M metagenome (GOLD analysis project Ga0194047, IMG submission 160070) | Anoxic zone freshwater microbial communities from boreal shield lake in IISD Experimental Lakes Area, Ontario, Canada - Jun2016-L221-5m | ecosystem: Environmental > Aquatic > Freshwater... | reverse complement strand
GCTATACTGTGCAAAGCTTTATCAAGTAGAATGGGCAACAACTGATGCAGCGAACCAAAAATAATCATGCTTGCCCACCCCAGTGTGGCAATGTGAGTAATGGCTAAGAGTTTTGGATTAAAATAATGTCCTATAAATGCATCGCCAGAAAAAAGCATAGCAACGGTTAAGGCAAGGAAAGAAGCCCCTCCAAAGGCATAAAAAGGAAGAACCACACCAGCTGTTCTGGTAGAGTTAGTGTTGGGTAGCATCATTTGTAAATAAGCAGTCTTACATCGCCTTCGGTTATTTCGTTTATTTGCCAGCGAAAACCTCGTTCCTGAATTTCGGGAAGCAAAAACTGAGGTAGTTTTTTGTGATGAACATATAATAACATATCGGCAGGCAATACATCAAGTTGGTTCAATATGGTGAGCATGGGCAATGGCATTTCGAGTTGGCGAACATCGATGGTAATTATCTTTTCTCCGAAACATTTTACTTGTTGTTCGAATTCGACTATATTGCTTAGGTTTGGCAATGGTGATTCTAAAGTTTCTTTTGCCTCCAATCCACCTACTTGTTTTAAGAAGGTGAATGTTAACTTGGGTTCTTGGCGAATGGTAAAATGGATGTATCCTTTTTTGTTAAGAATGGCAATGAGAGGGGCTGGCTCGAAAGTGTTAATCAATTTAAGTGTTTTGTCTTTTGGCATTTTGGCAAGAGTGTCCATTATTAAATTAAATGGATCTATTCCTTTCGCTAATCCTGCTCTCACATCGAGTTCTTCAGTCAGATTCGGTGTTAAGAGTTTAACAAATTCGGGAAGTACTTTTTCTGACATAGTGTTATCTGCATTTATATTGTTACTGTTTATCTCCCTCTTTTATAAAAGAAAAAACAGACCTTCGTTTGAAGGTCTATTAGGGCGGTGTTACGAAAGTTGTTTTTCCATTTCGATTGCCTTCGGAAACAGAATGTTATTTTCGAGGTGAATGTGCTGATGCAAATCGTCTTCAAACTCTTTTAGTTTGGCATACGATAATCTGAAAGTAGTACAAGCATCGTAAGGAGGCTCGTAACGATTGGACAACTCTGCTATTTCTTCCATTATATCGCCTGCAAGTTCATGTTCTTGTTCCATAACATAGATAGGATTTTGAACACTACCAAAAGGTGAAGCTTGAATTTTTGATTTAGAGGCATTGGCGGCAGCTAGTTTTTTCATGTAAGGAAACAATATGTTTTCTTCCATACCAAGATGAGTAATTAAATCATCGGCCACTTTTTCGAAAAGCTTTGCAATGGCAATGGCTTCGGGATGATTAGCTCCATGTACTTTGGCTACTTTTTTAGTATATTCGCTGATAACAGGAATTGCTTTTTTGATGTAGTTGTGATGGGTGTTGGCCACATAATCGGCCAAAAAGCCAAGTTCCCAAGTATTAAAATCTTGTGATGGATTGGCCACAATGGTATCCACTTCCTTGAGTTCTTTTTCTATTTGAACCACATCCAACCCTTTGGTTTTGCAGGCTTCTGTAAGTGTTTTTTTACCACCGCAACAAAAGTCTAAACCATATTTTTTAAATATTTCGGCTTTGCGAAAATCTTTGGTTACTAAGTCGCCAATGGTCGATTCTTTTTCGCCTTCGTTGAGTTTTGCTATTTTGACTTTCCACCATTCGGGGCCTTCTTCGAGGTATTCCCAAGTGAAAATATTCCCACGCTCGCCCAATAATTGATAATACAGTGGTTTGGGGTCGTGGTCGTTGTGAATAATAAACCCTTCGCCACTTTTGAGCAAATCGAAGTTTTCGAAGATGGTTGGATGTTTGCGTTTTGGTTCGATGATTGTGACATCAATAATTTTAACTGGTTCCATTTGTTGGCTATTTAGTTATGTAATTAAAAGTTTTGCGACTGGCATATTGCTGTGTCATAATTTTCCTTTTAATAATCGGGGCAAAGGTATACGGGACAAGGCTCTTCAATTGTGATTAGAATCATAATGTGATATAATTTATTAAACACTTAATTAAAAATCAGTAAGGATAATTTAAATTCGAAATTTAAATACAAGAAAGTTCACGAAACGAAAGAAAAACGAAAGTGCGCGATTTATGCGTGAAATCATAATTGGAGACAAAATGATGGTGTAGTATTGAGGCTGTAAAAACAACTTAAAATAACTAATATTATGAGAAAGACATTAATGTATTTAACAATTTCGGGAACAGTACTTTTATCCGTATCATGTGGCTCTGGAGAGGAAAGTGAAGCAGCGAACAAAAATAATGAGGCGGTGGCGCAAACACCTGTTGCTGGTCAGTCGGCAGTGGCCGATGATGTATCAGCAAAAAATATTGTACAAGTAGCAATAGGAAGTAAAGATCATACCACTTTAGTGGCTGCTGTAAAAGCAGCTGAATTGGTGGATGTGTTGAGCAACACTGGACCGTTTACGGTGTTTGCACCAACTAATGCAGCTTTTGAAAAATTGCCAGCAGGAACTGTAGAAGGTTTGTTGAAGCCAGAAAAGAAAGAAGCACTACAAGATATATTACAATATCATGTTTCGGTGGGAGTATATCAGGCAGATGCGCTACAAGATGGACAAGTGCTAGGTCAAGTGAATGGTAGCAATATTACAATAAGCAAAAAAGATGGTAAGATAATTGTGAATGGTAGCGCAACCGTTATTGCATCGATACAAACCAGCAATGGTGTGATACATGTAATAGATGGAGTATTGTTGCCTCCAAAGCAATAGTATTAATCAAACTAATTAAACAAAAAAAGCGTAAACTTCTGTTTACGCTTTTTTTATTTAGTGAAACTGTAGAATAATGAATGTTAGGAAATGATTTTGATTTGCATTACTGTGGAAATACTAATTGCACGTTGCTTGGCGAGTTCTGCATTAGGTCCTCGAAAGTTTTCGTCAACTGATTGAATAAACAATTTGTTCCATTGTTCAAAATGTTCTTTTCTCAATGGAGTGACGTAACTTAGGTGACGATGAATGTTCATGTTATCGCGAGAATAAGTGCCAGTGTAAAAAAGGGCATTTTCCCAGAAATCGAACATAACGGGTAAGTGTTTCTCCCAATTTACTTTGACCACATCATTGAAAATGTAACCAATAGTTTCATCGCTTTTTACTTTTTCGTAAAAAGCGATGATTAGCTTTTCGATATCTTGCCTGTTTATTAAATCTTGTATCATAATAAATAAATTAATGTACTATAAATCTTTTCGTTTGAAAACATAAAGAGAAAGCTTAAGTGGAACTAAAACCCAAATAACCAAAGCTGACAATGCAACAAAGAAACTTAAATTGGTTCCAAAGAAATCTTTGAAAACAGCACCCGTATAACCCATCAATGCTGAAACATCCAATTGTAATAAGATGATAATTCGACTAAGGTCGACCGGATTGAATCCTGAAATAAATATCATAATTTTCTCAAGAGGATAATCTGCAAATTGAAAAAGCAAAAATAAGATTAATCCATCAAATATTAAAGTAAAATATAGCCAGAGTAAAATGGCAAAACCAATCCCTTTTGCTTTGTCGCGAGTGAGGACTGAAGCAAAAAGCGCTATGGCAACAAAAATGACAGAAAGAAGACAACCTGCGATGATCATCATGAGACCAGTAGGGGTGGGTTCGAAACAAAGGAGAGGAAAACCCACACCCAACAAGAATGAAAGAGACAACGAAACAGCTAAACCAGAGAAAAGACTAAGCCAAATTTGTTTTCGCTGTATAGGTTGACTAAGCAAAAGTTCGATGAATTCGGAGCTATTATAGCAATAAATGGTGGAGAAAATGATGGACACCAAAGGAACAATAAATAAGATAAGATTAAGAAGGCTAAGCAGACCTTTGGCGGTGTTGTCTTCGAGAGAAAAAACACTTAAAGAAATGATGAACAAAATAATTGTGTATGCCAACACAATTTTGTTGCGAAGAATGTCGATGATAACGTATTTAATAAGTTTATTCATTCCTTTGTGCTTGAGTCATTAGCTTAGCAACTGCTTTTGAAAGTTTGGTTTCACTAGTATTCAATTTTAACTCTTCGATTGAGTTGTGAAAAATAAGATTCCCATCTTGCAAGTAAACAATTTGTGTGACAAGATCGTCTAATTCAGAAAGCACATGTGAAGTAATCAAAATGAGTTTTCCTTTTTGTTTCTCTTTGATGATTTTCTCTTTAAGGATTTCGGAAGCAAGCGGGTCGAGGCCAGCAGTAGGTTCGTCTAGAATGAGTACTTGAGAATTGAACAAAAATGCAAGTGCAGCAGAGACCTTTTGACGAGTACCTCCAGACAAGTTAGACATGCGCTTATCAAGCATACCATTAAGATGAAAACTATTTATTAATTCTTGGTCAAGCTCAATCGATTCGTGTTTACGAATGTCCTTCATCATTCTAAATAAATGACCAATGGTCATATTGTCAGGATATCGACCTATTTGGGGCATGTAACCTATTTGAGAACGATATTCCCAATCATTAGAAATCTTCTTACCGTTAAATAATATTTCGCCTGAATCGGGAACAATTAAACCTAAGATGCTTTTAATTAAAGTTGTTTTACCACTACCATTAGGTCCGATGAGTGCAATGCACTGACCTGAGGAACATTGTAAATTAATTTGGTTAAGAGCAATTAATTTGCCAAATTTTTTGGATATGTTCGAAGTTTGTATCATAGTTTGACAGGTTTCATAAGCGGGGTTTCATCTTTAAGGTTTTCAGGAGTAAGTGAAGGAATCATTTTTTCGGTTTTATCGAGCAATGAAACCATGATGCTTCGAAACAAAATCATAGCTGGTGGATTTTTTTCGATAATCATCGAAAACATACTAATAGGACGATACGGAATATCCCCGATGTTGTCTTTGTTCAGATCGTAACCTTGGTATTTGTCCCAATAGTTTTCGTTGAAAGAATTAAGCACAAGGGTACCATTGGTACCCACATCAAATGTGTTTCCGAAAAAATTATTTTGAGTAATGGTAACATCCATGCAACTAGCTTGAATTTTGATTGCCCAGCCATTATTTTTGAAAATGTTTTTTTGCATTTGACACCTACTAGCTCCTTCCATGTAGATGCCCATTGTGTTCTCTGTAAATTTATTGTTGAAGATATAGGAGTCGGAAATTTCTTTCAAAAGAAGACCATAAGCCGCATCGCCCCAATTTTGTTCGAAGGTATTGTTAATCATCGTGACACCTTTTGTGAACATGACAGCAACTCCAGCGCCATTTTTTTTAAAGATGTTGGTAATATATGAATCATTATTCGAAAACATAAAATGCAGCCCATAGCGGAGGTTAGCAATTGAAGTATTTCGCCAAATAATGGAATTGGTGACAAACTCGAAATAAATACCATCGCGATGACCAGTTATCGTATTGCCAATGATTTGCATGCTGTCTGATTTCCAACAGTGAATGCCGTTACCAATTTCCTGTTCGGCTTGACCATACGATTTAATTGTATTGTTTTTAATGATACAAGCTTTTCCGTTTTGCGTATAGATGCCGAAGAAATTATCATCAAGGATATTGTTTGATACAGTAACGTTAGAAACATTATAAATTTTGATTCCTGCAGGGTCAACCAAAGTACCTATTCCCGAATGTTGGATTTTAAAACCTGTAAAAAGCACCTGACTCGCACGGATAGAAACTACTTCGTAAATGTGCTGTCCATCAATAATAGGATGGTTGATGCCAATGACGAAAAGTGGCTTGTCAATATTTAAATCATGTTCGAAATAAATGCCAGGTTGAACAAAAATGGTATCGAAGGGAGAAGCGTGAATAACAGCTTGGCGAATGGAATGAAAAGGAGTCTTTTGCCCTACATAAATGGTGGATGCTATTAGAGAAAAAGATGAAAAAAAAAGATGAAAAAAGTAAAGTAAAAATAGAATGACTAGTCGCATCAGTAATTGAAATTGGCCAATTGACTCCAAAGAATTGTTTCGCCTTTCAATTTTTTGTTATAAAAAAGGAGCGAGTCTTTGTTGGCGAAGGCTATTATGTTTCCATTCATAGGGCTAGATAGGAAATCGCTCTTGAGAAGTAAGCTGCTAGTTTGTTGAACAAGTATATGAGGAGAGGAAAAATCGACAAAATAAAAATCTTTGATTTCGGTGCTGCCGATATTTTTTTCTTGTAGATAAGAAAGGAGACAATTTATTTCATCGAATTTAAAAACTTTTCCTTTGAGTGTTAGAATTTCGGCACCAAACTTTGGGTCACTGATTGTCATCTTACAAAACTGACAATTATCGATACCTAGCTTGATAGGTTTTGGATTGGAGGAACAAGACGTTATTGAAAATAACAATACCAAAACTAATGAAGAAGAAACGATAGTATTCATTTTTCTTAAAGATTTGATCTTAAAAAGATCGAACACAGTAGCCATAAGTAAAAGTGCTCCGACAGAAATAAAAATCCAACCGCCAATATCGGGAATGGAATAAGCACCAAAATTTAACAGCTGTTTGAATCCAATAAGTGGAGGTTGATATGCCATCCCTGGAACTATAATAGCCGCATCTGGATTTAGGTTGTGACCATAATTGTATTCCCATTGCCAAAAATCAGCCATAGCAATGATTCCAAAGCTAACGAAAGCGATGCATAACCCGTAGAGCAGTTTTCGATTGCGAAAAAAAGCAGTAAGGATAAAGAAAGCCGCGAATGCGATAATGATGTATGGCAAAATGGTGAATTCCATAAAATCGTTCGTATGAAGGGTTTTCATGCCAATGTAATGATTGAGTCCATTGATGATGTCGACATTACCACCCAATTTGTTAGCGTAAATGAGCATGTGTAATCCTTCGGGATATTGAGGAGCATCGAGATCGATACGCCACATGGGAACAAAAAGAACAATTACCAAAGAAACGCTGGAAAGGAGTAAACTGTATCTAATCCAATTTTTAAAAAGGTTAGTTTTCATAGCAAACGGAAGGGTTAAGAATAATGAAATAAAAAAGGGTGAGCAGAAACCATTATGAAAAAATCACAAACAATTTTTACTTTTTACAGAAAGCCAATCATAATAATCAATCGACTCACCCCGTGGAAATAGTTATTTTTTGTTGATTTCGCCAACCAAAGGCATATTTTTTCCTGTACTAAACAATAGTGGCACATTGCTTCCAGCAGGAGAAACGCGAACGTATCCTTGCATTTCTTGATGCAAAGCACTACAGAAATCGGAACAATAGAAAGGAGAAATACCTACTTTATCTGGTGTCCATTTTAAGGTTTGTGTTTCGCCTGGCATCACAAGTAACTCGCCATTGGTAGCACCTTTGATAGCAAAGCCATGTGGCACATCCCAATCTTGTTCTAAGTTAGTAACATGGAAATACACTTCGTCTCCCATTTTAATACCTTCAATATTATCAGGAGTTAAATGCGAACGAATAGCTGTCATGTAAACATCAACACGGTTTTTATCTCTTATTACTTTTGTTGCTCCTTCACCCATTGAAACATAAGGGTTTTTATTTTCTTCTATTTTAAATATTTTAAGAGAATTGTTTTTGATAAGATCAGCAGGTACAATTTGTGCGTAATGAGGTTCTCCAATAGTAGGGAAATCCAAAATCATTTGCATCTTGTCTCCGCTTATATCAAATAATTGTGCCGATTGAGATAATTCAGGTCCTGTTGGTAAATAACGGTCTTTAGTAATTTTATCGTACGCAACTAAATATTTTGCATTTGGAGTTTTTGTATCGCCACCAGCAACACATAAGTGACCTACAGAATAGAATGTTGGTACACGATCTACAACTTTCAAATCCTTAATATTCCATTTTACTACTTCAGATGAAACGAACATTGAAGTGTAAGCATTTCCTTTATTATCAAATTCAGTATGTAGCGGTCCTAATCCTGGTTTTTTAACCTCACCGTATAATACAGATTCGTATTTAAGAACAGGAATACCATCGAAATCGCCAACAAAATCTTTGGCCGCAATTGCTTTAATTAATTTATCGAAACTAAACACTGGAATAATTGCGGCTAACTTTCCGCTACCAACAATGTATTCACCTGTAGGATTAACATCGCAACCATGAGGAGACTTTGGACAAGGGAAGAAATAACAAATCTCTTTTAACTCTTTTGTGTCAAGTACCGTAACCTCTGTTCTTATTTCAGAAGTTGCTGAGTGTGTTTTGTCGCTATATGTATTGTGAGCGTATTTCACTGGCATTTTTTTCCCTTTACCTGCTTTCAAATATTCTTCAGCTTTTTTCCAATTTACAGCCATGATAAAATCTTTGTCTTTTTGAGAAGCATTCACTTCTAACAACGTATTTGCTTGCTCGGTATTATAACAAGAGAAGAAAAACCAACCATGCGAAACACCTTTTCCTGCTCGACTTAAATCGAAATTAACTCCAGGGCATTGGAGTTGAAAAGCGATATCCATTTTACCATCTTCTTTTCCTACGCTAATGAAACTTAGGTATCCTTTAAAGTTTTGTTTGTACGTATTGATTGGCACATCGCCTTTATCATTGTCGGAAGGAACACTGAAACGAGTTCCTGCAACAACGTACTCTGTATTCTCAGTAATAAATGGCGAAGAGTGATTACCTGCACTATTTGGTAATTCAATAATTTCTTCGGTTCTGAATGTTTTTAAACTAATACGAGCAACACGTGGTGTGTTGTTAGCATTTCCAAACACCCAACGGCCATCATAATCTCCGTTTGTTTTTGATAATTGAACGTGGTGCAAATCGTCCCAAGGCACAAAACCATGAGATGTATTTAACATCGGTTTGGTTTCTTCTGAAAAACCCCATCCTTTTTCGGGATCAACTGAAAAGACAGGCATTACACGAAGTAAACGACCTGAAGGCAAACCATAAACACTCATTTGTCCGCTGAAACCTCCGCTTACAAAATTATAGAACTCGTCATACTTGCCAGGTGCAACGTATGCTTTGGATGCGGCATCACCGCTAACTGCATTGCTCACACTTTTTGGCTTGCACGAATTAAAACTCAAGGCAACACTTATGATGGCCAAAGAGAGAATTGGGAACTTGTAATTTTTCATTTTTATATAATTTATTGTTTGTAATTAGAATTATTTAATCCCATCGTTTTTACGCATAAACTCGAGTATAGCACGTGCTGCTTCATCAGTTAAGCTTTGGTTTGGCATACGTACCAAACAGATTTCTAACTGAGCTTGTGCTGCAGGATCTTTATTAATCATCTCATCAGTATTAGTAATGAAATTCATAATCCAAGCTGGTTGATGACGAGAGGTAACGCCTTTCCAACCTGGCCCAACTAATTTTTCGTCAGTAAGTTTGTGGCATGCCGAACATTTAACATCAAAGGTGTTTTTCTTTCCTGCATCGGCCATTTGTTCATCCAATTTTTCGGGAACTGAAAGATCTTTAAATTTTCCTTCACCTCTTTTGGGGTCGTATTGTTCGACACCTCCAGCAGCAGGGCTAGCATTAACAGCAGCAGCAGATTGAGTAGATTCTGATTTGTCGCCACCACAAGCTGCAATAAATAGAGCGATGGAAAACAAGGAGGAAATGGTAATTATTTTTTTCATATTGATTTAAGAATTTATTTGATTACTATTTATTTTTGATCGGGAGCAATATTAGAATTGTTTAAAATTGTAATTTATGCGTGCAATCATAATTGCATGATTATTATTAATTTTAATTTGTAACGATAATATAATTGATAAGTTTGCAGTATTGTTCGAACTAGAACTTGTAATAAAAAATAATTGTCATATCTAATCGATCGGTGGTTATGACCAAAAGAAGAACATTGAAAAATAGAAATACTATTGACCAACTTTTCAGCTAATCAACAAGGATGATTGATATCAACGTGATGCTTGCCTGGGGTGCAAATTACAAGAAGTATAATGCAGGTGAAATAATTTTTCAGGAAGGAGGAGTTTGCAATTATTATTTTCAATTGACAGAAGGAAGGGTAAGATGGGTGAATTATAATCTCGATGGGAAAGAGTTTATACAAAGTATTATCGAACCGAATGAAAGTTTTGGGGAGCTACCGCTTTTTGACGATGGACCTTTTGCTGCAACAGCCATCACTGATACTGATTCGTTGATTTTGCGTTTACCCAAACAACTTTTTGTTCAGCTGCTCAAAGAAAATCCTGAAATAAATTTCGAGTTCAGCAGATTGCTGGCCCATCGTCAGCGATACGAATTTATGCTCTTGAAAACAATGGCATTCGAAAAACCCGAAGAACGAATTTGGGCATTGCTTAGCTATTTTAAAAACAAGCCTTGCAATTTAAACAAAGACCCCTATTTGGTAAACTTAACACGACAGCAAATTGCAAATATGACTGGACTACGAGTGGAAACCGTGATTCGCGAAATAAAACACATGAGCGACAAAGGCAGACTAAAGATAAAACGTGGAAAAGTCTTCATGTAAACAATAGTTTTAACTACCTGCACATCACCCAGAGCGTGCGAGTAAAACAAAATATTATGCAAACACCTTTTAGTAAATGGCTACGAATTGCCTTTTTAAATTTGAATATAGTGGCATTAATAGGAATAGTGCTGCGTTACAAAATTGTGTTCTCCTTGCCTATAGTAGATCAAAAGCATTTGCTGCATGGCCATTCGCATTTTGCTTTTACTGGATGGATAAGCCAAGCGCTAATGACCCTCATTGTGGCTTGGCTCACCGACAATGTAAATAAAGGCTCGCTTAAAAGGTATTACTGGATTCTGTTTCTCAATCTAGTAGCTGCTTATGGTATGCTCATCACTTTCCCAATCGAAGGATATGGATTGTTTTCAATTAGCTTTTCTACCTTGTCTATCATTATTTCATACTTCTTTGCCGTCATGATTTGGAAGGATTTGAACAAGGTTGATTTCAGAACCAATAGTATATTGTGGTTTAAGGCAGGAGTGATTTTTAACGCACTATCTTCATTAGGTGCATTTTCGCTTGCTTTTATGATGGCAAAGCATATCATTCATCAAAATTGGTATTTGTCGGCAGTTTATTTCTTTCTGCATTTTCAATACAATGGATGGTTTTATTTTGTGTGTATGGGTTTACTAATGGATGTATTCCGAAAAAACAACATTACAAGCAAATGGTTGGTGTGGGTGTTCTGGATATTTACCGGAGCGTGTATACCTGCTTACTTTTTATCCACCTTGTGGATGGAATTACCCATGTGGGTGTATGGTATAGTGGTTCTATCGGCCTTAGGCCAATTGGTAGGTTGGGGTATCATTGTAGCCACCGTGTTGAAACAATGGGATAAATGGAAAACGGGTGTAACTGGAATTGGTAGGTATTTAATCGTTTTGTCGGGCTTTGCGCTCAGTCTTAAACTCCTGTTGCAACTCGCATCTACCTACCCTAGCCTTGGCACCATAGCCTTTGGTTTCCACCCAGTAGTTATCGGTTATTTGCATTTGGTATTGCTGGGTGTAATCACCGTTTTTATTATTGGATATGTGGTACTAAAGCAATATCTGAAGATGAATAAATACTTAACACGAGGTATCATCATCTTTGTATCAGGCATTGTGTTCAACGAAGTATTGCTGATGATTCAAGGAGTTTCGTTTATGCAATATGTAACCTTGCCTTATGTGGATGAATTGCTTTTTGTGGCTGCAATAGTGATGTTTGTGGGAGTACTTTTTATGGTGATAAGTCAGATAAAAGTGTATTCAAAGTTGGAGACCAACTAGGCAGGGTTAAAACAGAGGCGAACAAGTTGCTTGCAAGCACTAATACATATTTTTTCAAGAATCTATGGAAATCATTTTGAGTCGAGAGAGGATTTATGCAGAAATAAATCGTTCGTTTCCGAATTGAAAGACATAGGCCGGAAGAAAAATAATTTGTGGTGTACACAATAAAATAAAACGAGGAGCGTTAATGAAATAAAAACGGAAGCGAAAAAGGCTTAAGTTACACACCAAAATAGAGTGAGATAGATGAATTAGTTTTTTACGTTTATTAATTAAGTAGTAATTATAAACCTGTAGTGGCAAGGCATGTGGAATGCTGAGCTGGTACGCTAAAAAACTAATGATATGTTACCTATACCTCAATCATCGTCTATCTGGTTGCCGAGCGGGAACCAACGAATTCAATTTAACAAAGACCTTATTGTGTATCTGGAGGCTGATAACCAATATACGCATGTGTATTATGTATTGGAAAATCAGCTGAGCGGAGTATGCGGTGAGGAGGAAGTGAAACAACTTTGTTTGCAAAGGCAAACGCTGTGTGTGGGGATGTGTAGGCTGGAGAAAAAGCTATTGCCATTTGGGTTTTGTAGGGTGCATCGGTCGTATATGGTGAATGTGGGGTATGTGATGAAATACCTTGACACGAACGGGGGACTGATTGTGTTGATTAACCAAAAAGAAATAGTGGTGACGGAGGGTTATAAAGCGGAGTTTAGGAGGATGAGTAATTGTGATTGGATATTGGGTAAGGAGGATGGGAAGATGAATTAGGCGGGTGGAATGTGAGGTGAAGGAAGTGGCTTGGCAAAGCGAAAAGGGTGTTTCGCCAAATGAAAAGGGGGATTGGCAAAAAACGCGAAATTGGAAATGAAAAGGTGGGTAATTTTGTGACGAAATAAACAAGTCGGCCTTAAACAACCTAGCGACAAGCAAGGAGAGGGACGAAAGGAAAAAACAGAATTAATAACAAAAATTAAAAAAAAAGAGTGATGACAGGTTTAAATTTGAATTGTACCATCCATTATAATAAATGGACAAAGTATGGGTTGTTGTTTACTAACAACCCGACAGCGGTGGCCTTGCGCCCGGTATTTAAAACAGAGGCCGTGAAATTTGTAGGGTATTTGAACAACGAGGTGCTGGCAGTGAACACCCGTGCAAATGCCGACTTGACTGATATAACTACTGCTAAGGTGCAGGCGAAGCAAATGGCTTCGGATGCACTGGGAATGATTACGAGCAATTGTTTGTCGTTTGCGATTTTGAAAAACTTAACAATATTGAAAGGGCAAATGAGGAACGCGACTAGCGCGAAACTGATGAAGGAAAAGGATGAAAACTTTGTGGGAAGAAGCGAGAGTTTGAATGAGGTGTTGACAGGTGTGTTGACGGATTATCCGGTGGATGCACTTGATTATTTTACGGCAGCGCAAGTGACAGATGCGATGAACTTGGTGAGTGATTTTGAAGGTAAACAAGGTGCATGGGCACTGGCAGATGCTGATGTGAATAATGCCAAGATAGAATTTGAACTTGAATGGATGCCTAAAATGGCGAGCTCGTTGATGTATTTGGAATCGTTGTTGCCAGGAACAATAACAAGTACTTACCCAACGTTTGCGAGTAGTTTTATTAGTTTGAAGAAGCTTGTGAAAACGGGTATAAAAAACCAAGGTGTGTGGCCAACGATGGTAGACTCGTTGACAGGAGCCTTGTTTGTAAAGGATGGTAAAATGGAAACGGTGAACTATACTGGAACGATGAATCAAAAGGTGATGATGACGGATAGTTTGGGCTTATTTAAACTGATGAAGTTGAAAATAGGTATTTGGAAAATACGATTTTCGGCACCTGGGTATGTGGAACAAGTGATAGAAGTGAAAATAGACCGAAGAAAGGTGTTGGTGCCAAGTATAAAATTGGTGAAGGTGGTTTAGGGCTGAATGCATGGTGCTTCAGAAAAAAATCCTGCTCAGAAATGAGTGGGATTTTTTTGTGTGAATAGGGAATAGCGAATGGGGAATAGCGAATGGGGAATAGGGAATTGGGTGTTACGAAAAAAGAATCTGTATGCGTTGCAAACGCATTTCTCGAGCGTACATATTAAAAACGAGGACGAGGGGTTGACGAGTGTTTTAGAAGAGTTCTCAACACAACCATCTCAAATTAACTAATTACCCACCCACACGATTCAACTGTAAAAGCAAAAAAAAAGCTGCCGATGAGTATCGGCAGCTTTCATATAAATGAAGAAACTTATTTAATCAACATTATCGTGCAAAAACGAATTGTTTGGTTTTATCTCCACTTTCTTATCATCTCCTTCAGTAAGTGTGTATCGCGACACCTGCGATTCGGATGAATGAGGAGTAGCATCCAAATTCACATTTCTGCGTTTGTAAGCTGGTTCGTTTTCGAGTTCAGCCAATCCATTCGGTGACTTCAATTTATGGCTCAACGCTTTCAGTTTTGCCACACGGTCTTGCGCTTTGCGCAATTGCTCATCTTGCTCTGTTTTAGCCACCATTTCCTTTTCATCATACACATTAGCTTCAATTTTTTCAACCTTGCTTGATATGATGAATGGCTCTTCTATCGACTCAATATTAGCCGTATTGGTAATTTCGAATTCAAACGGAATTTCTTTTTTCTCTTCTTGTATTTCCTCTTGTTTCTCTTCTACCACATTTTCTTTGATGTACATAAAAGGCTCAGTAACCTCTATTTCTTCTTCCTCCTCAACGGTTTCATCCATAGCCACAGGGCTAGGTGTTTGTTCTTTGATGTACGAAGTAATTTCTATTTCGTTGAAAAAACTTTCTTCTATTTCTTTGGCTTCAGCCACAGGAGCAGGAGCAACAGGGGTGGCTACTACAGGAGCTTCTTCTTTCTTCACTTCGTCATAAAGCGGAAGCACAATACGCTCAGGTGCTTTTTTCTCAATATAGATACCGGCATCTTTGTTCGAATTAAATCCAGTAGCAATGATGGTGATGTTTACTTTATCACCTAATGACATATCCACTCCGTAACCTTTGATTACTTCGGCTGTCATACCAGCAGCATCTTGTATGTAGTCGGTAATTTCGCCCAACTCATCCATCGTGATTTCGTCCTCTCCACAAGTAATGTTTACCAATACATATCGAGCACCTTTGATGTTGCTATCGTTGAGTAATGGTGATGACATAGCCTGTTCAACAGCACGCAAAGCACGTTGTTCGCCACTTGCTTGAGCAGAACCCATGATGGCCACACCACTATCTTTCATCACGGTTTTCACATCGTTGATGTCGGTGTTTATTTGCAAAGTAGTGGTGATGATGTCGGCAATTCCTTTAGCTGCTGTAGTAAGCACATCGTCAGCATGACCAAAGGCTTCGGTTACTTTTAAGTTGCCATATATTTCGCGCAATTTATCGTTGCTGATGACAAGCAATGTATCCACATTTTGTTTCAATGCTTCCATTCCTTCGTCAGCTTGAGCTTTACGCTTTTTACCTTCGAAACCAAACGGAATGGTAACAATACCAACGGTAAGTATTCCCATTTCTTTGGCCGCTTGAGCAATAACAGGAGCAGCACCTGTGCCAGTACCTCCACCCAAACCAGCAGTGATGAAAAGCATTTCGGTGTTGGTGCCTAGAATATTTTTTATATCCTCAATGGTTTCGATGGCAGCATTGCGTCCTACTTCGGGCAATGAACCAGCACCACGACCTTTGGTAAGGGTTGCACCCAAAACTATTTTCAACGGAACAGGACTCATGTCTAAGGCTTGTTGGTCGGTATTACAAACTATAAAATCAACACCTTTGATTCCTTGTTTGTACATGTGATTAACAGCATTGCTACCGCCACCGCCTACACCAATAACTTTTATTATTGAAGAGTTGTCTTGAGGTAAATCGAATTTCATCATTTCTTTTAATTTAAAACTTTTGTTTTTTTACTTAAACGTTGAGTTGTTTTTCAACGGACTAAAATTGCTTTATTTTTCAGTTCGTAATCAATACTTGTTATTTAGTTACTAACCATCGAATGTTAATTTCAATTCACATGTTGGTTAATTTTTTGCTGAATCTTCGTCAAAAAAAGTTCTCAAACGTTCGAAGAACCCTGATGATTTGTCCTTTGAATGGCCAGTAATTTTGCCTTGTTCAGGCACTTTGTTGATTGCATTTTTCTTATTCTGTTTATCCAAAGCTTCTAGTCCCTTCATCACCAAACCTACTGAAGTTGCAAACAATGGACTTGTAACTGCTTCGCTTCCTTTTGCAAGGTGTTCGTTCGGATAACCAATGCGGGTATCCATACCTGTGATGTATTCGACCAATTGAGGAACATGCTTTAATTGAGCACCACCACCAGTTACCACAATGCCTGCAATTAGTTTCTTCTCGTAACCAGAATTTTTTATTTCGTAATATACATGTTCAATAATCTCTTCCATACGTGCCTGAATGATGGACGATAAGTTACGAACAGAAATTTCTTTATGAGCACGCCCTCTTAATCCAGGAATGGAAACAATTTCGTTCTCTTGATTTTCGCTGGATAATGCTGAACCGAATTTTATTTTCAATAATTCAGCTTGGCTTTTTATGATGGTACAACCTTCTTTGATATCTTCGGTGATGATGTTTCCACCAAAAGGAATCACTGCGGTGTGGCGAATGATGCCATCTTGAAAAATAGCAATGTCAGTAGTTCCACCGCCAATATCTACAAGCACTACTCCTGCTTCTTTTTCTTCATCGCTCAATACAGCATCAGCCGAGGCAAGAGGTTCAAGCGTTAATCCAGAAACATCGAGGTGCGACTTGTTGACACATTTGTAGATGTTGCGTGCAGCAGCTATCTGCCCTGTGATGATGTGAAAATTGGCTTCCAAGCGAATGCCTGCCATGCCTATTGGATTTTTTATTCCCGACTCGTTATCGATGATGTACTCTTGAGGCACCACGTGAATAATTTCTTCACCCGGTTGCATCACCAACTTAAACATGTCGTCAATCAAAGCATCAATATCATTTTGAGAGATTTCATCCTCTGCACTCGCGCGGGTTTTAATACCTCTATGTTGATTACTCTTGATGTGTTGCCCTGCAATACCCACATTAACGACTTTAATATCAACTCCTGATTTTGCTTCGGCTTCGCTCACGGCTACCTGTATTGCTTCTACGGTTTTGTCAATATTTTGAACTACTCCGCGAGCAACACCATACGATTCGGATTTACCCATCCCTAGGATTTCGATTTTACCGAATTCGTTTCTACGGCCAACAATGGCTACAATCTTTGTGGTTCCGATGTCTAAACCAACTACAATTTCTGATGATTCCATTTTATTATTATTTTTTTGTACAAACTATTTGATTTTTAAACTTAAGATTGATGGTAGAGTACCTTCTCCAATATCCAGTGGTGTTTAATCCTTGAAGATAAAACGTCATTAACTTTTTGAATTTTTCGTCCATTGATGTGGTGTCACCAAAAATAATTTTATGGTCGCCAACCAATGGAACTAATTCCATGTCCTTTTCATTATTGACAAATATCTGCTGAATTTGAGCCTTCCAGAATTTATCATTGTTGATGTAAGTTGCCATGGCATATAATTCGTCTAGACTACTGTTTACTCTTTTAGTGCTGTCGTTACCTATATCTTGAATGGAATACATATAGCTTGTACCGTAGGATTCTGGAATGTTACCATTGGCGACTAGTACACGTGCAGTGTAGTTATCGGAAAGAGGCATAAGTTTGCCAACATTGTCGATGTAATAACTCTCTCCTTTTGTATTAAAGATGCGAAGCAGTGGTTTGCGTTGTTTTACGTTCACTTTGAGTTGCCCATCAATGGTTAGATACACTTCGGCTTTGGCTATATCGGCATGGCTATCTAAAGCTCTTTCGATATTAGGAGTGTTCACCATAAATTCTTGCTCGCCTATGACGGGATGTCCACTTTCGGTTATCAACTTTTCGACCGCTATCTTATCCAAAAAATAGACATCGTCATCTTGATTTATTTTGACATCAATACTTTTGCATAGCATAAAACTTTGTTCATTGTTTACAAAACCCATGAGCATCAAAAGGCCCGAAACTAGAACCACCCAAAGTGAAATAAAAAGTATTTTCTTTAACTTTTTCATTATTTCGATTCAAGTTTTTTCATTAATGCAATTCTGATAGGGTCAACAAACATATCGATGTCGCCAGCTCCTAAAGTGAGCAACACTTCCAAATTTCGCTTTCCGAGTTCTTCTATCAAATCATCTTTTTGGATTATACACTTGTTCAACGATTTCATTTTACTTAAAAGTAAATTTGAATCGATGCCTTCGATGGGTAATTCGCGCGCAGGATAAATCTCCATCAAGATACATTCGTCAAGCAAATCGAGGCTTCTTGCAAAATTATCAGCAAAATCGCGAGTACGAGTGAACAAATGAGGTTGAAATATTCCAGTAATCTTTTTCCCTGGATACATTTCTTTCACTGAATTGATGGCCGCTTTCAGTTCTTCTGGATGATGTGCATAATCATCTATGTAAACGAGGTCAGTTGTTTTTATCTGATAATCGAATCTACGTTTAACTCCACCAAATGATATTAATGCTTCGCGAATCTTTTCCTCAGGAACACCCATTTCGATGGCCACAGCGACAGCAGCAATGGAATTCTCGACATTGTGCATTCCTGGTAAACCGATTGTTAATTGCGAGAAGACGTTTGTTGGTGTAACAATGTCGTATTGATAAACACCATCTTTTATTATAATGTTCTGTGCAAAATAATCAGAAGAATCATCATTAATAGAATAGGTAATTGGTTTGCTATTACCTGCTATCTTATCAACAATACTTGTCTTCAAAATTAATTTCGATTTCACTTGACGAGCAAACAAGGAATACGACTCGTGCATGTATTTCTCATCACCGTATATGTCTAGATGGTCAGCATCAACAGAAGTAATGACACCTATCTCGGTATGCAGCGTTAAGAAGGAACGATCGTATTCATCAGCTTCTACAACCACCAAATTATTATGAGACAAACTTGAACTCAGAAGAAGATTGGTTGAATAATTTTGTGAAATTCCTCCAAGAAACGCTGAAGGATCGAGGTTGGCTGTTTTAAGAATATGTGCAATGAGTGTGGATGTTGTTGTTTTGCCATGAGTACCAGCAACCGCTACTGTATTTGTGTTTTTAGTTATCATTCCAAGTACTTCGGCTCTCTTTTTTAAGACAAAACCATTTTCTTTGAAATAAATGTATTCGCTATGATCCTTTGGAACTGCTGGTGTATATACGATCAAAATATTTTCGATGGCATAGGGAAGTTGTTTAATGGATTCCGGAATTAAACGAATAGCGTCATGAAAATGAATGTCTATTCCCTCAGCAATCAATTCGTCTGTTAGCTTAGTAGGAGTTTTATCGTATCCACTTACCATTTTTCCCATAGCATTAAAGTATCGAGCAAGAGCACTCATTCCTATACCTCCTATTCCTAAGAAATAAACTTGAGTGATTTTTGAAAAGTTCAACTCTTCCATTTTACTTTCTACTATTAATTAAGGCTATGATTTCATTGGCAATGACGGCTGCAGAATCTTGGAGCGCTAATCGGCCAATGTTAGCGGCCAATTTGTCACACTGTTCCTTATCATTTATTAACTCCATTGTAACGCTGCACAGGCTTGCCCTCGCATCAATATCCTTAATAATAAGGGCTGCATTATAAGTTACCAAAGCCATAGCATTTTTTGTTTGATGGTCTTCAGCCACATTAGGTGATGGAATTAAAATGCAAGGCTTTTTGACCAAACATAATTCAGATATAGAAATGGCACCTGCTCTAGAAACAACCAAATCAGCGACAGCATAAGCTAAGTCCATTTTATGAATAAAATCGAATACTTTAATACCTTCATTCGAGTAATTAAGAGTGGCATTGGTTGCCGTTTCGAAAAAAGCTTTCCCAGTTTGCCAAATCAATTGAACATTGTTTTTAGCAAATGTATCGATGCAATTTAGGATACTTTCATTAATTGTTCGCGCACCCAAACTACCACCAATGACCAAAATTACTTTCTTGTCTCCGCTGATACCGAAATATTCAAGGCCACGTTCTCGCTTTCCTTGCAAGTTCTGAATATCTTGGCGAACAGGGTTTCCTGTAAGCAATAGTTTCTGTTTAGGAAAATACTTTTCCATGCCATTATAAGCGACACATATTCTATCTACTTTTTTTGATAAAATTTTATTGGTTATACCAGGGTAAGAATTTTGTTCTTGAATCAATGTAACTGCGCCACATTTTGCTGCAACTTGTAACATAGGACCGCTTGCAAAACCACCAGTGCCGATAACAGCATCAGGCTTAAATGTTTTAAAAATTGTTTTCGCTTTCTTCAAACTACTTAAGACCTTGAATGGGAATGCTAAGTTAGAAGGCGTTAATTTTCGTTGAAATCCGCTAATCCATAAGCCTTCTATTTTGAAACCAGCGGCTGGTACTTTTTCCATTTCCATTTTTCCTTCGGCACCTACGAACAAGAACTCTGTATCAGGTCGAAGTGCGTTTATAGCATTAGCTATGGCTATAGCAGGGAAGATGTGTCCTCCTGTACCACCACCACTCAATATAATTCTATATGGCTTCAACACTTTCATTAATTTGTTCAGGGGATTCAACGTCTTTACTTACACTCAAAATTATTCCGATAGCAATACTTGTAAACCAAATTGATGTGCCTCCCATACTCACCAAGGGTAATGGTTGCCCGGTGACAGGAAATAAATTTACTGCTACAGCCATATTAATCATTGCTTGAAACACCAAACTAAATGTTAGCCCCACTGCGAGTAAACTGCCAAAAGTTCGCTCGCTCTTATTAGCAATACGGATACCTCGAAACAATAAAACAATATATAGAAAGACAATAATGATAGCCGCTATTAAACCCCATTCTTCGATGACTATGGCAAAGATAAAATCGGAAGCTGCTTGAGGAAGAAAATTTCGCTGCATACTATTGCCCGGACCTTTTCCAACAATGCCTCCAGTGGCGATGGCTATTTTTGCTTGTTCTGCTTGAAAATTACTTTGGCTATCACCATTCTTAAAATTCTCAATTCTTGCTTTCCACGTTTCGCCACGCTTGATAATATTTGGGAAATTAAAAATCAACAAGATTAGCAATGCTCCAAACACAAGTCCTGACCCAATTAATATTAATAGATGTTTTGTATTGATTCTACCAACGAACATCAGTACCATGCAAGTAAGAAACAACAAGGCTGCTGTAGAAAAATTAGCAGGCAATATCAATGCACAAACAATAGCGATTGGGAATACAACTGGCAAAAATGCCTTCTTAAAATCTTTTATCACATCTTGTTTTAGTGAAAGCATTCTTGCCACATAGGCTATTAAAGCCAACTTTGCAAAATCAGAGGTTTGGAAGGTGAGTGAAGTACCTGGTATTGCCAACCATCTGCTCGCTTCGCCTGCACTTACCCCTTTCACTAAAGTGTAAAATAATAATGGCATAGACACAAGAAACGCGATTTGAGAAATTCGAGAAAAGTAAGTGTATTTCACTTTGTGAATTAAGTACATTATAAACAATCCTGAACCAACAATAAAAATATGTTTGACAAGGTAAGAGCTCGTATCGCCTCCTTTATAACGATAGGCTAAAGCCACAACGGAACTATAAACGACTAAAATAGATAAAAGAGAAAGTAGGACAACTACTGTCCAGATGACTTTATCCCCTTTTATATACTTTAAAAATCTCATTTTTTTGTTTTTGAATGATAGAATCTAAAGAGCTCTCACAGCTTGTTTAAATTGAGTTCCTCTGTCTTCATAATTCTCAAACAAATCAAAACTAGAACATGCTGGAGACAACAATACAGTATCCCCTTTTTTTCCAACCTTATAAGCTTGAGCCACGGCCTCTGTTGCTGACTTAGCTTCTAGAATGGTTTCAACAATCCCTCCAAAAGCTTTGATGATTTTTTTGTTATCAGCACCTAAACAAATGATTGCTTTCACTTTTTCATTCACAAGGTCTTTTAACATTGAATAGTCGTTTCCTTTGTCAACACCACCAAGAATAAGAATCACAGGGTTTTCCATGCTTTCAAGAGCGTACCAAGTAGAATTAATATTTGTGGCTTTTGAATCATTTATGAACTCTATACCATGTACATTGCCAACAAATTCTAATCGATGATCGATATTATGAAAATCGGAAAGACTCTCGCGTATTGTTTCTTTTCTTAAGTCGACCAACTTTCCTGCTATACCTGCAGCCATTGAATTGTAGATGTTGTGCTTACCTTGTAGGGCTAGTTCTTGTATTGTCATAGATAAAGGATTATTGTTATTTGTATTTATAATTATTTGTTTGTTTTCGTTTAAAAATGCGCCTAATTCAATTTCTTGCATTATTGAAAAAGGATATTGTGTTGCCTTTATATTTTTAGCATCAATCATATTCTTTGTTACTGGGTCATCTATGCAATAGATAAATGCATCGTCTTTTGTCTGGTTTTGTGCAATTCTAAATTTTGAATCAGCATATTTTTCCAGTTTAAAATCGTACCGATCTAAATGATCGGGAGTAATATTGAGCAGAATGGCAATGTCTGCTTTAAACTCAAACATTCCGTCTAATTGAAAACTACTCAACTCGATGATATAATAGTCAAAATCGTTTTCAGCTACCTGCATCGCAAAACTCTGTCCCACGTTACCCGCTAATCCCACATTCAAACCTGCTTTTTTGAACATGTGATAGGTAAGTAATGTTGTCGTTGTTTTACCGTTGCTACCTGTAATACAAATCTTCTTCGCCTTGGTATATCTTGATGCGAATTCAATTTCAGATATCACGCTTACCCCCTTTTGTCTCAGTAGCTCAATCAACTTTGAATTTTCAGGAATACCTGGACTCTTTACAACCTCGGCTGCATTCAATATCAAATCCTCTGTGTGTTTCTCTTCCTCCCAGCTTATTTTATACTTTAAAAGAACATCTTTATATTTCCCTTTCAGTTTTGCTTTGTCGGAAAGAAAAACATCGTAACCATTCTTTTGTGCAAGAACAGCAGATCCTACTCCACTCACTCCTCCACCAAGTATAACAAGGCGTTTCATATTATCTCAATTTCAAGGTTACTATTGTAAGTGCTGCTAACATGATTCCAATAATCAGAAATCGAAAAACTATTTTAGATTCATGCATTCCTAATTTTTGATAATGATGATGTAGTGGAGCCATTTTGAACAAACGGTTTTCACGAGCATACTCAATTCCAAACTTTTTTTTCATTCGTTTGAAATATGCGACCTGCATCATAACTGATAAATTCTCTACTAAAAAAACTCCACATAGAATGGGGATTAATAACTCCTTGCGTATTGCAATTGCAAAAACAGCAATGATTCCCCCAAGTGCCAAACTACCCGTGTCACCCATAAAAACTTGGGCAGGAAAAGAATTGTACCATAAGAATCCGACACAAGCACCCACAAACGCTGAAATAAATACAACGAGTTCTCCAGCATTGGGAATGTACATAATATTTAGATAATCAGCAAAAACAGTATTACCCGATACGTATGCAAGGATGCCTAATACAACTCCAATAATAGCTGAAGTACCGGTAGCTAAGCCATCGATACCATCAGTAATATTTGCACCATTTGAAACAGCTGTGATGATTACAATCACAATAGGAATAAAAATTAACCAAGCCCATTTTTTATATCCAGAACCAAGAAAAGCTAGTAAAGAGGAATAGTCGAATTCATTATTCTTGACAAATGGAATGGTTGTTTTCATTGATTTAGTTTCAACCTTAGAATAAACCGGCATTTGAGGTGTATTACCTGTACCATACATCTCGTCAATAGAGTATGCACTTTGACCATTAGAATAAATTTTTTCTTTCACTACAACATGGTTGTTGCTATAAAGGACAATTCCAACTATCAATCCAATGCCTACCTGCCCAAGGACTTTAAATTTTCCTTGTAAGCCTTTTTTATCCTTTTTGAAAACTTTTATGTAATCATCAATAAAGCCGATTATACCAAGCCAAACGGTCGTTATTAAAATCAGAACTATATAAACATTATCAAGTCTTGCGAATAAGAGCGAAGGAATAAGTATTGCAGAAAGAATAATAAGTCCACCCATTGTTGGAGTTCCTTTTTTTTCCAATTGCCCTTGCAATCCTAAATCTCGAACAATTTCGCCAACTTGTTTACGATGTAATAAATTAATGATCCGTTTCCCGAACACCATCGAAATCAATAACGAAATAATGAGAGCCATTGCCGCACGAAAAGAAATGTAATGAAATACTCCGGCCCCAGGGAAGTCGAGTTTTTTATGTAAATAATCAAATAGGTAGTAGAACATTATTTATCAAATAAATTTAAATTTTCTTGCAATACTTTCAAATCATCAAATGGAAATTTCACTCCGTTTATCTCTTGAAATTTTTCATGCCCTTTTCCTGCTATGAGTACAATATCTCCTTGTTTAGCAAAGGAACATGCAGTCTTAATTGCCTCGCTTCTATCAGCAATGGAAATCGTTTTTCTGTAATTCACTGCATCGACACCTTTCTGCATTTCTTTAATGATTTGCTCAGGAACTTCAGACCTAGGGTTATCGGAAGTTAGAATTACTTTATCGCTAAGATCACACGCTATTTTAGCCATCAATGGCCTTTTAGTAACATCTCTATCACCTCCGCAACCAACAACAGTTATTACTTTTTCATTACCTGTTCGTATATCTCCTATCGTCTTCAAAACATTAATTAAAGCATCAGGAGTATGAGCATAATCTACGATCCCAACAATACCTCCATCGGTTCTTATGTATTGAAATCTACCTTCTACCGCACCAAGCAAACTCAATGTAGTCAGAACATTGGTTTTATCTTCTTTCAACAACAAGGCAGTGGCATAAACAGCTAGAAGATTATAGGCATTAAAACTTCCGATTAACTTTGTCCAAACTTCTTGGTTGTCTATGTTTAAATGTAATCCAGAAAATTGGTTTTCCACCACTTTACATTTATAGTCAGCAAGCCCACGAAGAGAATATGATTTTTTTGTTGCTTTGGTATTTTGCAGCATCAACATTCCATTTTTATCATCTTTGTTTGTTAATGCAAAAGCTCCGTTTGGCAAGGAATCGAAAAAGTCTTTTTTTGCTTTGATGTACTCTTCAAATGTTTTATGATAATCTAAATGATCGTGAGTTATATTTGTGAACACTGCGCCTACAAATGAAATTCCAGCTATTCGATTTTGCACTATTGCATGAGAACTAACTTCCATGAAACAGTGTGTACAGCCCTTCCTTATCATCTCATTTAATAATGCGTTTAACTCAATCGCATCAGGAGTGGTATGAGTTGAAGCAAGTTCTTCATTGTTAATCTGATTTTTCACAGTAGAAAGCAAACCTACTTTGTAATTAAGTTTTTTGAACAAATTGAATAATAATGTTGCTGTGGTAGTTTTACCATTTGTTCCTGTGACACCAACCAATTTAATTTTTTCGGAAGGGTTGTCGTAAAAGTTGCTCGAAATAATCCCAAGAGCCAAACTTGAATCTTTTACCTTAACGTAGGTAATATTATTGTTTATTACCATCGGAAATTCTTCGCAAACAACGGCAATAGCACCACTCGAAATTGTATCATTAATGTATTTATGGCCATCATTTAAGGTGCCTCTCGTGGCAATAAATAAATAGTCCTTTTGAATCTTTCGAGAGTCGAAATGAATTGAGCTTATAGCCACATTGGTTGAGCCAACGACTTCTATCAAGCCCACCCTATACAATATGTCTTTTAATAACTTCATTCTTTGTATTTAATATTTATCTCAATAAATCTAGAGTCTACCTTTTAATGTTTTAATTCTTTATAACAGAAACATATCTATCCATTACCTTTCTTCATTACTGACTTCTTAGTTTGTTTTTCACGAACAACACTTTCCAATTTTTTTAATAGTTGGCCATTTGTTGGTGACTGTAAAGATTCTTGCTGCCCTAACTCTAAAACGATTTCATCACCCTTTTTAAATGCAGTTCCTTCTTCCATTGATTGTTTTGTGATTGCACCACTACCCATTACTTTGACACGCAGACCATTATTGTTTTCTAAAAGATACAATACATCTTTACAAGTCATCCCAACCATATTTGGAACAATTCCCTTTTTAAGAGTTCCTTCTATATCCTTTGTTTGAAGTGAAACTTGCAGGGAATCTCGATTCGTTGCAAAAACCCACTCAGCCTTTGAATCAGAACTAGTTTGTTTTACATTTAGCGCAGAAAAAATATTATTCAAGTCTGTTTGACATCCTGTTTTGATTGACGGAGAATTTAAATTAGTTTTTGAAGTAATTGAATTTATTTCTTTGTGAATTTCTAAACTTGTTGAATACACTTTATCAGCCACGTCTTTGAATACTGGACCTGCTACTGCAGCACCATAATAAGCATCACCACTCGGGGCGCTTATCACTACAATGCAAGAATATTTAGGATTGTCGGCTGGAAAGTAACCAACAAAGGACGCTTGATACGTTTGCTTTCCGTTCACTACACCTAATTGGGCAGTGCCCGTTTTCCCGGCAACCTGGTAACAAGAACCTTTAATTCCCCTTCCTGTTCCGTTAAGGACAACTCCCTCCATCATTTTTCTTGCTTTATCAACGGTGGATTTTGAACAAATCGAAGGATTAATAATTTCTGGTTGAAAAGTTTTTACCACTTTTCCTCTGTTTCGTATTTCTTTCACGAAAACAGGTCTCATCATGACACCATTGTTTACAACCGCGCTATAGAAATTGAGAATCTGAAGTGGTGTTATTCTTGATTCATAACCATAACTTATCCAAGGCAAAGAAATTTGAGACCAACTTTTATCCTTTGTGTTTTTAATATATGGGATAGCTTCTCCTGGAATACTAATGTTTAATGGTGAATTCAAACCCATCTTATATAATCTATCGATGTATTTTTGGGGAGTTTTTGAGTAATAACGGGTTATAATCTTCGTTACTCCGACATTTGAGGATTGTTCAAACACTTCTTGTACAGTTATTTTGCTTTTTTCAGGGTGATGAGAATCTGAAACTTTTGCATCGCTGTAAATGCAGGTACCATCACCAATGTCAACCATTTCGTTCAAATCAAGATTAAAATCTTCCATTACTGCTACAAGAGATGGCAATTTAAAGGTTGAACCTGGTACGGTAGCTACTCCCACGGCATAATTCAAATTTTCAAGATATAACGAGGTGTCCTTATTATTACGCTTAAGGTTTGCAATGGCTTTCACCTCACCTGTTTTAATTTCCATTAACACTAAACAACCATGATCCGCTCCGTGCTTTTTCAAACAATTCATTAATGAATTTTCTGCAACATCTTGTACGTTAATATCTATTGTAGAAACAATGTCATCCCCGTCCTCTGGATCGACCTCATTGTCATCATTAATTGGTCGCCACACGTTTCCTGCAATTTTTTGCATTAAACGATGCCCTCTCTTACCCTGCAATGTACTATCAAATGCAACTTCCAATCCGTATGATTTACCGGTGAAATTTTCATTCAATTTACCGATAGTTCTAGCCGCTAGAAATTGAAAAGGACGTTCTCGTACATTAGTTTGTAAGTAAACGAATCCTCCACGATTTTTCCCTCGTCTTAGTAAAGGAAATTTTTTCATGACTTGGAGATCAGAATAAGAAACATCACGTTTTAAAACAATCCACCTATCTCCGTCTTTTCGGCATTTAGTTAAAATTTTTTTATATTCTTTTTGTGATTTATCTTTAAATAATTGCGATAATTTAATTGATAAAGAATCAACATTATCGTAAAACACTTCATCGGTTAATGCTTCAGTATTAACATCCATACCTGTTTCAAAATAAGGAAGAGAAGTTGCTAACAAACTACCATTTGCATCATAAATATTACCGCGTACTGCTTGAATATCAAAAAACTTTGTTGAAAAACTTTGAGCCTGAGATCTCCATTTATCTCCTTCCTTAAACTGAATAATAAATATCCTTGATACGATAGCAATGCCAAACAAGCATATAACAAAGTATATGAGGTAAACACGCCAAAGTATATCCTTTTTATTTTCCAATTTCTCAATCCTTTTTTAAATCTGAGACGACCTCTCTGATAACAATTTTCTTTGGTGGCACAACCGATTCCTTTATACCTGACTGTTGTTTTGCCAATGATCGAGCTACTTCTGTTTGTTTGCTTTTTATTACTAAGGAATCTTTCACTACGATGTATTGTGTTCTTAATTCCTTAATTTCACTTACCAGTCGATTAACTTTTCTCACTTGATCATCCGCATAATAACCGTTGGCGATATAGCAAACAGATAGCAATGACAGAAAAAAAACAAAAGGCAAATTTTTTAATGAGCTTTCGCGTGAAAGGAAACTACCACTTACCACATTTGCAACTGAGCGAACAACTTTATTCTCTTTACCTTGCACAACTGGTTCTGATTGAGTTTCGTTACTTTTATTGTCTTTGAATTTATTCACTATAATTAAACTTTCTCGGCTATCCTTAACTTTGCACTTCTTGCACGACTATTCGTTGCATTTTCTTCCTCACTCGGGACAATCGGTTTTCGAGAAACCTGAATGAAAGGTGAAATTTTATTACCGTAAAAATCCTTTTCTATTTCACCTTCAAACTTCCCGCTTCTCATAATATTCTTAACCAATCTATCTTCTAAAGAGTGATAGGATATTACCACCAATCGCCCTCCAGGCTTTAACACATCAATACTTTGAATCAACAACTCCTCTAAAGAATCCATTTCCTTATTTACCTCAATTCTTAAGGCTTGAAATATCTGTGCTAAAAATTGATTTTCTTTCCCTCGTTTTAAACACTTTGAAACCGCAAACTTTAACTCATTGACTGTGTTTATATGCTGAACTTTACGTGCCTCAACTAATATATGTGCCAACTTACCAGGATTATCAACTTCACCATAATCCTTAAAAACTCTTTTCAATTCTCCTTCAGTATAATTATTGATTATATCAGACGCCTTAAAATTGGATTTTGTGTCCATTCTCATATCCAATTTGGCATCAAACCTTGTTGAAAACCCTCTTTCGGGAACATCAAACTGATGAGAAGACACCCCTAAGTCGGCTAACAGCCCATCGATTGGTAACGCATTATACATTTTAAGAAAGTTCTTTAAATACTTAAAATTTTGCTTTATTAATAAAAACCTCTCATCCAATATCATATTTGTAGAAGCATCTTCATCCTGATCAAAAGCGTACAACCTCCCCGTTGTTAAATGTTTGAGAATCTCCTTTGAATGTCCTCCTCCACCAAAAGTGACATCAACATATGTCCCTTCTGGATTTATTTTCAAACCATCTAGACTCTCCTTTAACAGAACAGGGTTGTGATACATCATTTACTATCAACGTCTAATACAATACCACCCATAACATCTTCAGCTAATTTTTCAAAATCCGTTGAACCACTATTAATAAATTTCTCATACATCTTTCTATCCCAAATTTCAATTCTGTCACCAGCTGCCGCCATAACTATATTTTTAGTTATTTTTGAAAAGGACATCATCTCCTTTGAAATCAACAATCTCCCTGATGCGTCCAAATCTATTGCCACTACGCCATAATTGAACATTCTTATAAACTCAACATTCTTCTTGCTAAACCTATTCAATTTATTTACTTGCTTAACCATTTGGTTCCATGTCGCAATCGGATATAATTCAAGAGACTTACTGAAAATACTTCGTTTCATGACAAATCCGCTCGCCAACTCTTCAACAAGCTGTTTTTTGAATGCAATAGGTAGCATCACCCTGCCTTTTGCATCTGCACTACACTCATAAACTCCAAACAAACTATCCATTCTCGTTTTTTAATCGGTGTAAAAATAAATATAAAATTCCCACTTTTTACCACATTTTACCACTTTGTTGAAAACTTTTACTTTCCTCAACCAAATTTCACTATTAAGCATTCGCTAAAATGCCCTATTTTGTGATGTTTGTTGCGTTTTTTACAAGAACATTAAAAAGCTGTTCGAAATCAAATTGTTGATATTAGGAAGGAGTAAATTACATTTTGAAGAAAAAGCCAGACAATTATTAATAATTTCGCATTTCAATCGAAAAATGAAGGATGCAATAACCGATATTAACGCAATTACTTTTTATGCTTAAAGAATTAAAATTTAATATTAATCCTAACTATACCAACATTCACATTCGTGAGTTAAACAAGCATTTTGACCCAGTTATGATACTTGATTCCAATTCGGAATTCAATAGCAAAGTCCAAACAACATATTCTAAACTTATTGCACTCGGAACACATCAGGAATTTAGAATAACCAAAACTTTGAATATGTTTTCTGAACTGCAGGAGTTTTATGACAATCGAAATGGCTGGTTATTCGGATATTTCACATACGATTTTAAAAATAGAATAGAGAAACTTAGTTCGAATAATCTTAACATGATTTACTTTCCTGAACTAAAACTTTTTTCTCCTGAAATAGTTATTCAAATAATAGGAAGTTCATTAATTCTTTTTTTTGATAACGACCTTATTACTCAATCGAAAGTCATACAAGTTTACAAAATGTTGTTCGCGACAACAGAAAAGGATAATATTTCTTTTTCTCCAGCGATTGAATTGCAAAATAAAATAACCCGAGAGGAATATATAAACTCAGTAATCCAATTAAAACAACATATACAAAATGGAGATATTTATGAGATCAACTTTTGTCATGAATTTTTTGCAAAAAATGCAGAAATTGATACCGTTAATACATTTACGAGACTTAATGAAATTTCTCATGCACCTTTTTCTGCATACTGTAAATTCCACAATCATTATTTACTTTGCGCAAGTCCGGAAAGATTTATGCAACGAGTCGGAAATAGGCTTATTTCTCAACCAATCAAAGGAACTAAAAAGCGCTCGCAAAATCAAACCGAAGATTTACAACTTAAGGAGAAATTAAGAAATGACGAAAAGGAAAGAATTGAAAACATTATGATTGTTGATTTGGTTCGAAATGACTTATCAAAAATTGCGAAAAAGGAATCTGTGAATGTGGATGAACTGTGCGAGATATATAGCTACAAGCAAGTACATCAAATGATTTCAACAATAAGTTGTGAAATAGAAGATAAATACAATTTTGTGGACATTATTAAAAGCATGTTTCCGATGGGTTCTATGACTGGGTCGCCAAAGGTAAGTGCTATGAAATTAATAGAAAACTATGAAAGCAGTTTACGAGGTTTGTATTCTGGAACTATTGGATATGTCAACCCGGAAGGAGATTTTGATTTTAATG